>Ga0114971_10001672_pt1 | contig 15091 bp, 19 predicted proteins | sample M_140625_MF_Meta_FD_87320 | JGI IMG/M metagenome (GOLD analysis project Ga0114971, IMG submission 87320) | Freshwater microbial communities from Lake Montjoie, Canada to study carbon cycling - M_140625_MF_MetaG | ecosystem: Environmental > Aquatic > Freshwater > Lake | place: Lake Montjoie... | reverse complement strand
TGATAAGTATCCCAAATCCGTTTATTGTAGAGGTTCTGAGTTTCCTTTTAATCTTAATTCGCTGGTTCAAAATCCTGGATATGCTTGGTCAGGTCCAGGTGTAGTAGGTAATATGTTCCATCCTAACTTAGCAAATATTGGTGCAAATACCGTACAGTACCAGACTACTTCAACTACCCCAAGTTTATGTCCAGACTCTCGTGATATAATAATAAAGGTTGCTGCTACCCCAACTATCAGTATCTCGGTTGATAAACTTAAAGGTTGTGCTCCATTTACCAATGTTCTATCCATCGATAAGAACTCTGGAACTGCGGACTGGATCTTCGATAGAGGTCTTAAATCTAAACGCGGATTATCTACGAGTCAAACCTTTACTGGTTCTGGCTTATATACTGCCCATGTAAACTATATGAGTGCCGAAGGTTGTGCAACTGTATACACAGCAATACCGACATTCACAGTATACGAAAAACCTGTAGCTAAGTTTAGCGTGCCAAGCGTAGTCTCAATTGCCGAACCTCAAGTACAGATTGAGAATCAAACCTCATCTATGAACGACAATTACTATAACTGGTCAATACTAAATACTCAGTACTCAGTGCTTAATCCAACAGTCAACTTTACCAAACCTGGAAAGTACGAGATCCGGTTAGAGGTTACCTCTTTTGCTGGCTGTAAAGATACACTAATGAAATCAATTGAGGTTAAAGGAGCCTATAATGTTTGGATTCCCAGCAGTTTCACGCCTAATTTTGATGGAGTCAATGACATTTTCATACCAGTATTTAGTCCGTATGGTGTTGATACTAAACACTATGAATTTACGATATTTAACAGATGGGGTGCACTACTATTTAATACCTCTAATATAAATGCAGGTTGGGACGGAACCTATAAAGGCGAACCTGCGATTGAAGCGGTCTATGTGTTTACCCTAAAGTTTAAAGACTCAGATGGTGTTGTTTATGATAAGATAGGTCATGTAACCCTGCTGAGATAAATTAAATAAGTTTAGATATAAATAACTATACTAAAATTAACTATAATTATGACAACTAACATTAAACTATTTGAAAACTGGCTTGCTGAAGAAGATGCTGTTGAAACTCCACCAGTGGCTGATACTGCTGCGGCTGCAACTACCCTGACCACTACAGTTAAACCGGCTGTTGCAGCTAAGGTTACTCCAACTAAATTTGAGGCAGGCGATACTATTGGTGATAAAGTGAGTTTTAAAGCAACCTTATCATCCCCATTAACGCCATTTGATATAACTAAATCAAGCTTAAATGTGGCTATTAGCCATCCAGGTGGCGTTATTTCAATTAATTCTAATTATACAAAGACGGGAGGTACTGATTCAAATTTTGGACTAGATAGGTTAGGGTTCGACAATTATGAAGCAGCAAAAACGATTTTATCAAACTCTCGTGGCAGCACTAAAGCAAAAAGGTCAGTTTCGGCAATCTTATACCAGTTACTAGGTCAAGCTGGCATCACTGACCCAAATTCTCTACTATATAATAAAGATGGCAAAGGCAGAAATATGTACAATCTAATGAAAACAGCTGGTTTAACCAGTTTTAGAGGAGGCGGTGGATTAACCTTAAATACATCACCTAAAGTTGTTGAATATTTAAAGAGTTTAACTATTTACGCTCAAGTTAATATTGATACAAGACAACTTACTGGTAAGTATGCCTATACTTTTAGTTATATTAAGTACGGTGAATCCTCGTTACAAAATTCCATTACTAACATGAGTGACGGGGTTACCACAAAAAACATTGTGAGTGTTCAACCTACTGACGATCCTTCTAGCCTAATAGTTGACCCTATAGCCAAAGAAATTGGGCTGGCTGGTTCTAATACGACGGCTACCGCGTTTAGGACCGAATTATTATCAATAATTAAAAACAATATTAAAACGATACAAGCCCGTGCACAGACTCCTGTTGCTTAATATTTAACTATTTATAAAAGCCGACTAGATTAAAGACAGTTGGCTTTTTTTATGCCAAAAGGTCAGGGTAATAAGTATATTAAATTTAACTAAAAACCTATATCTTATGAAAAACTTAATTGTAATAGTTAGTACCTTAATTGGATTAAATACGGGGTATGCTCAAACTACTAAACCAATATTAAACAATAGCTTTCCATATCATGTAACTAATTTTACTTCGGTAACCAGTGATACCTCTTATCTTAGCTATAAACGCTTGTATAAATTCACTGACTTTGTTGAAGAAAAAAGTTACAAGCTCTTAAAACAAAAGGAGCATTTACTTGACTCAGCTTGGATAAATTATATGTCAGCACATTATACATTTCAAGGAGTATCAGATACATCATTTACAAATAGGTCATTAAGCCTTGTTCAAATGACTGGTATTGATTTAGGTAAATACGCTGATAAGCCAGAAATTGTGTATAATATAAAAAGAGACAAGAAAAAGAATTGTATCTATGTGTATGCACTATTTATATTTTAATCACAAGCCATGATCTATAACTTTCCACAAATTAGAAAACTGCTCAACTTTAAAGATCCTGGAGATTTTTATCTTATTGAGATACTTGGAATATCAGACCTAGTCAATATTAAAACATATCACATATATTCAATTTCAGAGTTTGACTCAATACAGGATGATATAATTAATACCTGTGAAGCCAAGAATGCGAGAGCTTATATCAGAATGAATACTCGAAACTCTAAAGTAATTGCACTATCTTTAATTAAACGGTTAGCTGACCTTGTCCAGGCTGGTCAAACAGACCGGTCTGAAGATTTATATAATACTGTTTGTAAAGAGACCAGGATAGAGTCTGATACTAATTGGATTATCAGTGTTGACAACCGGAATGATGAAGTCTATGCAAAACAGGTTCTTGAAGATTTGTGGAACCAAATGCTATATGGAGGTATAATAATATCTGAAATTGATACTGTTGCTGGAAAGGATCTTATCACTACTTATTTTAATATAGAAAAATTTAAACAGTCATGCCCAAAAATAAATGTCGATACCGACCCCTCAACTCTTATCTTTTCTCCAACCACCAAGTAACCTATGACACAACTCGCACTACTTAGCTATTTACTAATTGGATTAGTATGGGCTGCCTTTTTTGAATATATTGATTCACGTCAGCCGATTAAGCAGCTTGAGCCAAACGATTGGCTAATTAGAGTTGTATTAACCGTATTTTGGCCAATTTGGTTTTTAATTTTTATAATTTCATTTTTAATAAACAGGTAATATGGCACATAATATCAAAGTAAACCAAGAATTTAGAACCAATGCACTAAGCTTAAAGCCGGGCGGATCAACTGTAACTGTCGTGTACGATAATAATATTGAACTTGAATATAATAATATTAAAAACCCACAGGCATATATTAATACAATAACCAAAACGGATAAGTCAATTATTGGAATTAAAATAAATGGCCAACTTGTAAAATAAAATAAAACGCATGGAACACTTAACAAAAGAGGAATTATTGGTTGAAATTTATAAACACAAACCGGCATCAATTCATGATGTAATACCTTCTGAATTTTTTACAAAATATGATTCATATGATTATGTATGGTCAGGTAACTGTTTTGAATGGTACTATGCCGTGGCTAAAGCACTACAGCCAAAAACCTTTATGGAAATAGGCGTTAGATACGGATTTTCTTTTCTTCCTACCTTGTTAGGGTCAGATACGCTAGACTATGCACTAGGCTGGGACTTAGAGACATATGGCAATAATCAAATAGCAAATGAAAATATTGGCAAATATTACAAAGGGTCAGCTACTTGGGAAATCAAGCACATAGACTCTCAGCTTGAAACAGAATTACCTGCTAGATTTGATTTTATTTCAATTGATGGTTGTCATGACTATGAGTGTAAAATACATGATCTTAAAATGGCAATGACACAAACCACCTATTGCTTACTAGATGATTATGATTATCATTCATATGTAAAACAGGCAATTGACGATTTCTTACGCGACTATGCTGACCATATTGAATGGAGCGAATATATTCCAACATTTAGAGGCAGCTACCTAATAAAATTTAAAGACTAATTATGGAAAACTTTACTGAATTAAAAGAATTTTGGAATTACTATGCTCAAAAATATAGTGGATTTAACATAACTGATAAAGGCACATCTCATGACTATATAAACAGTTATTATAATAATGAATTTATTAATCGTGATATCGAAATTAATTTAGTTGAGATAGGAATTGGCGATGGTTATTCTATGGTTTTATGGAGAGAGTGGTTTAGAAATGCAAAAATAACCGCAATAGAAAAATACCCGTACAATTACAATCATAAAAAACCGTTTGAAATAAACGGAGCAACTAGTATTTTTCAAGATGCATATCAACAAAGTGTGGTTGATATGTTTGAAGATAATTCAATCGATTATTTAATTGATGACGGACCACATACATTTGAATCTCAGAGCTATGTTATTATTAACTGGCTTGGAAAAATTAAAGTCGGTGGAAAAATTATAATAGAAGATGTGCAAAAGTATGAAAGCTTTAAAAAGTTTGAAGAAATTATAAAAGCCAATAATTTAAACGTATCAACTAAAATATTTGACAGTAGAGATAATAAACCTCGATACGACGATTTAATTTTTGAAATAACAAAATTATGATAGATAAAGTTATAAATCAGGTCTGGGTTGGAGAATATCCAGTGCCTAGCAGAGAAAAAAGAATATCAAACGAAATTAGAGATAAACATCCTGATTACAAATATAATTTGTGGACAGATGATAATTTACCTAATATACCTGAAAGATTGCAACAAATGTATACAACAATGTATAATCAAAAAGATTATGTATTTTGTGCTGACATGATACGTTGGTTAGTTGTATATGAACATGGAGGATGGTATTTAGATATTGATTGGGAATTTATTCAATCGTTAGATAGTTTAAATTTAGAAAATAGAGATGGTATTGCGTTTGGGCACTGGGGCACTGGCTGGCAACATTGTGATTATACAATTACTAACAATGTATATGGTTTTAAAAAAAATCACCCTATGGTTAAACATATGATTGATAATATGCCAATTGAATATGGATATAATAATGCACCATATTCGCCAGGATGGACCGGTCTTGAAGTTAAAAAATATTTAGGTTTAGAAAATGAGTTTAGTAAAGAAATATGGGAATACCATAGAGTTATGAGAGAACATTTAGAGACTCATAATATTGAATACGGGGACTATAATACATTTCAGAATGAAGTATTAAAACACCATGCACTATATAGTTGGGAACATACCAATAAAGAAAAATTTAAAAATGGTTTAATTACATAAAATGAATATCTTACTCCTAACCTCATGTAACCGAATAAAGCAGTGTCTACTATCACTATCTTTAAATTCTCAAATAATTAAAGAACCGTTTAGTGTTATTATTGCAGATAATTCAACCCCAACTCAATCAGCTGAGGATGCCTGTAATCAGCATCAAGCCGAGGACCCGTATAATGTGGTTAAGGTAAATAATTACTGTTCAGATATTAACCTATTATATGAGGCCCATCAGTATTTTACAAATGTAGTAGATTTTAAAGTGATTCACACACAACCTCGATTAACTAAACAACGTGGAGAGGCTACTCTGGTTGGATTAGGTATTATGCAAGCTGCTCTACTTGGAAATCGACATGATCCAAAACAGAATTTTTGTATTAAATTAACTGGCACCTCTATTTTACAATATGATATTGTATCAATACTTCCGCAATTATTACAAGAGGCTGATGTATTAACATTTCATCGAGCAAATATTGGAGGCTATGAGCGCTCTACCCGAATTTTTGGATGCAGACCAGACGTAATGGCTGGTCTAATTGCTAAAGAGGGTTGGTACGATTGGGTTGATGATAACTCTGCAATATTTGAGCAGCGGTTTGCTAAATTAATTAATCGCGAGATTCCAGACAGAATTAACTATACTGGTCACGATGAATCGGGTATTTTATTAGAAGGCGGAATGGCAATGCAACAGAGTTACGGTCGAGAACGCATTTTAAACTTTATCGATAAAAATGGTATAATTATAAATAACAATCCGTATTTACAAGAATTTATGGATGGTGGTATTTGGTAAAAATGGTATCCTATCATTTAAAAATAAGGAGGAGTAACTGAAAATCCATAAGAGTAGGGTAAAAAAAACAAAAAACAATTTATGAAAAAGTTAATTTTAACAATTATGTTAGCTGGAACACTATGCGTAAACGCACAAGACGCAACCTCAGTTAGCTCAAACACAAGTGCATCAGACAAAATCGAAATGTATTCTGACCTAGTTAAGGTAGCATGTACGAATGGACAGGCTGGAGATGCTAACTTGACTATGTTATCAAACCAAATCAAGTGTCTCTTAACTGAAGATCAAGCAATGCAAGTTGATCAGAATTTAGCTAGACCAAATGTACGTCAATCGCTATGCCATAACGAATGGCCAGAAGTTATTACGGTATCTAAAGCTGATTTAGAGAAATTTGCATCAAGCTACAATACGTATAACAAGAAGTTTCCTAGTACATCTGCAACTAAAGGAACGGCTGCACCAAAAACAAACACTACTCGTTAATAATTTAAATAGAGTCCAGCCTATGAACTGGACTCTTTTATTAAACCTAACCATATGAGACCACTTAAAATAGCAACAATACTTGGAGCATCTATTTTGCTCTCTTGTGCATTTATGTTCTTGCCAAAACCAAACACAATAAACTTTGAAAGCAAGTCACTAGCAAAAAAAGATATCTGTACAGATCTAATAGACTCACTAAATGAGATTATCGTAGATCAAAAAGAACAGATACATTTCTTAAGAGATGAACTTCAATTTAAAGAATCTGAAATTAGTTATTGGGGTCATAAGTATGACTCAATTAAACAAACTCGTAAGTAATACAAAACTAAAGATATGAATTTCCTACTTGGATTATCCCTATTGGTAATATTAATACCGTTCAACCGGTTTGCACTTAAAATTATAGATAAACTACCACCAGCTACAAGTCAAGCCATGCTCTTTGCTATGCTGATTGGTAACATGCTCTTTGCACTGGGCTGGGCGCTTGGACTTGAACCTGAAATTACTAACATGACCTCGTTTTTAATAGGCATTGGTCTTGCATCTGCAATTAATATGGGGTACAAAATAACCTATCTTATGATTTTTTATAAAAAAAATTAAACCACAAACCTAAATATGAAAAAATTAATAATACTAGCAATAATTATCTCTGCAACTACGCTAGGCTGCAAAACAGATAAACACTCATTGACAAATAAAGAAATACTTGAATGGTCAACTCGCGGTGATACAATATTGCGAAACAATAAACCAGTTGCTGTATACAATCATTTAGAATACGAACTATACAATGGCAAAGCAACAATCGAGATATCAATAGATCAAATTGACAAGTCTCCAGATAATACAGTTTCTTTAATTAAATATGTTCACCTTAGACATAAGAAAAATAAGGTAGAAATTGTAGTCCAAAATAAATAAATTGTGAAAGCTGTACTACTTATATTATTTATTTTATTAACCGGTTGTACCTTGCAGCCTGAGCTGCTCACAACGGCTGAAGCGGTTGAGTGGTCAGTAGATAAAGATACAATATATTATTTAAATGAACCCGTTGCAAAGATTGTTGTTTGGGTAAAGGCAACTGCCATACCGCTAAATAGCACATGTGATCGGTCGCGGGATTATAAAAGCCGAGAGCACTATGAATCAATACATGGCCTTAACACTCTAGAGACAGTAATTGTGAGAATTAACAAAACTCCTGAGTTAAATAGTAAATTAATTAAGTTTAGTAATACTAATTATAATGGAATCCAAATAATAAGATAATATGAAAACTGTAAGTTTAATATGTACAACCTTTAAGAGATATCGGTGTATTCGTAGAATAATTGAACAATTTATGCAGCAAGATTATGGAAAGTGTCAATTGGTATTATTTAATACTGATACAGAACATCCATTTGTGTTAGATCAAAGCCTATCGAGTTATGATATTATTGTCGTAAACAATTCGGTTGATTATGAAACTCTCAATCCATATACCAATCGTGGAGCTATTTGTAGAGATGCAGTAACTCATGCAACTGGAGACTATTTTATGTTAATGGATGATGATGATATTTATTTACCATGGTATGTTAGACAGGCAGTTGACGGTATTATTGAAAACGGTAAAGACTCTTGGAAGCCTGAACAAAGTTTCTTTGCTACTTCGGATCGGGTATGCCTAGTTAAAAATACATTAGAGGCATCGGTAATTGTTAAAATGAATCGAATCAGGGAAATTGGTTTTAGAACCGATATGACTGGGTATGAAGGCCTAAGCTGGTACACAAAGCTTAGAGATGAAGGTAATCTTAATGAGAATGATCCATATTATGTTCCAGCATATTGTTTCAACTGGTCAGATCCAGCTGAGCTCGCTGGCCATAAACAGAGTGGAGATATAAACAATCCAAATAACTTTGAAAATCATAAAGTGCAGTCAACCGACTGGTCAACCGATCTATTAACTAGGTGCGGACCGCTTGAAATTCGCAATATTTATCAAAAATATTATGATTTTTTAATAGAAAATAAAGAATCTTTCATACCTGTGTTATGGGGTAAATATATTAGCCTGTATATTCAATAAACAGACACCGACCCAAATAAATAAACTAGATGAAATATTTACATGAATATACTAGATTTATTACAGAAAATGAATTTTATCAAGATAGCTTAAATCCTATTTTTTGGAGCAATGGAGTATTTAATCCTGGAGTAAGAACTAAACTTTTACAAATAGCTCATGACTTTTATGCAGATTTAAAGGTTATTGCCCCAATAGATGATATTCAATTAACTGGATCTTTAGCAAACTACAATTGGACAAAGCACTCTGATCTTGATGTCCATGTCATAATGGATTTATCTATTATTAATCCAGACCTTGAGCTAGTCAAAACTGCCCTACATGGTATTAAAACTTCCTGGAATGAAAGACACCCAGTTAATATTTATGGATTTGATGTTGAACTTTATGCGCAAGATATTAATCAATTACACCTGGCCTCAGGTTTATATTCATTAATGAAGAATGAATGGATTAGAGAACCTAAATTTGATCCACCAACGGTTGATCCAAAAGACGTTAATTTAAAAGCTGAATCATATATTTTTGCAATCAAACAAATGATTAATGAATTAAAGAACTCAAGCCCAGAAGAAGCTAGAGACATTATGCAAAGAGCCTCAGTGTTAAAGAAAAAGATTTCAAAATCAAGGGAAGAATTACTGTCGCATAAAGGCGGAGAGTTCTCTGTTGAAAATCTAGTATTTAAGAAACTTAGAAATGAAGGTTGGATTGGTAAATTAATTGATATTAAATCACAAGCATATTCCAATATTTATTCTGAACCTAAAAATGTAGATAAACCAAATGAAACTTCTAACTTTTAGTAATTATATAGCTGAGTCTAATGAGCCTGACCAGGCTAACTCTGAGACCTTTGACCGAATAAATTCAACACTAGCTGAGCTAACTTATTTTGTAAGTATTGGTATACTTAGAGATAGTGAAGTTAAAAAACAAATATCTCAATTAACAAAAGAGTTATTTAATTATCACCGAGGTATTGTCAGTTCACCTAGTAAGTATATGGAAGACTTAATTAAACTTGGAGACACTACTGGATTAGCTGTATTAACTGCACTCGGGTCAGAAGGCACAAAGGCCCTAATTGCAAATGGTTTATATTTAGTATCATCATTTACCCAATTAGCTAATGGCTCTTTGATATTTTCACTTGACCAAAATTACAGACGCAGTGATGGCTGGGGTATTGGATTCTTTCCTGGCCCAAGGATTATTCGGCGTATGACCCCAAAAGGAATTAATATTGGAGTTTGGTCAAGAACTTATGGTTCAATGGATATTTTAATAAAAAAGTTTAAAGATGCAGGCAGCGATCTTGAGTTTTATAATACTGCAATGTTATGGGCTGCTGAAAATATTGATTTTGAACACGCTAAACTCTATCCAGAAAATCAGGTATGGAAATATTATAAAAAGAAAAAAGAAACCAGAGCTAAACGATCCGAATCTGATGACTTACGCGTACAGGCAGATGCAATTGATTCCAATGTGCGCTTGGGGCCATGGCAATCTGATCCTGAACGGCTTGATGCATTAAAAAACAATCTTGAAGCCTGGAAATTAAGACTTAAAGCCTTTGAACTTGATAATAAGTATACAGCAGCTAGTCAATCGGCAATTGATGATGCAAAATCTAGGATTTATAATATTGAACAGGCTATAGTTAAGTATGAGAACCGAAATACTGTATAACGGAGGTTAGGTTAATATAAATAACTATACAAAAAACTAATAACTAATGAGAATAATTGAGTCATTTACTAATTGGAAAAATATAATACACGTTAATGAAGATTTAGCTTCTGCTAAAACCTATATGATTAACCGATACAAAAATAAACAGGCTGCCGGTTCTTCTAATAGATTAAATCCTAATGATACTGCGGAATTAACGCCGGAAGAAAAGGATGCTGCACTCCTAGATCCTAACTATCTTAAAATATTAAAATTAACTGAGCCCTTTCCTAGTTTAACATTGGCTTTTATTAAATTTCATTTTGATCAAAATATTCCAATAAAAAGCGGAGTCTTAAATTTAACTAATTTAGCAAATCAACTTTCTGATCCAGCAACAAACGTCATTATTAAAGCATTGCCTAAACAAATAATACAATATGCAAATCAAGAAACCGGGGATCAATTAGGACACGGTTCAGGATTTGAAGAGTTAACTGATCAAATCAATAAGGGTATTAGGTCAAAGGCTGTATATGCTGAAATACTTGATAGAATTCCAAACCCATTAAGGTCATTAATTAAATCACAACCAGAAGATTCACTAGTTAAGATTATCAATTTACTGACTGAATTATCTTCAATTAATAAAAAAATTGGAGAATTTATTGAAACAGACAAGGACTCTCCACTTTTTGGAAAACCAACAACAGTTCTTAGAAATTTCTTTTTATTTGTTAGTGTTTTTAAAAATAAGCCAGTTAAAGACTTTTATGAAAAAATAACTGCTATGGTTAAAGGCTTATCCAGTAATAAAGCTGAAAAAATAGCAAATGCAACTCGCCTGGAACCTCAAGTTAAAATTTTATATGATAAGGATAATTACCTAGCATTTAGTATTAGAACTGAAGAAGCTCAAAAAGAGCTATGCTCAGAAGCAAACTGGTGTTTAAATACTGGCAGCTTTAAAAGCTATGTAGCAAATGCAGTTCAGCTAAATATTATTAACTATAATGAGCCAATTGCAACCGCAAAATATATTACTGGAACTACTATTAATTTTGATAGCGGCGATGTAACATCATCAAGCGACTATAATAATTTTAATATTAAAAAAAGTAGTAATTTAGAAACTCACCTATTACAAAATGGCTATCCCGATGAGTTCGTTGACTCTATCGTTTCGCAAATGCCTAGCGAAATTCTTATAAAAACTGCTCTATATTCAATTGGGGACTCTAAATCTGGCCTATTAGAATTTATTGAAAAAATGATTGCAAGTACCTATAGACAAACCGCTACCCGCAGTAAAAATTCCGCAATTTCTAAATTAAATATTGATGAAATTTTTGAAATTATGAAACCTCAAATCGATAAATATTTAGATGAAACTGTAGTTATTAATTTATATAAAAAATACGGTATCCTTAGTTTAGACTCGGTTAGAATATTTAAATTATTATTATCAAATATATCTGAAGCTGATAAAGCTGATATTTATAGCGTAACCGTTAGTAACTATGCAAGAATTCATAAATCTGCAAAACTTAATATTTCAGTATTAATGCCTCAACTTACTAAAATATTAGCAGAAGAGGATCAAGTAAAAGCTGCATTAGGTATTTCAAATAACCCGGTTAATGAAATGGTAATGGCTGAACCTAAAGAGGCTCCAACCAAAACTCCAACCGAAACTCCAACTAAGCCAAAAATAAATCCAAGACCGAGCCCGATTCCTAGCAAACAACCGTTTAAAACACCGGAACCGGCTAAAGCAGATGCAGGCGATGTAATAAAAAGATTAAACAATTTAATATGAAGTCATTTAGTCAGTATTTAGCTGAGGCAGATTTTACAAAAAATCCAGCAGTTTCCCCAGAATATTTAAAGTCTTTGAGCCAACGCGGCGATCAAATGGTTAAAGATATTACGGCTAAACACGGAGCCCAAATGGGTTCCTTAATGCGTGCAGTAAATGAAGTTAGACGTATTCAAAACGGTAAAGAGCGAGAGCTTGAAAAATTAGCAACTGATATTATCCTTGATGAATATGGTTCTATTTTAGGAGATACTAAACTTGATATTAGAATACCTGAGCCTAAGGAAATGGGTAAGGAAATGAAGGATACTAAACTGAAGAAGCCTGAACCAGAAGAGGCTCCTAAATTAAAAATAATTGGAAATGAAACCCGAATAAATGCAATTCATAAACGTAAAATACTAAATACGATTGCACAAGGTGAAGCTATTAATTCAAAGAGAATGTTAGCTGGTCCAATGGCAGAGGATGGATTAACTAAATTATTTGGTGAAGCTGATGCCAAGCTAATGATTTCAAGTTTACTTTTAATTACTGATATTTGTAATGCTAGAGACTGGAATATTCCAGAAGAAGTTGCTGCAAAAATGATGGAAACTGACTCTGCACTAAGCGGCAGCTCTACCATTAAATGGGACAAGCCAAAACCTATTGAAAAACCCGAAGACTGGTCGCCGGGAGATGATGTAGAGAGCGAACAAGATGGAGGAGAACCTGATCAGGCAACACTAGTTATATTGGGTCTTGATTTAGCCATGTTATTTCATGAAGCAGTTAAGGCAATTAGAGGTTTAATAAATCAAGGCGGCCTTGCTCATCTAACTGAAGATGATGTTCGTGCAGTATTTATGAATACTGATACCGTAAGGGATGAAGCCCAGGATCTTAAGCGTGGAGCACTAACTGCGGCGGATCTTAGAGAGTTTTTAAATACCTTTGATGAAATTAATAAAATGCAAAACGGTAGAGAATATGTTTGGGGTAAAATGATTGATGCAACGGTTATTCCAGATAAAGAATTTTTAGTGTTAATGAAAGATATTTTTAACAGTGCTCCAATATATAACACTGAAATAAAATACTCTGACTCTGATATTGAATCCGCTAAACCTGCAATGGCTAGAGCTCAACAAGTTATTACTAAACTAATTGCAATAATCCAAAAAGAACTTAGCGATTGGGAAGAGTCAAATAGAGAAAATTATCAAGACGCTGATTATACTGAGCCTGCTGATATGGATAATAGATCGTCTAGTAATACTGAAATTGATTTAGATAAACCATTAACTAATAGCGAAATTCAAGATAAAATAGATTTAGAATTTGATAAAATTAACCGCGCGGCAAGTCGCGGAGAGGCTAAAGACTTTACTGAAGTAGATAGACTTACTAAATTACTTAAATAAAAATAACCTATAACTATTATGAAAATTTTAAAAAATCTATTCACCTGGATAAGCAGTCTTTTTAACGATGAAAAGGGTAATCCATCATCAAAGCGTTTTATTGGTATTGTTTCTGGTCTAATGTTATGTATAACAATGTATCATAACAGTTTTTCATCAGTTGATATTGCACCGGCTCCATATCTAGTAGATGCAGTTGCGCTATTGGCATTTGGCTGTTTGGGATTAACTTCAATAGAGAAATTTAAAAAGCCTAACGATAACGCCTAATTGGCTCTATTGTTTTCTAGTATCTCAATAGTTTAGTATATTATTAATTAAGCGGTTTATGCTTTACTAAAACTTTGTGACTTTACTAAATACAATAAAACCATATGGCATCTAATAAAGAAATAGGAAAGAAGTATCAATTACTCGACGAGATTGAACACGTGATTAAAAGACCCGGGATGTATATTGGGTCTACCAAGCCGCATACCTCAAATGAATGGATTTTAGAAGATGGAGCCTATCAAAAATATGAGCTCACATATAATCCAGGTTTTCTTAAGCTATTTGATGAAATCATTTCAAATTCAGTTGATGAGCATAAGCGCTCAGGTAAAATCAATACCGTTAAAGTAACTACCACGGTAGACACAATTACAGTTTGGGATAATGGCGGAATACCAGTAGTTCAACACCCTGATCATAAGGTTTGGATTCCTGAATTAATTTTCTCTAATCTTAGAGCCGGTTCAAATTTTAATGATGAAGAGGGCCGGACTGTTGCTGGTACAAATGGAGTAGGTGCCTCATTAGTTAATATCTTTTCAAAGAAATTTATTATTGATACCGCAGATGGAAAGAACAGGTTGCTACAGACGTTTACCAATAATATGGCAAACCGAACCCCTGCTAAAATTAGTCGCAGCAGTCAAGGTTTTACTGAAATTACCTATGTGCCAGACCTGGCTAGATTTGAAATGACTGAGATTAATACCAGCAATTGGAAAATGATGCGTAAGCGGGTAATTGATATTGCGGCTGCCAATCCAGGCCTTAAGCTTGAATTTAACGGAGAAAAGTTTAAGTTTAAAACATTTAAAGAGTACGTTGATCTCTATGTAAAAGATTCAGTTTGGGAAAAGTCAAAGGATTGGGAATTTGCAATGGGAGTCTCAAAGGACGGTTATCAATCAATTTCTTTTGTTAATTCAATTGGAACTAAAGACAGCGGAACTCATGAAACCTATATTTTAAATCAGGTTATTGACTACTTACGAACTATGATTAAAAAGAAACATAAGGTTGAAGTTAAACCTTCTGAAATAAAAAATCATATATTTCTTTTTATAAATTGTACAGTTCTTAATCCAGCATTCTCGTCTCAAACCAAAGAAAAATTAATTACTGAGCCGAAGGATTTTGGTACACAACACACAGTAACTGAAAAATTTG
>Ga0114971_10001670_pt1 | contig 15097 bp, 11 predicted proteins | sample M_140625_MF_Meta_FD_87320 | JGI IMG/M metagenome (GOLD analysis project Ga0114971, IMG submission 87320) | Freshwater microbial communities from Lake Montjoie, Canada to study carbon cycling - M_140625_MF_MetaG | ecosystem: Environmental > Aquatic > Freshwater > Lake | place: Lake Montjoie... | reverse complement strand
CCCACACAGGTCTGGGAGTCTCGGCCGGAAGCGGTTGTTCAGGCGGCAGATGCAGTCCGGGACAGTGCTTCGAGCCGCTCCAATCGCAGTGCGGATGAGCGGGAAGGGCGAGGACAATGTCCTCTCTCAGGCTCTCTGTCAAGTCCACCTCTTCGGCACCCTCTAATTCAACTTGGCAAGCGAAGTTTGGAACCATCACTGCGTATTCGAAAGGCTCCAGACATTTTACGCAATCCAGTCGGAAGGCCCCCTCCAAACGACCCGTGGCGAAGAGGCCGCCCTCGCTGAGGCCGACGTCCAAACTGTAACGCAAGGGGCCGCAGGGTTGGGTCGTTGGATCGTGCAGATCTAACACGGAGGCAGGATCTTCTCCTTCCACGTGTTTACCTTCCAGAGGAATTTGGCGAGTGTGTATTTTCATGCAAAAGTTTCTAGGCGCAAGGGGGTTGTCGAAGGAAGGGGCGAGCTTGACGCAGGCGCTGTCACTCGTAGCGACTGGCAAGTGCTGGAGCGGTTCAGGTTACGCTTCGCGCTGTGCCGTAAAGCGGGCTTTGAGAGCGTCTTCAACGCACTTTGGTACAAAACGACTCACTTCGCCACCGAGCCGAGCCACTTCTTTTACCATGCGTGAGGAAATGTAGCTGTATTCCTCCGAGGGCATCAGGAAAAGAGCCTCCAACTCAGGTTCAAGGCTGCGGTTCATGAGCGCCATTTGAAATTCAAATTCAAAATCTGAAACCGCTCTTAAGCCCCGAATCACAGCCTTGGCCTCAGATTGGCGTGCAAAGTCTACGAGTAAGCCATTAAAGCTTGCAACCCGAACATTGGGAAGGTGTTGACAGGAGGTTTTGAGCAATTCTACGCGTTCTTCCACGGAGAAAAGCACTTGCTTGGACCGGTTGATCGCCACCGCCATGATGACTTCATCAAAAAGCCTCGCCGCTCTGGTGAGTACATCGAGGTGGCCGTTAGTGATGGGATCAAATGATCCAGGGTAAATGGCGCGAAGCATGTAGGGGAAGAAAAGTTGGTCCGAACCGAAGGTCGCTACGAGGCGACGAAGGCGGCAACGACGAAGAAAAACACGAGGAAGGCCAAAAAGGGAGGAAGCAAAACCGACAAAGCGGCCCTGCCAATCGGCATTCCATGGCTGGCGGCCAAGGCGCCGATGGTCACCCTCATGGACCAGACCGCAACGACCGCCATCGAGATGGCCATCGCAAAGTCCACCACGGCAGTCTCTCCTGCGAGGCCGGCAGCGGCCACGGCGGCGAGTGGAATGAGCCAAAGCACAGCGCTCGATCCGATCGCATAACAGAGTGTGCGAAATGTGGTTAAGAACGAAGCTCGCGAGCGTCCGAACACCTTCAGGCACAGATGCAGTACCGTAGATTTGGCGAGCATGCTCAACGGCAGCATGAACACGCTAGAGAGCAAGAGCGTGGTTAGGCCGACGCCCCCCTGTAGGCCAAGCATTTGGCGCATCATTACCGCCACCTTAGAGTTGGCCACTGGCAGCAGACCGACGGTTGTTAACATGAGCAGCGTGCCCAAAACCTCAGCAAGCGCAAGGAAGGCAAGCGGAAGCTTCCAGTCGCCCGGCGTCTGCATTGCTTCTCCAGTGCGTTGGGTATGAAAAAGCGTGGAGTGTATGGTTGATGTAAAAGCTTGTAGAGGAGCGGTGTGAGGAAGCTTTTCCCATTCCAGAACAAACAGGTTCGGCTTTGTCGGAGTTGGCTGCCTCTCGGCGTCCGCTGGATCTTTGGAGACTCCAAAATTCTGATCTAATGGAAGCGAGGCGGCCTTTCCGTGGGAAGACGGGCTGAGTGTTGGGAGTCGCGATTCCGGCGCTGGATGTAGCTCAGGAGTGTGCGCCACAAAGGGTTGCGCGAGTGCATTTACGGAGTTGAGCGGCGCCCAATCTGGCATGCCTTCCTGCCAAACTAACGAATCAGCAGAAATTTTGTCCGCATCCCGAAGTCGGCGCAATTCCGCTTCCGGAATAGGACCGTGCGGCTGGCCATTAGATTCATAAAACCATTTCATACTTTCGATACCGGCCATTTATCATGTCATCCCCAGCGAAACTCAATCAAGTTGCCCTAGCTTGTAAAACTGCACAGATGGAAAACAATGGAATCATGTCTTCCATCGGCACTGTGCATCAAGCTTCTGTTCCATCTGGGCATGCTGGGGGACGTCTGGATCAGTTCTTGTGCGTGCTACTACCAAAATTTTCGCGCTCGCAACTTCAGGAATGGGTGCGCGTTGGAGCTGTTTTAGTGAATGGCGAACCTGCGCCTAAGCCCGGCATGAAGCTGCACGGCGGCGAGTCGATCCACGTTACGGAGCCAGCGCAGGTGCCGTTAGCGGCTCAGCCAGAGGCGCTTCCGCTAGAGGTTTTGTATGAGGACTCCGACCTTTTGGTGCTGAACAAAGCGGCCGGGATGGTGGTGCATCCGGCGGTTGGGAACTGGAGCGGTACGGTGGTGAATGCATTGTTGCATCATTGCGAAGATTTGTCAGGGGAGGGGGGTGAGGAGCGTCCTGGGATTGTGCATCGTTTGGATAAGGAGACTTCCGGCTGTTTGGTGGTGGCGAAAAACGATTCGGCGCACCGCAGTCTTTCTGCGCAATTTGCTGGGCGGGAAGTGCTTAAGATTTACATGGCAATTGCGCTTGGACGTTTCAAGGAGGCGAAGGGCTCGGTGCAGGCGGCAATAGGTCGTCATCCCGTCCACAGGCAAAAGATGGCGGTGGTGGCGGAGGCTCGGGGCCGATCGGCTCGCACGGACTGGGAAGTGCTGGGCGAGTTGGAGGTGAAGGGCGCGGCGTTGAGTATCGTGCAGTGTCGTTTGTTTACGGGACGGACTCATCAGATCCGTGTGCACATGGCGCATTTGGGGCACGGACTGCTTGGGGATTCGGTTTACGGACGCAAACTATTTGTGGAAAGGCAGATGTTGCACGCCTGGCAGTTGGGCTTCAGTCATCCTGTCACAGGAGTTTGGATGGAGTTTATCAGTCCACTGCCCGAGGATATTCAAGCGCTGGGAGTTTCTTTGGAAGCACCGTGTGGTGTAAAAATGAATGGAAAATCAGTTTAAGATAATCGCTTTACACAGCAGCTTCTCTTTCTGTAGGTTTCTCGGCTCAACAAATTTATTATATGTCCCAGCACCGTAGCCTCAAGGGGGCCAGTACAATTTCCGCCAAACGCAACGTTCTCAAGCGCTTCGAGCGCGTCGAGTTGCTCACCAAGCGTGGTCAATTCAAAGTGGGAGACAAGGTCATGGGTCTTCGCAAGACCATGCCAGAAGCGTAAGGCACTGGGATGGGGATGGTTACGTCCATGGTAGTCATGGTGTTTTTTTCCTCGCACAGTATGCGTCAGTCTTGATGCCGGAAACAGGTCTGCCGCAACTCAATGCGCAGGCCTTTTCTGTTTCTCATCTCCTTCTTTTTGTCTGCCTTTATTCGAAATTTAATCTGCGATGAACTTATCTCCTCAAGCTTTGGTGGAGCAAAAGACTCTTGAGTTGTGTCAGGCGATAGTTGAGATGCCGGGTTTTGGTGCAACGCATCAGAAAATGCAGGCTTTTTTGGAGGATGAATTGATCAAATTCGAGTTTCAGATGGTCAATAACCGAGTCCAGCTTCTGACTGAAAAGCAGGCGGCAGGCATACCGGTGACACCGGAGGAAATCGCGGAGCTAGAAGCGTATCGCGATGCAACTCTGAGCAAGGATGTCGCCAAAGGTTTCATCGCGGCCCAAGCTGAACTTGAAGTCATTCAAAAGCTGATTTACCCGATGCTCAACAAAACATTTGATCTCGGTCGGGTGCCTGTTCCCGACGATTTTCTGGGCGAGAATTGCGACTCGAGCTGCGGCCTGCATTGATACTGCATTCAGACTGCGTGGAGACAGTATGTGAGCTTTGCTGTTGGGAGATTCCGCGTGTAATCTCGACAGACTGCCATGTCTGATCCCTTCGTTCATCTTCATCTCCATACCGAATATTCGCTTCTGGATGGCGCCGTGCGCATTCCCGAGCTGATGCAGAAAGTGAAGGAATACGGGATGCCAGCGGTGGCCCTCACGGATCACGGCAACTTATTTGGCGCAATAGACTTCTATCAGGAAGCGATGAAGGTCGGTGTTAAGCCGATTATCGGAGTTGAGGCTTATGTGGCCCCCGGTTCGCACAAAGACCGCAACGCGAGTAGCGGAAGAGACGCGGCCTATCATCTCACTCTGCTGGCTAAAGATGAGGTGGGTTATGCCAATCTCGTGAAGCTTGTCTCCATCGCGCATCTCGATGGAATGTATTACAAGCCGCGTATCGACAAAGATTTGTTATCTCAATACGGCAAAGGTTTGATTGGTTTAAGCGGGTGCCTCAAGGGCGAGGTGAATCAGGCAATCTTGGCAGATAACGAGCCTCGTGCCTGGGAGCTTGCGGCACAATATCGCGACATTTTGGGCGCTGAAAACTTCTTCATGGAGTTGCACGACCACGGGATTGAGCAGCAGATTCGCTGCAATCGTCTTTTGCCCAAGATGGCCCGGGAACTCGGTGTCGGGATGGTCGGCGCCAATGACGTTCATTTTTTGGAGCGCTCCCACCACGAGGCGCACGACGTCATGATCTGCATCGGGACGGGATGTAACGTGGCGGACGAAAAGCGGTTACACTATGTGCCTGAGCTTTTTCTCAAGAGTCCGCAGGAGATGTCCGCCCTGTTTCGCGAATATCCAGAGGCAGTGCGCAATACGCTGGAAATCGCCGACCGTTGCAACCTCAAGATCGAGTTCGGAAACCCGAAGTACCCCGCGTACGAACCGCCGCCGGGGATGGATCAGAATCAGTACATGCGTCAGATTTGCCAGAACGGACTTGGACCTCGCTATGGTGCAGAGGCGGATTCCGCTTTGATTCAAGAGCGTCTAGAGCGGGAGTTGGGACTGCTTGAAAAGCAGGGGTTTGTGAATTATTTCCTGATTGTGTGGGATTTCATTAACTGGGCCAAGAGCCGTGGCATCGCAGTAGGGCCGGGACGTGGTTCAGCGGCCGGTTCGATGGTGGCGTATTTGATGGGGATCACGGATATCGACCCGATTAAGTTCAAGCTGCTCTTTGAGCGCTTCTTGAATCCCGAGCGCGTGTCTCCGCCGGACATCGACGTCGACTTCTGTCAACGGCGCCGTGGAGAGGTCATTGATTATGTCCGGGTTAAGTACGGAGAGCGTGCTGTAGCCCAGATCGCAACTTTCGGTACGATGGGCGCCAAGTCCGTGGTGCGCGACGTGGGGCGCGTTTTGGGTTGGAGCTACGGGGACGCTGATCGAATTTCAAAAATGATTCCCAACGAACTGGGAATCACGCTGGCGGGAGTTGATAAAAAAAATAAAGAGACCGGCGAAGTCGACCACATCGATGGTGCCATTGACAAAAATCCGGAGTTGCGGGCCGCCGTCGACAATGAGCCGGCCACCAAGCAGATGTGGGAGTTTGCTTGTACGCTCGAAGGGTTGACTCGTGGGGTGGGTGTGCACGCGGCCGGCGTTGTGATTAGCGACCGTGACCTTTCAGAATACATTCCTCTGACACGGGCAAATGACGGCTCGATTGTGAGTCAGTACCCGATGTCGCCGCTGGGAGATCTCGGGATGCTCAAGATGGATTTCCTGGGGCTCAAGACGTTGACGGTCATTCAGGACGCTCTGAAAATTATTCATCGTAATTTCCCAGACTTCGATTTGGACCGTATTCCGCTGACGGATCAGCCTTCTTTTGACCTGCTGAATCGAGGTGAAACTGTCGCGGTGTTCCAGTTGGAATCCGGCGGGATGGTGAAGACGTGCCGCAGGTTTGACGTGAAAGATATCGAAGATATTAACGCGATTTTGGCGCTATACCGACCAGGGCCTATGGACCTGATTGACGATTATATTAAGCGCAAAAAGGGCGAGGCGAAGATCAAGTACGCGCATCCGCTTTTGGAGAAAGTCACCGCCGATACTTACGGCATTTTTGTGTATCAGGAGCAGGTCATGCAGGCGGCCCAGGTGCTCGCCGGCTACACCCTTGGCGGTGCGGATTTGCTGCGGCGCGCGATGGGGAAAAAGGACAAGGACAAGATGGCCATCGAGCGGGAAAAGTTTCGCGCGGGATGCAAGGCTGTGAATGAGATTGAAGAGAAGCAGGCCAATGAAATTTTCGATTTGCTCGAGAAGTTTGCAGGCTATGGTTTTAATCGATCACATTCTGCGGCATATGCTTGGGTGAGTTATCAGACGGCTTATTTAAAGGCGAATTTCCCAGTGGAGTTCATGGCTGGAGTGATGGCCAATGAAGTGGGCAAGACGGAAAAGCTCACGATTTTTGTCGCGGAATGCCAACGCATGGGAATCAGGATTTTACCGCCGGACATTAACAAAAGCGGGCTTTCCTTCGAGCCGGAATCGGAGGGCGAAACGTTGGGAATTCGTTACGGTTTGGCCGCAATTAAAAACGTGGGCGAGATTGCGATGGAGGCGACCGTGGAGGAGCGTGAACGTGGGGGAGTGTTCGAAACGTTGGCGGATTTTTGTGCGCGCGTGGACTTAAAACGAGTGAATCGCAAGTCGGTGGAGAGCCTGGTGCGATGCGGCGCTTTTGATTGGATGGGCGTGGAGCGCGCGGAATTATTTGAGAGCATCGAGGGGGCGCTGGCGTCTGCTGCGAGCTCGAGCCGAGATCGAGCAGCGGGACAGGTTTCGTTGTTTGATTCGTTGAGTGCGCCGATGCCGAAGGCCAAAAAGCGTTCGCTGAAATCGGTGACGCCTTGGAGTCCCGAAGAAAAGCTGGCCGCGGAAAAGGAGCTGCTGGGATTCTATGTGACGGGGCATCCATTGGATCGCTACAGATCGCTATTCGATAGTGGCAAGTACACGCAACTGGCCTCCTTGGCGGAACAGGTTGAGCCGGGGCAGAAGAGCGCGATTGTTCAGGTGGCTGGCTCTCTTGTGAGCGTGGCGAAAAAGTTTTCCAAGAAGGGGAACAAGCCGTTCGCCATCGTGATGCTGGAGGATTTAAGTGACTCCATCGAGGTAGGGATTTTCGGCGAGGCGTACGCCACTGGGGCCGCGTTGATCGAGACGGGAAAGCTCGTGAACTTGCAGGTGCGCGTGGAGTTGCGTGAGGATGAAGCGGTACGGGTGACGGCCAGTGAGGTTCGGCCGCTGAAGCGTTCCAGCGAGTCCTCCAAAGCTGTTTACTTAAAAATGCCATGGACGGGTACATCCGAGGCTGACTTGTTGCATATCCGCGACGTGCTTTCCGCTTGTCCTGGGATGCGCCCCGTAGTCCTGCAATTTGAGCACGAAGACGGTCGGCGGGTACGGGTTCACCCAGCCGAACAATATCGTGTCGAGTGGGGGACCGAACTTGAGGCGAGCCTGGCACGTTGGATTGCGCACGAATAAGGGGACGCCACACAGGAAAGAGTCCGCGCAGTTCGGCTCAAATTTGAGCTGCTGACCACGTTTGTAGAGCTTTCCCCGTTTTCCTCGCAGCCTCTAATATGTCGCCTGTTTCAGGATCATTTGTAGATAACCGCATTCGTAAGGCTAATCAGTCCTCCTTTTTTTCACAGCATTTCCCCATGAACATCCAGAAAGCCACCGTTTTAAGTGCCCTTTTGCAATCGGTCCTATTGCCGCTAAACGCAGCGGAACCTGCTCCCGCACCCGCCCCAACCGCCGCAGTCGACGAATTTCCCAAGCAGCGTCCTATCGTCGGGTTAAGTCCGGCGGAGACCCTCAAAAGCTTCGAACTTCCCAAGGGTTATCGCATGGAGTTGGTGCTCGCTGAGCCTGATGTTCGCGAGCCTGTCGCTGCCGTGTTTGATGGGAATGGCCGAATGTTTGTTGCGGAAATGCGTTCTTACATGCAGGACGTCGACGGTAGCAATGAGCACGCTGCTAACAGTCGTGTTTCGCTCCATTGGTCTAGTAAAGGAGACGGGCATATGGACAAGCACAGTGTGTTCATCGACAACTTGTTGCTGCCTCGCATGATTCTTCCTTTGGGGCCCGGGCAGTTACTCGTTAATGAGACTGATACCCAAGACATCTATCTGTATGAAGACACTACGGGGAGCGGTGTTGCAGATAAGAAAACGCTTTGGTTTGAGGGCGGGCCGCGTGGGGGAAATCTTGAGCATCAGCAGAGTGGCTTGATTTGGGGGATCGATAACTGGCTTTACATGACCTACAACAATTGGCGTCTGCGTTGGCAGCCCGGTGGTGCGCCAATGAAAGAGCCCATCGCAGCTAACGGAGGACAGTGGGGGCTGGCCCAGGACGATTACGGCAAGCCGTGGATCGTCAACGCAGGTGGAGAGAAAGGGCCGATGAATTTTCAAACCCACATCCTTTATGCGGGTGTGAATTTGAAAAACCAATTCTCAGAGGAGTATTCGCAAGTGTGGCCGCTCGTCGGTATTGCTGATGTCCAAGGTGGCGAAAAGCGTTTCCGCCCCGAAGATAAAACGCTCAATCATTTCACTGCGACTTGCGGGACGGAAGTTTTCCGGGGCGATCGCTTGCCCGCGGACTTGCGCGGTGACTTGCTGTTTTCCGAACCGGTTGGCCGTTTGGTGCGCCGCAGTAAAGTGGAGGTGAATGATGGCGTCACCACGTTGAAGAATGTTTATGACCGCGCCGAGTTCATCCGCTCCACCGATCCGCTTTCCCGCGTGGTGAATATGAATACTGCGCCCGACGGCACCCTGTACTTGGTGGATATGTATCGTGGAATTATCCAGGAAGGCAACTGGGTTAAAGAAGGGAGCTACCTCCGTAAGGTAGTTTCCCAGTATGATTTAGATAAACAAGTGAGCATGGGACGTATCTGGCGTCTGGTCCACGATGACTTCAAGCCCGGTCCGCAGCCGCATTTGTACGATTCTTCCTCCAGTGAGTTGGCTGCCACTTTGGAACATCCCAACGGCTGGTGGCGTGACACCGCGCAAAAGCTGCTCGTTCTCCGTCAGGACAAGTCCGTCGTGCCGGCTTTGACGAAGCTCTCGACGGAGGCCAAAAATCCAATCGCCCGAATTCATGCCCTTTGGACCTTGGAAGGTCTTGGCTCAGCGGATTCCGCAATGGTCAGGGGTGCGATGAAGGACACCGATGCCCATGTGCGCGCAGCGGGGATCCGCGTTGCGGAGACTCTGTTCAAGGCGGGCGATACGTCGCTTTTCCAGGATATTTTCGCCATGGCGAAAGATAGCGACGGCTCTGTATCGCTTCAGGCAATGTGCAGTGCGCGTTTGCTAAATCCAAACGAGGCTAAGCCGCTTCTGCAGGGGTGTCTCGTGGGAGCCACTGGACATTTTGCCCTGAAAGACGTTGCCATGGAGATGCTTGCTCCGAAGCGCTCCTGGGGTAAGGAGTTTACTAACGACCAGAAAGTTTTACTCACCAAGGGGAACGATATTTTCAACGAGCTGTGTTTTACTTGTCACGGTGCTGACGGGCGGGGGACTCCCGTGGACGGCAAACCGGGGCTGAACTTGGCGCCGCCTCTGGCTTCCTCCCGCACGGTCGTCGGTGCAAAGGATGCGTTTTTGGCCGTCTTGCTCCGGGGGCTGGCCGGCCCTGTGGAAGGAAAGGTTTACGATGCGCAAATGGTTTCCATGGAAAGCAATGACAACCAGTGGATCGCCTCGGTCGCGTCCTACGTGCGTAACAGTTTCGGCAACAAGGCGGATGTTATTTCGCCTAAAGACGTTGCTGCATTACGCGAGAAGCTCAAAAACCGCACCACGCCTTTCACAATTCCAGAACTTTCTGAGTTTGGGCCTGTGGTTCTGCAGGGGCGCAAGGAATGGAAGTTGAGCGCAAGTCACAATGCCGACTCTGTTTCAAAAGCCGTCGATAGCGATCTTGCGACGCGTTACGACACCAAGGGGGCTCAGGCTCCGGGGATGTGGTTTGCGATGGAATTTCCCAAGGTCGAACTTGTGTCGGGAATTACTCTTGATGCGGGTGCCTCGGCTGGGGATTTTCCTCGTGCTTTCAAGGTGGAGATGTCCGAAGACGGAGCCACTTGGAACCGGACGCTGGCCGAAGGCAAGGGGGAGCGCGGAATCACGAATATTGCGTTTGCTCCGGTGAAGGCGAAGGCGCTGCGCATCACGCAGACGGATTCAGTTAAGGGCACCTTCTGGTCGATCCACGAGCTTCAGGTGCTTGATGGCCACGCGTCTCCCGCTCAGGCGCAGGCTGCTAAGTAGGCAGCCTCTTGCAACTCAAAGCGGCGGATCCGCGTCGGGGACTTTCCCTTTTCAAGCCCCAGCGCGGCGGCCTGCGCGGGCCCTTTCAGCCCCAGCGGATTCTTTAATTCCATTTCATAAAACTGGATTGCGCTTCGGGTGAGAGTAAATTGCTTCCGTGAAAGACGGTCGTAAAAAGACACAACGCGGTGCAGGCGGCGCGAGTTCGTCGTGTGCGTGGACGAGTCTGGAAATTGTGCTTCTGGATCAGGAGCCGTTGCGCAAAAAGGCCGCGCTGGACTGCTCTCGGGAAATGGCTCGCTTGGAAAAGCTGCGCTCTCAATGGACTGGCTTTGAACGAGAGGATCGGCCTCAGTTTGAGCGATGGATGGCCCATAATTTTGGGGCGCTTCTAACCGAGTTGCGAGAGGGGGATAGTCTTATTAGCCAAAGGAGATCCCTTATTGAGGAAGTGCACGAGGCCGTGTATTTTGGCGAGGCTCGCACCTTAAAGGCAGCTTACAAATTCGTCCTTGAGCGTCGAAATGCCCCCGATGACGAAGAGCCGCCACCGTTTGCTGGCTCGGATGGCACCGATCCTTTTTTTGACTTTCGCGACCAAGCTGCGGATGAGGGGGAGGCGGAGGTGTTATTCGAGGAATTTCTCGACACTCAATTTGGAGTCTTCGTTGAGTCGCTGAGTAAAAAGGATTATGCGCGGCTTTTCGCTAAGTTTAAGGAGGAGGTTTTGGGTCAGACTCCGCAGGATTCCCGACCAGAGCCGCCGCGCGCACCGAAGCCGTCGGTCACTGAAAGGCCTGAAACGGCCCGAATTAAGGAACTATACCGCCAGTTGGTACGTCGGTTACATCCAGACGTGCGAACGGATGGTTCCCCCTCTGCCACAGCACTTTGGCATGAAGTGCAGGACGCCTACAGTGCTGGAAACTTGGAGCGTCTGGAAACGCTATTTGCGCTCAGCGAACTTACGGAAGCGACCGTCAGCTCCGGCACGAGTTTGCATCAATTGCGTTCTGCGTTTAAGGAGTTGAGGCGTTCGGTTCAATCGGTGCTTCGTAGCCTGAGTTCCGCCAAGAAGGATCCAGCGTGGAACTTTGGGGCTACCACGGATCACACAGCGCTGCGGACCCAAATTGAGCGTGAGATTAAACGGGATAGGGCCGTTCAGTTGGAGGTTTTGGCTGAGATGGACGCTCTCATTGAGAGTTGGGAAAAGCCGGCGAGGAAACGAAAGACGCCCAAAGCGAAGTCAAAGGAATGAATCGCGGATTATTCGTAAGCCTACATTCCTCACTGTCAGCGCCCCAGTCATTCTACCCAATAAGAGGAGCTCTCGTAAAAAGCATTTGCCAGCGTTCGTCTGAACGCTAACCCTCACTCCACTTATGATAGTCACACCCAAGATTCGGGGTTTCATCTGCACTACGGCACATCCCCAAGGCTGTGCCAAACATGTTGCCCAACAAATTGCCGTTGTCAAAAATCGAGGTTCCGTCGCCAACGGCCCCAAAAGGGTGCTCGTGATAGGATCTTCCACCGGCTACGGCCTTTCCTCTCGGATCGCCGCTGCTTTCGGCTGTGACGCTGCCACTGTCGGCGTCTTCTTCGAGCGTCCAAGTGAGGGAGATCGCACCGCAACCGCCGGTTGGTACAACACAGCCGCCTTCGAAAAAGAAGCGCAAGACGCCGGACTGTATGCGCGTTCTTTTAATGGCGACGCCTTTTCTGACGCTGTAAAAACCGAAGTCATCGCGGCGATTAAGGCTGACCTCTCTCAGGTGGACTGCGTTATTTACAGTTTGGCGTCCCCTCGTCGCATCCACCCGAAAACGGGCGAGGTCTTTAAATCCGTTCTGAAACCCATCGGCGAAGTTTTTACCAATAAAAACCTCAACACAACCAATGGCGCGGTCACAGAAGTCTCCATTGAAGCGGTTCAAGGCGATGATATTGCGCAAACCGTCGCGGTCATGGGGGGCGAGGACTGGGAAATGTGGATAGACGCACTTTTGGAGGCCGGCGTTTTGGCTAAAGGCGTCCAGACTGTTTCCTATTCCTATATCGGGCCGGAAGTCACTTGGCCCATTTATAAAAATGGTACGATTGGGCGGGCCAAAGAAGATTTGGAACACGTTCAAAGAAAACTTGATGCCAAATTAGCTGAGGTCGAAGGCAAAGCTTGGGTTTCGGTCAATAAAGCACTCGTTACGCAGGCGAGTTCCGCTATTCCAGTCGTCCCACTTTATATTTCACTCTTATATAAAGTGATGAAAGATATGGCTATCCACGAGGACTGTATTGAACAAATGGACCGACTTTTCCGTGAGCGCCTTTATAGCGGCAATCCACAGCCTGATGAAGTTGGGCGTATTCGCCTAGACGATTGGGAGATGAAACCCGAAGTACAAGCGCTTGTGGCTGCACGTTGGGTGCAGGTTAACACAGAAAACCTCGCCGAGTTTGGCGACTTCGCTGGCTACCAAAGCAGTTTTCTTCGTCTGTTTGGTTTTGGACTAGACGGTGTTGATTACGAAGCCGACACGGATCCGAGCATCGCTATCCCATCGGTTGCCACGAGCGGGTAATGTCTCGCTCGCTTCAAAGCTGTTAAATTAGTTTTTTTGAATGAAATGGCAGTCTCAATTATTTCCTCCACTCTTACTGGTGGCGTCTGTCGTGCTACCCGCCACAAACGCGCGTGCCTGTTCTAGTTGTGGGGATACGGTTCATTCAGATTGGGAAACTCAGGGGCTCACGCTGGAGACCGGTCTCCGGCTGGATTTGCGTTATGATTTTCTGAACCAGACGCAGGTCCGAAGCGGCACGGGAACCGCCCATTGGCCGGCAGGACACGAGCAGGAACTATACACTCGAAACAGCTATATCAACGTAGGTCTCGACTACAGTGTGACTCCTGATTGGGGCGTCAATCTTCGAGTCCCGTACATCGACCGCGATCACAGTACGTGGGGCACCGACGGCACTGATGGGGGAACCTCACACGGTCGACAAATCGGTGACATTAAGCTGGTTGGGCGTTATCAAGGACTCCTCTCCGAGCATAACTTGGGATTGCAACTTGGAGTGAAACTCCCCACCGGAAACACCACTGAAACGTTTCGAAGTGGAGATGTCGCTGGGCAACCACTGGACCGAGGTTTACAGGCTGGAACCGGAACAACGGATGTCATTGCCGGTGTTTTTTACTTCGGCGAGTTGAGTAACAAATGGAGCTATTTCGCGGCAGTCAACGCACAACTTCCGCTTAACAGCCACGATCACTATCGTCCCGGTGCATCCGTCGACTTCAATGCCGGGGTTCGTTACACCGGCTTTAAGTCGTTCACGCCGCAGTTTCAGGTAACTCCCCGAGTCTCCGCAAAAGATAGACTTAACGAAGAAAACGATCCCGACACCGGTGGCACAACCGTTTACGTAAGCCCTGGAGTGACGGTTCCGATCACCAAAAACATCAAGACTTACGGTTTTGTGCAGTTGCCGGTTTATCAAAACTTGAACGGTTACCGACTTGTGCCCAAGTGGATCTTGTCCTTCGGGACGCGGTTCGAGTTTTAGCCATCGGGCAAACTGGGTGAAGCGACCGAGGTGAAAGTTCCCATCAAACTTGGGTTGGGTTCGCCGATGTGACATGGCCTATGCATCGCTCATGCTGATGACTTAGCGCTTCGTTACAGGCGTCACGTTTGACCTGAACGGCGGCCGAATGCTTGTGCAGGCACAAGATTCAGTTCAATGCTGCGGGTTTAATTCGACTTTCCTGATTGGAGCGCGCTAGCCAGTCGCTCCGCCGCAGCTTTGGAATAATCCCCAGCTTCGATTGCGAGAATCTTCCCATCGCGATCCACCACTAGAGCGTAGATCACTTTTTCAGAAGGCATCCCGCAGGTTTGCATAAACGCCTTTTTGTTGGTGTAAGCAGTCCAAACCTGGGCGCGCACCTCTTTGCTAGGGATACCGCCTCTCATTCCAGTGTTGATGAACCAGCGCATGAACCATCCGGGGTTGTTGATCAGCGGCATTTCGATCCAAGGAAGCGTGTTGGACGGCGTGTTTAGTCCAAGCCCTGCAGTCCAAGTATCCACATCGGCCTGCTGTTCCCTAGCAAAAGCAACGACGACAATCGTTCGATCGCCTGGAAAGTCGGCAGGCGATGTCCAAGATTTGTAATTCAGATCTTTACCTGAAACTTTTGGAAAAGACGCGGGCGTTTCGGCGAATGCAGCACTCATGAGAAAGGGAGCAATGAGGGATGATAAAATGCTGGCTTTCAGGGGTATCATGTTTTGTGGGGTAGATGTAGGCCTGGAGCAGCGCTGTCGAACGGCGATAAGGATTGTCGTCTATGGTCTAAGTTTTCGGCGCGAAGATCCAAGTCTGCCTCATCTTTGAGAATCACCTAAAAGCCTATAAAAGGACGGAGGCGTCGTCGAATGGGTCGACGTCCGCCCCCTTGGGGCTGGACTACTACTTGCTGAACACCAATTTATTAGTGCGCTTCAATGCTGTCCTTGCGGTGATCCCATTTGCCGGACTTGGAGCGGTGTGCCACGGCGTAGAAGGATTCGATGAGTTTTTTGACTTCGGGCCAGCGTAATGCTAGTTTAGAAAAATACACGATTTGCTTTTTGAGCTCTGGGCTTAGTGCCTCAGGGAGGTCTGGGCCTGCGTCGGAGGGGCGCAATTTACCGCCACTTATGGCTTCAATTTCAACGACAGGCTCGAAGCGCTCCGGTACTTGGTCCTTGAGATAGGCGGTGAGCATATCGCTTTGAAACTCTTCGGGGAGTGCTT
>Ga0114971_10001667_pt1 | contig 15114 bp, 12 predicted proteins | sample M_140625_MF_Meta_FD_87320 | JGI IMG/M metagenome (GOLD analysis project Ga0114971, IMG submission 87320) | Freshwater microbial communities from Lake Montjoie, Canada to study carbon cycling - M_140625_MF_MetaG | ecosystem: Environmental > Aquatic > Freshwater > Lake | place: Lake Montjoie... | reverse complement strand
TTTAAATTTGACATAAATTTTTCTCCTTGTTAATTGTTGGTATTTATACTGCAATTTTTGAGGGGAAAAGTCTAAGGGAAATTTAGGATTTTATGTCTGAGAATTGGGTAGCACTATACTTTGTTATACAACGTATCGTTATTTAACAGTTTCTTATTTTTGTATATACCAAAACATAAATCTATTGATACCATAAAACCACTTCCAAACATTCATTAAAATTCTCAAATTCATCTCTAATTTTCTTTACTTGGTTTTGCCTAATACCATTTGCATAAATAAATTTAATACTTGCTAATTATTTTTAATTTTAAATTTAGTTTAAAAATGCCGTTTTATCTAGATAAATCAAGGCTTCAAACTAAAGATTAAAATTAATAAATATGGCGTAAGTGTTAGATTTATTTGTGGAAATGGTATAATTTATAATGAAAAATGGCAATATTTGATTCATAAAGCTACACAATCAAAGCCTGTTACGATAATAATTAATTTATATTTTACTTATAAAACTCTTGCGATTAACATGCTTATCTTAGAAATTATTTCTGCGCTTAACAATAAACTTTTATTATGAAAATAAACAAATTTCTTATCATTACCTCCCTTACAATTGCGGGATGCGCAACTAATCACAACCAAATGCCAAAACATGGCTTTGAAGCAAAATCAAATGAATTTTGGTGGCCAAATAAAATAAATTTATCGCCGCTGCGCGCTCAATTTCCGCAATCAAATCCTTATGGTGAAAATTTTAATTATGCTAAAGAGTTTGCCAAAGTTGATATTGAAGCGCTAAAAAAAGACATAAAAAAAGTGATGATGACTTCGCAAGATTGGTGGCCCGCTGATTACGGAAATTATGGCCCATTTTTTATTCGCATGGCGTGGCATTCGGCCGGAACTTATAGACTTGAAGATGGTCGCGGCGGCGCTGGTGGTGGGCAGCAACGCTTTGAACCACTTAACAGCTGGCCAGATAATGCCAGCTTAGATAAAGCTCGCCGCTTGCTTTGGCCGGTTAAACAAAAATATGGCCGTCAGGTTTCTTGGGCTGATTTAATGGTGCTTTCGGGCAATGTAGCTCTTGAATCAATGGGCTTTAAAACTCTTGGTTTTGCGGGCGGAAGAGCTGATGATTTTGAAGCAGATTTAGTTTATTGGGGCCCTGAAAATAAATTTATGGCCTCTAATCGCTTCGACAAAGACGGAAAGTTGGTTAAAAAACTTGGCGCAACAACGATGGGCTTGATTTATGTAAATCCTGAAGGGCCAAATGGTAATGGCGATCCAATCTCAGCGGCGGCGCAAATTCGTGAAACCTTCGGCAATATGGCGATGAATGACGAAGAAACCGTTGCCTTAATTGCTGGCGGCCACACTTTTGGAAAAAATCATGGCGCACATAAAGTTGATAAATGCGTTGGCGCCGATCCTACGGCAAGCGGGCTTGAAGCACAAGGCTTTGGCTGGCATAATAAATGCAGCAGCGGCAAAGGCGTTGATACCGTAACCAGTGGATTGGAAGGTGCGTGGAATAACAATCCAACCAAATGGACGATGGGTTATTTAAAAACTCTGTTTGCTTATAATTGGGTTAAAACCAGAAGCCCAGCTGGCGCAATTCAATGGGTTCCTGAAAAAAACCAAGCGGCAAACACAGTTCCAGATGCGCATGATGCAAACAAAAAACACGCGCCAGTTATGCTTACAACCGACTTGTCGCTAAAAGAAGATCCAAAATATCGTGAAATTTCAAAACGCTTTTTAGAAAATCCAAAAGAATTTGAAAAAGCTTTTGCGCATGCGTGGTTTAAATTAACGCATCGCGATATGGGGCCTAAAGCCAGATATGTTGGAAAAGATTCTCCAAAAGAATTTTTGGTTTGGCAAGATCCAATTCCGCAAGCAAATTATAAAGCAATTGACGCGACTGACATTGCCAATTTGAAAGTTAAAATTTTGCAATCTGGTTTAAGCAATTCTGAATTAATCAGATCGGCTTGGGCCTCTGCTGCAACTTATCGCCAAACCGACATGAGAGGCGGCGCAAATGGTGCAAGAATTCGCTTAGAACCGCAAAAAAATTGGGCGGTAAATAATCCACAAGAATTGGCAAAAACTTTGACCATTTTAGAAAAAGTGCAAAAAGATTTTAACCAGTCTTTACAAGACGGCAAACAAGTTTCTTTGGCCGACGTGATTGTTCTTGCGGGCTCGGCGGCAATTGAAAAAGCGGCAAAAAATTCTGGATTTGACGTGAAAGTTCCTTTTGCAATTGGCAGATTTGACGCAAGCCAAGCACAAACCGACGCAGCTTCTTTTGCCCCACTTGAACCAAAAGCTGACGGCTTTAGAAATTTCTACAGCGCCAATGCAGAAATCTCTCCAGTAAATGCCATGATTGACCGCGCTTACATGCTAAATTTAACAGTCCCTGAAATGACTGTTTTAGTTGGCGGACTGCGCGTTTTAGACACGAATGCTCAACATTCTCAACAAGGCGTTTTAACCAAAAATCTGGGCAAATTAAGCAATGATTTTTTCGTTAACTTACTTGATATGTCAGTTGAATGGAAAAAATCTAAAGAATCTGAAAATGTCTTTGAAGCCTTTGATCGCAAAAGCGGCCAGCTTAAATGGAAAGCAACTTCTGTTGATTTAATGTTTGGTTCAAACTCTGAACTTCGCGCAATCGCCGAGGTTTATGCAAGCAATGACGCTAAAGAAAAATTCGTCAAAGATTTTGTGAAAGCTTGGGTGAAAGTTATGAATGCAGATCGTTTTGATTTGAAGAAATAGAGAATTGTAAATAGGGGGTTGCGGAAGTTTGGCAATCCCTTGCTGCTTTATGCCATTTCCACAAATAAATCTAATACCATTTCCCACTAATAACTTTACATTTAGGCGAAATAATTTTGAGGATAAAATTTTAAAGAAAAATCGGTCATATCAAGCGATGCGGATGATTTTTATTTGAAATTTTAGACCAGAATTATTTTTCTAAATGTAAAGTTATTAGCGGGAAATGGTATTATAACCTTGAGATGAATTTTTAAAATGGATTATAAAACAAAAATAAATTACGTAAAAGACTCGCATGAAATTATCCGTTTAAATGATGATGCTCAAGGCTTTATAACATCTTTAATTTGCAATAATTTTCAAAATCGTGATTTTATTTTTATCGCCAAAAATGAATCGCAAATTGAATTTCTTGAAAAACAAATTAAATTTTTTTCACCGCAATTAGAAGAAAATTTCGAGATTATAAACTTTGCCGCTTGGGATTGTTTGCCTTTTGACAGAACTTCGCCAAAGCAAATGGTTGTAAGTCAAAGAGTTCGCGCTCTTTACAAATTAGCAAATTCTTCGCAGAAAAATTTTATTATTTTAACTACGGCAAATGCAATTTTGCAAAAAATAATTCCACCGCAACTTGTAAAAAATTCTGGATTAATTGCGCGCGCAAAAACAAAAATTTCGATTGCGCAAATTACAGAATTTTTGGTTTTTAATGGCTATCAACGACAAGCCTCGGCCAATGATGCAAGCGAGTTTGCGGTGCGCGGCGGAATTATTGATATTGTCATGAATAAAGCAGCTAATTTAATTGGCTATCGTATTGATTTTTTTGGCGACGAAATTGAAACAATAAAAGAATTCGATCCAATAACTCAATTGTCGCAAGATTTAGTGCGCGAAATTGAAATTTTGCCAGCAAGTGAAGTTATTTTAAATAATCAAACTTGTGCCAATTTTCGCGAACAATATCGTAAAAATTTTGGACAAAGTTTTTCAATTTTAGAAAATGATCAACTTTACGGCGCAATATCTGAAGAGCGTTCTTATCCGGGCATGGAGCATTGGTTGCCATTTTTTTATAATGAAAAATTAGTTAGTCTTTTCGATTATTTACAAAAGCCGGTTTTATTTTTAAGTAATCATGTTTTTACGCAAATTGAGCAACGTCACGCAACCGTTCTTGAGTATTACCAGTCAAGGCTTGACAACGTAAAAGAAAGCAGAATTTCGGGCACAATTTATAATCCAATTAATCCAGAATTGCTTTATTTTAGCGACAAAGAAATAAAAAAAATTATCGAAGAAGAAACTCATATTATTTTTAACAATTTCGATTCAGTCAATAAGGACAAGCGTTTGCTTGATTTAGAAATTTCTGCCGTTCCAGATTTTGCATTGGCGGGGCGCGCAAATGCAAAAGACCCGCTAGAATTAATGGTCGATTACGTAAAATTGCTGCGAATTGAATCGTCGAAAAAAACATTGATCGCTTGCTTGTCAGAAACTTCTCAAGATCGCTTAAAAAAACTTCTTCTTGATTTAAATATTGCAATTGAAACTTGCGTGTTGCCCGTGGGACAAGGCTTTGCGACATCTGATTTTATTCTAATTGGCGAGCAGGCGATTTTTGGTGAAAAAATTATTCGCAAAAAAAATAGCAATAAAAAGGCTGCTCAACGAATTTTAGAAGAAGGTCTTGGTATTAATTTGGGCGAATTAATTGTTCATCGCGATCATGGAATTGGTAAATTTGATGGCATTCACCACATCAATGCTGGCGCGGTTAAAACCGACATGTTAAAAATAATTTATGGCGGATCTGACACGCTTTTTGTGCCAGTTGAAGACATTAATTTAATCACGCGTTACGGTGCCGATAATCCTTTGATTCAATTGGATCGACTTGGAATTGCAACATGGAAAAATCGTAAAGAAAAAGTTAAAAATAAAATTAAAATTGCGGCAGCAAAATTAATTGAAGTAGCGGCGGCCCGCCATTTAAAACAAGCGCCAAGCTTTGTTGCAGACCAACATTTATATGATGAATTTAAGGCGCGATTTGGTTTTGTCGAAACAGAAGACCAGCTGCGCGCAATTGAAGAAGTTGAAGAAGATTTGCGCAAAGCCATGCCGATGGATCGCTTAATTTGTGGCGATGTAGGTTTTGGAAAAACAGAAGTAGCGATGCGCGCAGCCTTTATTGTCGCGGCGTCGTCAGGTGAAAATAAATCGCAAGTTGCAATAATTACGCCAACAACTCTTCTTTGTCGCCAACATTTTCATAATTTTACAAAACGCTTTGAAGGCACTAAATTAAAGATTCGCCAGCTTTCCCGACTTAACACAACTTTAGAGCATAAAAAAATTAAAGAAGAATTAGAATCTGGCCAAGCAGATATTGTTATTGGCACGCACGCCCTTCTTAATAAAACTTTAAAATTTAAAAATCTTGCGCTGGTAATTGTTGATGAAGAGCAGCATTTTGGCGTGGCGCAAAAAGAACGCCTGAAAGAATTTCGCAATGAAATTCATATTTTAACATTGTCGGCAACGCCCATTCCGCGCACATTGCAAATGTCTTTAACTGGAGTAAAAGAATTAAGTCTAATTGCAACGCCGCCGCTAGACCGCTTGGCCGTAAGAAATTTTGTCATGCCTTACGATTCAGTAATTGTGCGCGAAGCCATTATGCGCGAATATCAACGCAGCGGGAAAGTGTTTTTTGTTGTGCCAAGAATTAGCGATATTCGTGAAATGGAAGATAAATTACAAAAATTATTGCCCGATATAAAAATTACTCACGCCCACGGGCAGATGACTCCAAGCGAGCTTGATAAAATTATGAATGATTTTTACGATGGAAAAATCGACGTATTATTATCAACAACAATCATTGAATCGGGCATTGATATTGCAAGCGCCAACACAATTATAATTTATCGCGCCGAAATGTTTGGACTTGCGCAGCTTTACCAGTTGCGCGGCCGCGTCGGTCGTGGAAAAATTCGCGCCTATGCATATTTTATGCTAAGTCCAAAAAAATTAAATCGCGAGTCGAAGCAAAAATTAGAAGTGATGCAAAATTTGGATGACCTAGGAATTGGCTTCACCATTGCCTCGCACGACATGGACATTCGTGGCAGTGGCGACATTTTGGGCGACGAACAATCTGGCCATATTCGCGAAACTGGCGTCGAATTATATCAACAATTATTGCTTGAAGAAATTGCGAAATTAAAATCTGAAGGCGCACAAGATCGCGCAAACACAGCTTACCAAGCACCTTCACAAGATTTTTCGCCGCAAATTAAATTAGGAATTTCGCTGTTAATTGAAGAATCTTACATTCCAGATCTTTCGCTGCGCATGTCATTTTACAAAAAAATTGCCTCAATAAAAAACATCGAAGACCAAGACCGCCTAATGAGCGAAATGCGCGATCGCTTTGGAAAAATGTCGGAAAAAATAAAAGAAGAAATTGAAAATTTAATGGCAGTAAGTTTATTAAAACATGAATGTCAAAAACTTGGAATTGAAAAACTAGAAAGCACCAAAGATGGTGTTTTGATTTCGTTTCGTGATAATAAATTCAATAATCCACAAAAATTATTGCAGATGATTTTTTCAAGTGGTAATAATATTAAATTACAAGGAAACCAAAAAGTTTTGTTTGTAAGCAAAATGATTTCTGTAGAAGAGAAAATTAAAAATGCGTTTGTCGCGCTTGAGAAATTACTTAGAATTTAGAAAGAGTAGGGCGCTATGCCATTTCTAAAAATAAATCTAACACTTGCTAAATATTTTTAATTTTAAATTTAGTTTAAAAACGACGATTTATCTAAATAGATCAAGGTTTTAAACTAAATTTAAAATTAAAAAATATGACGCAAGTTATGCCATTTCCCACTAATAACTTTACATTTAGAAAAATAATTCTGGTCTAAAATTTCAAATAAAAATCATCCGCATCGCTTGATATTGCCGATTTTTCTTTAAAATTTTATCCTCTAAATTATTTTGCTTAAATGTATAATTATTAGCGGGAAATGGTATTAGTTATTTTTGGAAATGGCATTAATCAAATTAATGCGCGAGAGGCAATGGGATTGTATCGCAGATTCTTTGCGGCCCAAAGGCAAAAAGGTAATTTTTCTAAAAAAAAATAGCGACCCATAAGAGCCGCTATTTTTTTAATAAATTTTTCAACAGACAGGTTATTTTTTCTTTTCTGCTGCTTTAGCTGCAGGTTTAGCCGCTGCTGCTTTCGCACCGCCAGCCGCTGCCGGAGCCGCCGCACCAGCTGCAGGGGCAGCCGCACCAGCCGCCGCATCAACTGCGCCACCAACTTTTGCTTCATCTTCAGATTTACCGCGACCAATAATACTTGCAAGCAAGAAATTGTCTTTGCGGCTTAGTTTAGAGCCAGCAGGAAGGATTAAATCGCCGCTTCTAACTTTGCTGCCAATATGAAGTGGCGCAACGTCAATTTCGATTTTATCAGGAATTTTATTTGCATCAGTGCAAACAACTTCAACTTTTCTCATTACAACGTGTAAAATTCCGCCTTTTTTGATGCCGGCAGATTTATCTTGATTGATGAAAATTAATTTAGGTTTTGCCTTAATTTGCTTTGTTTCATCGCAGTTTAATAAGTCAATGTGAATTGGCTTGTCAGAAACTGGATCAACGTCAATTTTATGGGCAATAACTTTGATTTTTTTGCCAGAAATTTCAACTTCAGCAACGCGAGTTTGAATGTTTCCTTTGAAATATTCGGTTTCGAATTCTCTTTTATCAACACTAATATTAATGTTGCCATTTTTTGAGTAAATGATCGCAGGGATTTTTCCTGCAAGTTTGATTCTGCGTGCTTCTAGAGATCCAAGTTTTTCTCTTTTTTCAGCTTTTAATTGAAAGCTAGACATGATATTATTTAAGTAAAAATTATTATAAAATAAAAAGGGCGCTAATTATAGTGATTTGTTTGTGAATAATCAAGGTTTTTTTGTGAAAATTTTGGCAAAAAACTAGAGTTGGCGTTATTTTTCCTCTTTTTTTAAGGCTTCTAAAACTTCCTCAACGTGGCCATTAACCTTAACTTCACGCCAAATTTTTATAACTTTGCCAATTTTATCGATTAAAAAAGTGCTGCGCTCAATGCCCATATATTTCTTGCCCATCATTGATTTTTCTTTAATCACTTCGTAATCTTTGCAAGTTTTTTGTGATTCGTCAGCTAGCAAATTAAAATTTAAATTATATTTTTCGATAAATTTGCAATGGCTTTTAACGCTATCCTTTGAAACGCCAAGAACCACGGCATTTAGGGCCGCAAATTCTTTATTTTTTTTAGTAAAATCTTGCGCTTCAATAGTGCAACCCGGAGTGTCGTCTTTTGGATAAAAATAAAGTACAACGTTTTTGCCTTTAAGGCCAGCAAGAGAAATTTCTTCGCCTTTATCACTAGGAAGACTAAAGCTGGGGGCCGTTTTGCCGATTTCAATTTTCATGAAAATATTGATTCAATTATTTTTTCTTTGCCTTCACTTTTTTTGCCAATTTTTCAACTTCACCTTCTGCAGAAAAATTCTTCGCTGTTAAAATAATGTCGTTAAATTGTGATTGGCTGCAAAGCCCAAGCAGTACAACGTCGCGAGGCTTAATATTTTTTAAATTCCAGTGAGTACGATTGCGAATTGAATCGATCATTGAGTCGGTTGTGCCAATTAATTTTTTAATTTGTAAATTGGTAATTTCTGGATAATATTTAAGTAGGTAAGCGATGCCATCTGGCTTGTCTTGGCGTCTGGCGATTGGCGTGTATTTTCCAGATTTTTTGCCAGTTTCTTTGATTTCAGAAGAGGCGCTTTTGTTTAAAATTAATGAGCGCTCGTGATTTGCTTCGCATTTTTTGATTTCTTCTTCGGTCAATTGCCCAGAAAAAATTGGATTTTGCCCAATAATGCCGCTTGCAACGTCGCCGTCAGCAATGCCTTGAACTTCAAGTTCGTGCAGGCCGCAAAAGCGCGCGATCTGGTCAAAAGTTAAAGAAGTGTTCTCGATAAGCCATACAGCCGTGGCTTTGCGCATTAATGGAAGAGCTTGTTCAGTCATTTTTAGTAGAAATTAAATAGGAAATGTTGTTAATCTTAACCTAAAAGCCATTTTAAAAGCAAGTATGAAAAATTGGAGTTATAAAAAATATATTGTGCATCAGTTTGAAAGCCTTGACAGCACTAGCGACAAAGCCTTTGAAATGGCGGCCTCAAAGCAGATTTTTGATGGAGAAATTATTATGGCCAACGCGCAAAATGCGGGCAGGGGGCGCCAAGGCAGGGCTTGGGCGTCGCCGCAGGGAAATTTATATTTCTCGCTTGCCTTACAGCCGCAAGGCTTGGTGCCAGAAATTTCTTTTGTTGCAATTGTGGCTTTAAGGCGAGCGATTCGGGGTTTGTCTTTTGCGGGCTCTGCTCTTAAAATTGAAAATAAATGGCCTAATGATCTTTTAATTAATGGCAAAAAAGTTGCAGGCCTGCTTCTTGAAAGCAAAATTAACCAAAAAATCTGCGAGTTTGTAATTGTTGGAATCGGCGTAAATATTGATTCAAGCCCCGATAACACTATTTTTCCTGCCGCTAATTTGAAAGATTTTAATATTGCAATTAAGCCAGAAATTTTATTGCAGAATTTTTTGGATGAGTTTGAAATTTTATATCAAAATTGGTTAAGCTTTGGCTTTGCTGGAATAAGGGCCGCATGGCTTGAAGGCGCTTACAGGCTTGGCGAAAAAATTTTTGTAAAGTCGGATGGCAAGTTGATTGATGGCATTTTTCAAGATTTGGATGAGGATGGAAGCTTGATTTTATTGGCGGAATCGGGTGTGACGAAAATATTGGCTGCGGATATTTTGTAGGGAGTTGTTGTATAAAAAATTATTTTTTGTTAAGGGCTCAAGCTTTTTGTTCCTCTGAATTGCTTAAGTGCTCTGTCATTCCTGCGAAAGCAGGAATCTAAACCTCGCAAGTCATTAGATTCCTGCTTTCGCAGGAATGATGGGAGTTTGTGTTTTATGAATTAAAAATTTATCATTTCGAGATAACTTTTTAATCTTTCGTTATGTGGTAGAAGGCATTGAAAATTCGATTAGATAATCTATATTAAAAAACTTGCCCCCAAAGTAATATTCAACTCTTTCATCAAATGAATTTTGAGAGCGTTAAGTATTCGCGACTCATCATCGCTTTCGCTTAAGTGATCTCTAAAATCAGCAAAGTCTTTATCCGAAGTAAAAAATTGATCTACATATGTTAAGTATATGGCATGAAGAGAATCATTATGAGTTCCTCTCTTAAATTTAGAATTTTTTTTAAATTGATTAAATGCCATCAAAGATAGTATTGCTATTGGGCCTTGATATAAAAGCGGCTTCAACTTAATCAGCGCATCCTTTAGTTTTTGAGCTCTGCAAAGCCGATCATCTTTTTTATTAAACAAATACTCATCTAGGTTTAGGCCGATCATTTCATCGTTTGAAATTTCCGCCATCTTTGACCTTTTTGAATTTGAAGTTTTTTTGTAGCTACGACATCTTCTGGATGCTTTAGAATATTATCAAATAGCCAATTAATGGCGGAAGTATCAAAGTAGATAACTGTCATGTTTTGTGCTCGATTATTTCGATGACGATTCGATTACGATTTTGTGGGTCAGGTTCGTTTCGCTAACCATAACCCACGCACCCAACCCTCTACTCCTCCGCCGACAATTTTCTTGCTTGATCATCCGCGGTTAATGCGTCGATAAATTCGTCCAATTCGCCAAGCATAATGTCGTCAATGCGGTAAGAGGTAAGGTTGATGCGGTGGTCTGTGACGCGGCTTTGTGGGAAATTATAGGTGCGGATGCGTTCAGATCTGTCGCCGCTTCCGACTTGTTCTTTGCGACTGGCGGCGCGTTCTTTTTCTTGTTTTTCGCGTTCGGCGTCATAAAGTCTTGCGCGCAGTACCTTCATGGCTTTTTCGCGGTTTTTGATTTGCGATTTTTCATCTTGCATTGAAACCGTTACTCCGGTTGGAATATGAACAATTCGCACCGCCGAGTCAGTCGTATTAACCGATTGACCACCGGGGCCAGATGAACGAAACACGTCAATTCGTAAATCTTTTTCTTCCATTTTAACGTCAACCTCTTCGGCTTCTGGCAGCACGGCAACCGTTGCGGCAGAAGTGTGCACGCGCCCTGACGCTTCGGTTTCAGGAACGCGCTGTACGCGATGAACGCCAGATTCAAATTTTAAACGCGCAAACGCACCTTTGCCTGTAATCAATGCTGACGCGTCTTTATAGCCTCCAAGACCAGTTGTAGAAAGTTCTAAAATTTCAAATTTCCAGCGTTTTTTTTCAGCGTATTTTTGGTAAATGTTGAACAGTTTATATCCAAAAAGCGCTGCCTCTTCGCCACCAGTACCAGCGCGGATTTCAAGGATAGCATTTTTTTCATCCGCCACATCTTTTGGCAATAAAGAAATTTTCATTTCTTGTTCAATTTCAGGAAGTTTTTTTGTAAGCGTCATTTGTTCTTCTTCCATCATATCTTTCATTTCCTTGTCTGTCGTGGTCGCAAGGCCTTCTTCAATTTCTTTTAATTCTTTTTTAGTTTTTTGATAATTGTTAATTAAATCAACAATTGGAATTAAATTTGCATGTTCTTTCGAAATTTTTGCATAGTCTTGACCAAGTGCCGACGGGTCAAGAAGCTTTTTTTCTAGTTCGTTAAATTTTTTAACCAAAGAATCAAGCTTTTTTGTGAAGGACATTTTATATATCTAAAAAATTTTTAAGAAAAGTGGTTAATTTCGTTATTAATAATGAATTAAAATTAAAGAATTTATCTGTTGCGGCATATTCAACTGTAAAAATATCTTCATTGCCACCAATCGCAGTTATCAATGTATGCGCCTTTGTTTTATCTTTTGGAATTACTTTTAAGCACTCAAAATAATTTTCGACACAGATTAAGCTTTGTTTTAAATCTTTGGAAATTGATTTTAAGAAAAGAGTTTCTAGATTTCCATCATTATGATTGTCAGGAAATATATAATATTTTATTTCAATTTCTCGACTACATTCTTCCTTTAGATCTGGCAATAATAAATCAAGTGTATTTTTTGTTTTTTTAAAGCCAGAATATTTTGCATTGCGTTTAGCATAATCGGCATCACAGAGTAGTAATATTTTTTTTACAGAGCCGTGCTTTGGCTCGTTTATAATTGTTAATAAATTGTTGCAACTCAATACGGCTTCTTTATTAGATCTTCGATTTAAGGCTGTGGTAATTAAAATATTTTTTTGTGATTGTGATGGCGATATTTTTTCAACAATTTTTTCCATAAAAGCTTTGTCGGAAGTTCCTTCAACTATTATCAATATCTCTATATCTTCATTCATCTCACCTCTCTATTTTGCTCTGTTGCAAAGTCAATCATTTCATCGTTATATTTTATGACTCGTGAAATATTGCCCTGTTTTTCAATTCTAAAAACCCTAACCAAATCCTCATTATTTTGTTGAAAATTATGCTTTATTTTAGCTAGAGAATTTATTATATCTTTTGAATGAGTTGAGGCAAAAATTTGAACATTAAATTCTTTGCAGGCCTTGATAACAACCTTCCACATAGTTTCTTGAGATTCCCAATGTAGGCAATTTTCTATCTCGTCAATTAATAAAATACCATTTTTGGCCTTATGAATTTTAAGTAAAATATTTAAAATCTGAATGATGCCATCGCCCATGTACTTTAAAGGTAAAGATATTTCGCCTATATCGAATAAAATTTCGCCGCCAGCAATTTTAAGATGTTTTATTTTAGGATCTATCTCTGATAAAATATCAACAATTTCCTTTTCTTTGTTATTTTTTATTAAATCGGATAATATTGGATCATCAACTAGCTCGAAAGCCTTTATTACTCGGTTTTGTATTGCTTCCATATTAATTTCTGCTAAATCAAAATTTCCTATGTCGTTATATTTTCCATTTCGACAAAGACCTAGCTTTACAGTTTTTTTATCTTTTGTATATGAGACGATTAAGCTGTTGATTTGTTTGTGACTGATAAACGAAAAATCAAAAACTCCTTGTTGCACCTTGGAAAAATTTTCGACATCTTTGCTAAATGAAGCCTCAAGCTTGATGGACTTAGAATCGTCGAATTCTGATTCAATTGCAAAACCTTCTAATGTTTTTTTTTCATGTACTAGATATTCTAAATCTTCCCATAATTTTGGACTAGACAGGTTGGTTTTTGATAGGTCTGCAAATAAGCCGATTTCTCTAAAGCTTAATATGTGGAATATCGGTAATATGTTCGGCGTTAATCCTATTGAAATTGCTTCTAGAATGGTTGTTTTTCCAGAGTTGTTTTTTCCTAAGAATAAATTTATTTTTTTAAAATCGTCGATTTCTAGCTTTTCAATGCCTCTATAGTTTTTGATGTGAATTTTTTTCAACATATTTGTTGACTTGATTGTTTTTGTGAAGATTGATAAAATGCAGTATAATCAATCAAGTTGAAGATTCTGAATCTTATAATTTTGCCTAATATAACAGCAATTTTTAATTAAATCAATGACGAACAAAAATTTTTACATCACTTCGCCAATTTATTATGTAAACGATGTTCCGCACATTGGCCATGCTTACACGTCATTGGCTTGCGACGTGCAGGCGCGTTTTCGGCGTATGCAAAATATGAATGTGCGGTTTTTAACGGGCACTGATGAACATGGGCAAAAGGTTGAGAAATCTGCTTTGGCGCGTGGTTTGCAGCCGCAACAATTTTGTGATGAAGTGTCATCAAAATTTCGCGAACTGGCGCAAATGTTGGGCTTGTCGCATGATGATTTTATTCGCACAACCGAAGAACGTCATAAAGTTTGCGCGCAAGAATTTTGGCGGCGCCTAGAGTCACGCGGCTTTATCTATAAGGATGTTTACGAGGGATGGTACGCTTTGCGCGACGAAGCATTTTACAATGAAGACGAATTGGTCGACGGCAAGGCGCCAACGGGTGCAGAGGTTTCTTGGCACAAAGAAGAAAGTTATTTTTTCAAACTTTCTGCCTTTGAAAATAAATTATTGATGCTTTACGAAGCCGCGCCAGACTTTGTTTTGCCGCAATCAAAAATGAATGAAGTTTTGTCTTTTGTAAAAGGCGGTTTGCGCGATTTATCAATTTCGCGAAATTCATTTAAATGGGGAATTCCTATTCCTAAAAAGCAAGATTCTGAATCGGGCGATCACATAATGTACGTATGGCTTGACGCGCTAACGAATTATCTTTCTGCCTTAGGTTTTCCTGATGAAAAAAATTCGCTTTATCAAGATTTTTGGTGTAATACTTTCGATTCGCCGGTTCATATTGTTGGAAAAGATATTTTGCGTTTTCATGCAATCTATTGGCCAGCCTTTCTAATGGCGGCTGACTTGCCTCTTCCAAATAAAATTTTTGCTCATGGATGGTGGACGAATCAGGGGCAAAAAATTTCGAAATCTTTAGGAAATGTCATTAGCCCGTCGCAAGAAATTGAGTGGATAAAGTCGCTTGGCTGTAATGACGAAACCGCTATTGATTATTTCAAATATTTTTTATTGCGCGAAGTTCCTTTTGGAAATGACGGAGATTATTCGCGCGAAAATTTAATAAGTCGCGTCAATGCCGAGCTTGCAAATAACATTGGAAACCTAGTGCAGCGGTCTCTGACGATGATTTATAAAAATAATAATGCCAAAATTGTTGATATTTCTGCATTTGAAGAAGGGCAAAATTTGCTTAAAAATGGTTATGATTTAAAAGAAAAAATTGTGCAAAAAATGGAGGCCTTTGCCTACGATCAAGCAATTTTTGAAGTGATTCAATTTGCTTCAATTTGCAATCAATTTATCAATGATCAAGCGCCGTGGACATTAAAAAAAGATGGCAATATTGACAAGATGAACCTAGTGCTATCAACAATCGCCGAGTCTTTACGAATAATTGCAATTTCGCTTCAGCCTTTTTTACCAGTTTTGGCAATAAAAATTATTGACTCTTTGCAGGCTTCGCGCACATTATGTAAGATTGAAAATATTGATAAAAAATATAGTTTGGCCGCGGGGCATGAAATTTCTGAACCGCAGATTATTTTTCCAAGATTAATAGTTAAATAAAAATTATGGCGTCCCCAACATCTTCCGAAAAACCTTTCAAGACTTCATTTACAGCAATTCCCCCTATGGCGAGCGTTGCTGCTGAAAAAAAAGAGCCTAA
>Ga0114971_10001666_pt1 | contig 15114 bp, 16 predicted proteins | sample M_140625_MF_Meta_FD_87320 | JGI IMG/M metagenome (GOLD analysis project Ga0114971, IMG submission 87320) | Freshwater microbial communities from Lake Montjoie, Canada to study carbon cycling - M_140625_MF_MetaG | ecosystem: Environmental > Aquatic > Freshwater > Lake | place: Lake Montjoie... | reverse complement strand
TATCTAATTTTTCTTTTAATTGGTGTAAATATAAAACGTCGGAAGCGGCGTATTTTATTTGGTTTGGCGAAATTTCAGAATTTCCCCAATCGGATAATTGTTGTTTTTTTGATAATTCAACCGACAAAAGTTCGTCGCATAATGTTTTTAATCCATGGGCGTCAGAATAAGTGCGCACAAGCTTCGAGGCTATTTTGGTGCAATAAACATTTTCAAGATCTAGGTTTAAATAATAATTTAAAGCCGCGATATCAAAGCGTCCAAAATGAAAGATTTTCAATATTTCTTTGTCTGATAATAATTTTTTTAAGTTTGGCGCATCGTAATTTGTGCCGTCAAATTGCACTAAATGTGCGTTGCCATCGCCTGCTGAAATTTGCACTAAACATAGGCGATCTCGTTTGGTTTTTAAGCCCATCGTTTCGGTGTCTATGGCGATAGATTTTTTTAATTCAAGATTGTCAGGTAAATCGTTTTTATAAAGAAAATTTGGCATTTTTAACTAATTAGTTTTTCGCGTAATTCGTCGCTAATATTTGGTAAAGCAGAGTTTATTTCGATCATTTCTTTCATGTCACCATTGCAATGTAAGACTAAGTCGCAACCAGCGTGCAACACTGCTTTTGTGCGTTCGGCAAATGTTCCGCCAAGAGCTTTCATCGATAAGTCATCGCTCATTAAAATATTTTTAAAACCAATTTCTTCGCGAATTAATTTTATAATTTTCGGCGAAATTGTTGCGCAATTTTTTTTGTCGAGCGCTTCAAATAAAACATGTGCGGTCATTGCAAATTTTTGTTCGGTAAAATTTTTAAAAACAGCAAAGTCGGTTTTATATAATTCGTCAATTGAAGCATCGACGATTGGTAATTCTAAATGGCTGTCCGATGCAGCTCTGCCATGGCCGGGAATATGTTTTATAACAGGATAAATTTTTTTTGATAATAATCCTTCGCAAACTTTTTTTGCTAAAGCTGTAACTTGCAAAACTTCAGAGCCATAGGCGCGATCTCCAATTATTTGATGTGTCTTAGCGCTAAGTAAATCAAGGACTGGGGCGCAGTCAACGTTAATTCCAACTTCGCTTAAGTCGCTGGCAATTTCTTGAAAATTTTTGTAAAGCGCATCAAGAGCGATTTGTTGATTTTCCTTATAAAGCGAAGCAAAAAATTCTGCCGACGGATAACATTTCCAGTGTGGATCTTTAAGGCGCGCAACCCTTCCACCTTCTTGATCTATAAGGATTAAAACCTCTCCACCCATTAATTCTTTTAGCGAGTTCGTTAATTTTTTTAACTGAATTTTATCTTGAATATTTCTTGCAAAAACAATGAAACCAACGCAGCCATTTTTTATAAAAAAGCGTTTTTCTTGGTCGGTTAAAACTGGGCCAGAAATGCCGTAAATAACAGGCTTAGAAAGATTTTTATTGTTAGCTATTTCTTTTAGCAACATTTTATAAGATTCCTTTAGTTGAGGCGATTGAATTTTTTTTTCTTTCATCAATTGTAACGGCTTGACGAAGCGCTCTGGCTAAACCTTTGAAGCAAGATTCAACAATATGATGATTATTTATTCCGTAAAAATTTTCGACATGCAAATTGCATCCAACTGCTGCAGCGAAAGCAAAAAACCATTCGCGGAATAGCTCGCAGTCCATGTCGCCGACTTTATCGCGCTTAAACTCGCATTTCCAAACTGGATAAACTCGGCCGGATAAATCAATGACTGTGCGGGTTAGCGCCTCGTCCATTGGAATATATGAGTGACCAAAGCGTGTTATGCCTTTTTTGTCACCAAGCGCCAACCTTACAGCCTCGCCAACTGCGATTGCCGAATCTTCGGTTGTGTGATGAAAATCGATATGTAAATCGCCTTTCACTTCCAAAGAAATATCGATCAAACTGTGATGCGAAAGTTGCTCGATCATGTGATTAAGAAAACCAATTCCGGTGTTTATTTTGTAAACACCAGAGCCGTCAAGATTTACCTCGACTTTAATTTGAGTTTCTTTTGTATTGCGTTCAAATTTTGCTGTGCGCATTTTTAATTATTTCAAATTTGTTGCGACAAAATCCCAATTTACTAAGTGATTCAAAAAGGTGTCGATGTAAGATGGGCGGGCATTTTGAAAGTCTAGATAATATGCGTGCTCCCATACGTCCATTGTCATTAAAGGCTTTGCGTCTGTTGTTAGCGGGGTTTCTGCGTTGCCAGTTTTAACAATTTTCATCTTGCCATTTTCTAACACTAACCACGCCCAACCAGATCCGAATTGAGTCGCGCCAGCATTTTTAAATTCAGTAACGAAATTTTCGTAAGATCCAAAACTATCTTCAATATGCTTTAAAACCTCTCCACTTGGCTTTCCACCGCCATTTGGTTTCATTGAATGCCAATAAAAAGTATGATTCCAAACTTGTGCTGCATTGTTGAAAATGCCAGCTTTAGTTTTGTCGGCATGACTTATTTTGATGATTTCTTCAAGAGATTTTTCAGCTAAATCAGTGCTTGAAATTAAATTATTCAAATTAGTAACATAGGCTTGATGATGCTTGCCGTAATGATAATTAATAGTGCTTTCACTAATATGCGGAGCAAGTGCGTCTTTGGCATATGGTAATTTTGGTAATTCAAAAGTCATAGTTTTAGTTTTTTGATTGTTATTATTTGATGCGCCAAAACTAGCATTCCAAGCCTTTATTTTACAGGATGCGGCTAGAAATCCAAGCGACAATAAACCAGTTTTGATAAATTTTCTTTTTGACATTTGCATGGTTTAAAGCATAAATTATCATGGTTTTCAAGTCAATTAAAATAGAATTCATGAAAATTTCCGCCGTAATTGTTGTTTATAATGAAGAAAAAAATCTTGAAGAATGCCTAAGAAGCCTTGATTTTGTTGATGAAATTGTTGTTGTACTTGATAAATGTACGGACAATTCTAAGAAAATTGCAGAAAAATTTACCGATAAAATTATCGAAGGATCGTGGAAAATAGAAGGCGCAAGACGCAACGTGGCATTGGCTGCCGCAAGTTGCGAATGGATTTTAGAAATTGACGCCGATGAAAGAATTTCAAAAGAATTAGCGCAAGAAATTTTAGCTGCGATAAAAAATTGCAAGCCCTGCGGATTCAATATTCCAATCGCAAATTACATTGGTAAAAGGTGGGTAAAGCATGGCTGGCTTAGAACCTTAGGTGTTCTAAAGCGCCAAACTTTGACTTATAAAAATTTAAAAAAATACGATGAAGATAAGGAAATTCATCCAACTTTTATTTTGAATTTTGCGGTCAAAAATTTACAAAATCCAATTATTCATTTGGTCGATGAAAATATAGCGGACCTGCTTTTGCGCTTCAATAAATATACAAATTGGAAATCTAACGACATGGTTAGAAAAAATAAAATTAAAGGCGGAATATTTTATTTTTTGATTGGCTGCAAATTAAGATTTTTAAAATCTTTTATTTTTAAAAAAGGCTATAAAGAAGGTGGGCTAGGGGTTTTAATAGCAATGCTTGCGGCACTTTATCCTTTTGTTTCATATCTTAAAGCTCAAGAAAAAAATGAAAATCGTTAATCTTATTTTAACTTCGCAAAATGGTGGCGCTGAACAAGTTGCGGTGGATTATTGTAACATTTTAAAAAACAGATTAAATCACGAAGTTTTGGCAATCGTAAAAAGTGATGCTCCTTACGCCCATAAGTTTGAAGAGCAAGGCGTTCAAGTTAAAAAAGTTAAAAATAATTTCGGATATTTTGATTTTTTTACAATTAATTCAGTTGAAAATATTTTAAAAGAGTTTGATGTAGATCTTTTAATTTCGCATGCGGGAAGGTCGATGATTATTGGGCGAAAGGCTATTAGTAAAATTAAAAATAAAAAAGTTTTTGAAATCGCGGTTAATCACAGCATGAATGTTAAAAGATCGATTGCGGCAGATATTATAATTTCTGTTAATAAGCAGATTTTTTATCGTACAATTGATGCAGGAAAAACCGCAGAAAAAAGTTTTGTTTTGTCAAATGCTATTGATGTTGCGGATGCAGAATTTAATTATTCGAAAACTGATTTACAAAATAAAAAAACAATTATACTTGGTGTTATTGGTCGTCTTGATAAATCAAAAGGGTTTGACTTGGCAATTAAAGCTATAAAGCTTTTAGAGGGTTTTTTAGATAAGAATTTTATCCTAAAAATTGCAGGAAGTGGTGAGGAAGAGAATTCTTTGAAAAAACTTACAGCGCAATTAAAACTAGAAAATAAAATTCAATTTCTTGGCTGGACAGATAAAAAGAAATTTTTCAATGATATTGATATTTTTATCATCCCATCAAAAAAAGAAACTTTTGGCTTGGTAATTCTTGAGGCGATGAAATTTCATAAGCCAATAATTGCCTGCAATGCTGATGGCCCTAAGGAAATAATTCGCAATGAAATAGACGGTCTTCTTGTTAACCTAGAGCCACTTGAAAGTGTAGAGTGTGGAATAAGCGAAGCGGTTAAAAAAATGTTACAAAATAAAGATTATGTTAATCAGATGATTGAAAATTCTTTTAAACGTTTGCAAGAAAAATATTCTTTTGAAGCGATGTCGAAAAATTTAAAGGATATAATTGATTTGGTATAAATGGTACTATTCAACCACAATGCAGTCCGCCTTACTTTTTCTGGTTTGAGAAATATATTTATTGCAGAAATCTTCCGCCTTTACTTGATCGAAAAAATTACCAACTTGCACGCGAAAAAAAATTCCTCTTTTTCCTAAATTAGCTTCTTCAATAAAATATTTTAATCCCGAAAAAAGGCTAGGATGAAGCTTTTGCAGGCTTTGCCAATAATCATTTGCTGAATTTTTTGAAGTTAGCGCCGCAATTTGTACGCGAACATATTTTTTATTTTTTGCCATCGAAGGCGCTGCATTTGACGCTTGTTTAGCGGGCGCAGTTTCAGCATCTTCATTTTTAATTGGTGCTTTTTTTTGATTTAATAAAACTTTATTATTGTCTTCAGGAATTTTGTCAGAATAAACAATAATTTTTGCATCATCTTTTTTTATCGCAGGTTTTTTATCAATTTCTTCAACATCTTTTATTTTTGGAGGAGTGGCTGTTTCTGCGGTTTCGCGCAGTTTTATTTCTCTTTCTTTATGTTTTTTATTGCCAAAAATATCTTCATAAATTGAATTATCAACTTGCATAGATTTTTCTTCAGATTCTTGCTCTTCCATCACTTTCAACGGATTGGCTGCTGCTTTAATTGTTTCAATATTATTATTTTTATCATTATAAATAAAATAATAAGCGTTGATTGTCACGTAAACAAAACACGCCAATGAAAAAAGTGCAGCACCAACAAGAAAGGCGCGTTTTACAATTGCGTTAGCAGCGGCTTCGTCTTTTTGATTTGAATAGCCAAAATCTTCCATAATTTAGCGCATTTTTTCGACTGCGTTAATATTAAAAATTGATAATCCGCTCGAGATGATAATTTGTAACGCCATAATTAAATAAATTCTAGATTTTGTTAAGTCTAATTTATCAGAAATGATGAATTTTAAATTTGGATTATCAATACCTTTATTCCACAAAGCATGAAAAAGTGCCGCCAATTCTTGCAAATAAAGGGCGATACGATGTGGCTCATAGTTTGTAACCGCCATTTCAATTATTCGCGGAAATGTAGCGATTTTTCGGATGATTTCAATTTCACTTTCATCTTGTAAATTTTGCAAAACATCAATGTTGATTTCTTGATTTTTAATATTGGGAAGAAGGCCTGTAGAGTCTAAGTTTCTAAGTACCGAGCAGCATCTTGCATGGGCATATTGCACGTAAAAAATAGGATTATCTTTTGATTGTTCGATAACTTTTGCTAAGTCAAAATCGAATGGCGTATCGTTTTTGCGAGTAAGCATGATGAAGCGCAGGGCGTCGGCTCCGACCTCGTCAATTACTTCGCGCGCGGTGATGAAATTTCCGGCGCGTTTCGACATTTTTAATGGCTCGCCGTTTTTTATAAATTTTACCATTTGGCATAGAATTACCTTTAATTTAGCCTTGTCGTCGGTAATTATTTTTGTTGCAGCTGTAAGGCGCTTAACATAGCCAGCATGGTCAAAGCCAAGAGGCATTATAAATTTTGTGGCGCCTCGTTCAAATTTGCTTTTAATATAAGCGAGATCGGCGGCAAAATAAGTTGGCGCGCCATCAGACTTTTTAACAACGCGGTCTTGATCATCGCCATAAGAATTTGAGCGAAATAAAGTTTGGTCTTCTTGAGAATAGCCTTCTGGCAAGGCCCCAACGCCCTTTTCAGTTTTTGGCGCTTCAAGTTTTCCTTCGTAAATTATTGCTTTTCCATTTGGGTCTTTTTTCGTTTTAAGAAATTCGATTATTTCATTTATTTTATTGGTGTCGTGCAATTGTTTTTTTTCAGAAAAAACGCTGTCATGGTGAATCCCTAGAGTAGCAAGGTCTTTTATGATTAGTTGTAGCATTTCATTAACGACAAAATCGCGAATTTCTTTGGTTATTTTTTTTTCTTTGATTATTTTTTTAATGACTGTCTCGCTGAATTCATCGGATAATTTTTTGCCTATTTCTATTAAATATTCTCCGGGATAATGACAAATATCGCCATTTTCTTTTAAATATTCTTCATATTCTTCGGGATAAATAGTACCATTTAAATACCTGTAATCTTCTTGACCAAAACCAGTCCTAACAACTAAATTAGAATCTATTCTAATTACTTCGTTCTTCTCTAAATATCGCAAAAAAGCACTTTGCACAAGCTTATCAATCTGCGACCCCGCATCATTAACATAATATTCCTTCAAAACATCATAACCAACTTTTGACATCAGGCTTGCAAGCACGTCGCCGTAAATTGCGCCGCGTGTGTGCCCAACATGAATCGGCCCCGTCGGATTTGGCGATGCATATTCCAAATTCACCTTCTCGCCATGCCCCAAATTAGGAAATTCAAACTTGCCAGCTTGCAGCAAATCGCCAAGAATTTTATAGAAAATTTGAGGATGCAAAAAAATGTTAATAAAGCCGGCGCCAGCAACCTCAAGCTTTAAGATTGATTCACTTTCTATTTTTTCAATCAATGCCGCCGCTAATTTTCGTGGATTATTTAAAGCTTCAACAGCAATAAATTTTTTTGATAAAGTCATCGCAATATTGCAAGATAAATCGCCATGCAGCTTTTCTTTTCCCGGTTCTACGATAAAATTAAAAAAATCATCTTTTGTAATTATTGCGTTATTTTCTGTGGCAAGTTTTTGCAAATTGACAAAAAATATTTCTTTAAAATGGTTGAAAAGATTAAGCATTTGTGTTTTGATTGCGTTTTGTTTGAAAAATTCTAAATCTGATTATGACAATAAAGACAGAAGAAATCAACTATGCAAGCACATGGTATTTATCAAAAAGAATATTGAAAGAATATATTATTCCACATCGCAAAACTTTTGCAATTTCGGTTGCCTTAATGCTTGTTATTGCAGGAACCACCTCGCTTCACGCCTATTTAGTAAAGCCCGCGCTTGATGCGGTTTTTGTTGAAAAGCGCGTCAATGCTCTAATAATCATACCTTTAATTGTGCTTTTGGTGACAATTGTGAAGGGTTTTGCGACTTATTTTCAGCTTTTAACAATGAATGTTCTAAGTCTGCGCATCACTTCTGATATGCGAATGCAAATGTACGCACATTTTATAAAATCTGATATCGCCAAGCTGCACAGTCGCTCTTCTGGCGACATGATGGCAAGCATTATGAACGAAATTGGTTCAGTTGTTGGCATGATAAATACCGTAATTAACGGTTTTGTAAAGCAGCTTTTAACCCTTGTGGCTCTGATTGCTGTAATGTTTTACCAAAGTTTAGAATTATCATTGATCGCTTTTATTGGCTTTCCGCTTGCGGCCTATCCAATCTATAAATTGGGGCGTAAGTTGCGTAATTTATCTTTCACAAATCAAGAAATGGCGGGAAGATTTGCCACGCAAATGAGTGATACCTTGCAATATTCCAAACTAGTAAAATCATATAATTGCGAAGATTTCGAAATTAAAAGAATGTCGTTAATTACCGAAAGTATTTTTAAGCTTGGTAAAAAAATTTCGCGCATTTCTTTGATTGCGTCACCATTTGTTGAAAGCTTGGCGGGCATTGGTATTGCTGCTGTTATATGGTATGGCGGTCATCAAGTTTTGGTTGGAAAAACCACTCCGGGTGCGTTTTTCTCGTTTTTTGCGGCGATGATGATGGCGTATCGTCCTTTAAAATCAGTGTCTGGAATGAATTCTGGCGTACAAATGGGTCTTGCGGCGGCTACGCGTTTTTACACTTTAATTGATGAAAAGGCAAAAATTATTGACAAAAAAAATGCTGTTGAGCTTAAGAATATCAAGGGTGAAATTAAGTTTGAAAATGTTAGTTTTGATTATGTTGATGAAAAATCTACGCTGCAATCAATTAATATTGAAATTCCTGCAGGCAAGACTGTAGCGCTTGTCGGGCATTCTGGTGGTGGAAAATCAACGATAATGTCAATGATTTTGCGTTTTTATGATCCAAAATCTGGTGCAATTAAAATTGATGGCCATGACATTCGCGACGTAACTTTAAGATCGCTAAGAAAAAGCATGTCGGTCGTTAATCAAGAAGTGATGCTTTTTGACGACACGATAATCGAGAATATCCGCTACGGCAAGGAAGACGCTAGCGTGCAAGAAATTATCGATGCCGCAAAAATGGCGGAAGCGGATGAATTTATTAAAGATCTTCCTGGTGGATATCAAACGAAAATTGGTCAAAACGGCATTCGTTTGTCGGGCGGCCAAAGGCAACGCATTGCTATCGCGCGGGCCATTTTATACAATGCACCAATTTTATTGCTTGATGAAGCAACTTCGGCCCTTGACCCAATTTCTGAACGCTTAATTAAAGATGCACTAAATACTTTAATGAAGGGCAGAACCACGCTAGTCATAGCTCACCGCCTTTCAACTGTAATTCATGCAGATTGCATTTTTGTAATTTCAAACGGAAAAGTTATTGAACATGGCAAACATCGCGAATTGCTAGAGCAGGGCGGGGCTTACGCTAATTTATATTCAAAGCAGTTTGAAATAGATCAAGATAAATAATGCCATTTTAACCTCAAAAAACTCACTTTAGGCAAAATATTTTTGAGGTTAAAATGAAATTTTGAATTATTTCACCTTAAAACCGCGCAAAAATTCATCAATAGTAACTTTATTTTTCCCTTGGCGCTGTAAGACGGTGGGCCTAATTATGCCTTCTTTGCATTGAATCATAAAATCGTCATTTATAATTTCTCCAGGTTTTTTTTGAGCAGATTTTTCATCAATTATTTTGGCATCATAAATTTTAATTATTTCGTCATTAATCATAAAATAGGCCGTCAACAGGCCGCTTAAGCCACGAATTTTTCTTAAAATTTCCGCAGCAGATAAATTCCAGTCAATTTTAGAATCTTCTTTTTTTAATTTTTTACTAAAAGTGGTTAAATCGTTGTCCTGCTTAATGAAACGTGCTTTTCCATCGCGTAAATTTTTTAAAGAATCAACTAAAAGTTCGGCGCCAATTTTTGCTAATTTTGGCGCAAGATTTTCATAATTATCTTTTTCATCAAGCGTAAATTTTTCTTGCATAATCATGTCGCCACTATCAATTCCCTCGTCCATTTTAATGATTGTAACGCCAATTTCTGAATCTGTAGAAAATAAAGTATATTGAATTGGAGAAGGTCCACGCCAGCGAGGCAGTAAGGACGGATGAATATTGATGCAGCCAAATTTTGTCGCCTCAAGAATTTCTTTTGGCAATATAAGCCCATAGGCCACGACTGCAGCGGCATCTGCGCCTAAATTTTTAAATTCTTCTTGAATTTGTGGATTGCGCAGAGTTTTTGGCGTTATTACTTTTAAGTTATTTTTTAGTGCCAAATTGTGAATTGCCGAATTGGTAATTTTTTGCCCGCGTCCCGCCAGTTGTGGCTCGCGGGTATATACTGCAACTATTTCAAAATTTTTATCATCGAGCAATTTTTGTAACGCAGGGCAAGAAAATTCTGGCGTGCCCATAAAAATTATTTTCATGTTAAATTTAATTTGTTATAATTGCTTTTTATAAAGTTTGAAGACCTAATTAATTACTATTTTAATGGATTTTTTTAAAAGCAAAAAACTATTTTTTCTTGGCTGTTTAAGCGCGATTATTGTGGCAATTTTTGACCTTTTTTCAAAAAGAATGGTTTTTGCCATGCTTGAAAATGGCGATTATAGCAATAATTCTCTTGAAATTACCAGCTTTTTTAACCTTGTCTCTGTGTGGAATAGTGGCGTTAGTTTTGGCATGTTTCACGGCGCGCAATATGGGCAAATAATCTTTTCGGTCATAGTTATGGCAATTACAGCCATAATGCTTCTATGGCTTTATCGCAACGACAAAATCTATCTTTCATGGGCCATTTCTTTCATAATTGGCGGGGCTTTGGGCAATCTTTTTGATCGCATAAAATATGGGGCCGTTGCAGATTTTTTAGATTTTCACCTTGCAACATATCATTGGCCAGCCTTTAATATAGCCGATTCTTTTGTTTTTATTGGCGTTGCCATGCTTCTTATCGAAGATTTAATTTTAAAAAAGAAATGAAAAAACTGTTTTTAATTTTAGCAATTTTTATCAGCGCATGCAGTGGGAATAAAAAAGATGACCCGCTAATCGTGCCGCCAAATTTTTTGGAAATGCCTGACGCGGCCAATCCAGAAAAACCAAGCGAAAAACAAAAAGATGCCGAAATTGAAAAACTAAAAGATTTGTTATTAAAAAGTGAATAAACATGAGATATAGCGCCAATTTAAACATTATTATTAAATCGATAGAAAAAGCCACGACGCGCCTTTCTCGCGATTTTTCCGAGCTTGAAATTTTACAAACTAATCCACATTCTGCGGCTAAATTTGCCAATGCTTGTTACAGTAAAATTAAAGAAATTATCATCGAAGATTTAACAAAATTACGTCCAGATTATAACATAATTTTTGCCGATGGAGAAAAAATTATTCGCAGCGCTAACGCCGAATATTCTTTCACAGTTTTTGCCCTTGACGGCATGAGCAGCTTATCGCGCGGCATCCCCGATTTTACCGTGGCAATCGCCCTTGAACACATTGGCCAAGATGGCACTAAAGAATCAATTTCAGTTGCAATTAACAAAGTTATTGGCAGCGAGCTTTATTATTGCGAAAAAGGCTTTGGTGCATTTTTAAATAATCGCCGTTTACGCGTTTCAAAACGCGGCATTAGCGACGTTCCACTTATTTCAATTGACGATTATTCTTACTTTACAAAAGAAGTAAAAGATGCATTAAAATTAAAAACTTTCTCTTTGCGAAATTATGGTTGCAGAACGCTTGAATTGGCTTATTTAGCTTCTTCGCGTTTCGATTTGGCATTTTTTAAAAACTGGAATTACGAATATCTAAAACCATATATGCTATTGGTCAAAGAGGCTGGTGGCAAGGTTGTTGAGAATGAAAAATTTATTCTCGCCAGTAATGATTTAATTAATTTTTAAGATGCAATTTATTGATGAAGCAAAAATAAATATTCATTCGGGCGATGGCGGATCTGGCTCTTCAAGCTTTCGTCGCGAAAAATTTATTTCGCATGGCGGACCAGATGGCGGTGACGGCGGACGCGGAGGCAGTATAATTTTTGAATGCGTTAAAAATCTTAACACTTTAATTGATTATCGCTATCAACAGCATTTTAGAGCGCCAAACGGTAAGCGTGGTCAAGGCGCTAAGCGCAGTGGTTTGTCGGGCGATGACATGGTTTTGAAAATTCCAATCGGCACGCAAATATTTAACGACACTACGGGTGAGATGCTTGCTGACATGACTCAAGATGGTGAAAAAGTTACAATCGCCAAAGGTGGTCGCGGTGGGCTTGGAAACAGCAATTTTAAAACATCGGTCAATCAAGCGCCAACACACGCTCAAACCGGTGAGGCTGGCGAACAAATTTGGATCAGATTGCAATTAAAATTGCTTTCAGACGCTGGATTGCTTGGTTTGCCAAATGCAGGAAAATCAACATTCTTGGCCGCAACTACGCGCGCAAAACCAAAAATTGCCGATTATCCTTTCACAACTTTAAAGCCGCAACTTGGCGTTGCTTATGTTGACGATAAAGAATTTGTCTTAGCTGATATTCCGGGCTTAATCGAAGGCGCAAGCGACGGTAAGGGTCTTGGAGACCGCTTTTTAAAACATATTGAGCGCTGCGGTGTTTTGTTGCATTTGGTTGACGCGTCATCAGAAAATATCTGCGAAAGTTATCGCATAATTCGCCTAGAGCTTGCTGGTTATAGCGAAGATTTACTTGATAAACCAGAGGTTATCGCACTTAATAAAATCGACCTTCTTGACGAAGATGAAATCAAAGAAAAAGTCAAAGAATTGCAAAATTTTATAAAAAAATCTGGCGGTAAAAAACAGAAAATTTTCTTAGTTTCGGCAGCGACGCAAAAAGGCGCGAAAGATGTTCTGCGCGAGCTTTATAAAAAAATTATTGATTATCGTGCGGTTGCTGTTGAAGATGAGGTTTAGATATTGTTAAAAAAATTCTTATGACCAAAAAATATGGCGCTGCTTTAATTACCGGTTCTGCCAAAAGAATAGGGCGCGAAATTGCTTTTTTATTGGCTGAAAATGGCTATGACATTGCAATTTCTTGCAACAATTCTTTAAAAGAGGCGCAAAATTTAGCGAGCGAAATTTCACAAAAATTTTTCGTTATATTTGAAGTTTGTCAAAGCAAACTAACAAGCCAGCAGGCCGCATCAGAGTTGATTTCTGCGGTAATCAAAAAATTTCCTAATTTAAATTTATTAGTGAATAATGCTTCAATTTTTAATAAGTCAAAATTTCTTACCGCGCCAGATTCTGAAATTTTTGATAATTTAAATTTGCATTTTATTTCTCCGCTAATTTTATCAAAAGAATTTGCAAAAAATGTTGCCAAAAAAAATATAAAAAATGCGCAAATTATTAATATGGTTGATAAAAACATTGCGCGTTTCGATACAAATTATTTCTATTATTTGCTTAGTAAAAAAATTCTTGCTGAATTTACAAAAATGCTAGCGCTTGAATTGGCGCCTTCTGTCAGGGTTAATGCGATTGCACCAGGGTTTATTTTAAATAGTGTTAATGAAGAAAATCCATCGCAAGAAACAAAAAATTTAATTGCAAAAATTCCTTTAAAAAATCAAGGTGAGGTGCGAAATATTTTGCAGGCAATAAAATATTTGCTTGAAAATAATTTTGTAACTGGACAAATTTTATTTGTTGATGGCGGAGCAAGCTTGAATCATGCGGGTTAAAAAATAAAAATTATGAATCATCAAGAACCAATTGCAATATTTGCCGGACGAGGATTTTTGCCGCAAATGTTAATTGAAAATTGTCAAAAAAATAATCGAAAATTTTTGCTATTTTTGCTTGAATCTGAAAATTATGACATCGATTATTCGCCTTTTGGCCCAATCAAATTGCCGTACGGCAATGTTGCAAATTTTTTAGAAATTTTACATAAAAATTCGATTAAAAATATTATTTTTATTGGTGCAGTTAATAAGCCAAATTTTCATTCAATTAAAGTTGATAAAAAAGGCGCGATTTTATTAGCAAAAATTCTTGCAAGCAAAATTTTAGGAGACGACGCCGTTCTTAAGACCGTCATTAATTTTTTTGAAAAAGAAGGATTTAAAATTTTAAAAATTGAAGATCTTTTAAGTGATATTATTGCAAAAAAATCGGTATTAACAAAAATGCAGCCAACCGCCGCAAACCTTGCTGACATTGATTTGGCGAAGAAGGCGATTAAAGCAATGTCAGAATTTGATATTGGGCAAGGCATGATTGTCGCACAAAAACAAATTATTGCAGTTGAGGCAATCGAAGGCACAGATGCAATGATTGCAAGGTGTGGCAGCCTTAACATTGCATTTAAAAAAGATGCAATATTGGTAAAAATGAAAAAATCTCGCCAATCCGCAAAGGCAGATTTGCCTGCAATTGGTCTTGACACAATCAAAAATTGCTATGCAGGCGGCATTAGAGGGATCGCGATTCAGGCAGGATTCACCTTAATTATAGACAAAGAAGCGGTGATAAAATTAGCTGATGATCTTGGGGTTTTTATAGCTGTAATTTAGTAAAAGTATTTACTTCAAAATAGCCTTAGCAATAGTCACCACCATAATCTTATTTGCTCCAGCTTTTTTTAAAACTTTGGCGCAGCCCTCAAGTGTTGAGCCTGTTGTCATAACGTCATCCACTAAAATAATATTTTTTTCTTTAACCGAATATTTTTCGTTAATTTCGAAAGCGTTTGTTAGATTTTTCTTGCGATCTTCTTTTGTTAAATGCGCTTGAGCTTTGCTATATTTGCTTCTAATTAAAATATCGTGATAAAATTTTAAATTTTTCGCTTCTTTTAAAATTGCCAAGCAAAGCAATGATGCTTGATTAAATTTGCGCTCTCGCAATCTTTTTTTATGTAGTGGAACAGCGACTATTAAGTCATATTTTGTAAGGTGCGGCGCAATTTTTGGCATTAGCATTTTAGCGAATTTTTTACTTAAGTAAGTCGTGTCATAATATTTTAAATCGGCGATGATTTTTTTAATTTGGTCATTATAGCGAAATATCGTCACCGCACAGTCGAAAGAAGGCTTGTTTGTAAGGCATAAAGGGCATAATAGGTCTTTATCGCTTCCGATCACAAATTCAAACGGATGAGCGCAAATTTTGCATTTTGGTTCGGTAATAAATTGTAATTTTTGCCAATCATCGTTGCAAAATAGACCGTCAGGGCCTATCATTTGCTGGCAAGTAAGGCAGCGGTTCGGGAAGATAATTTCCAGAATTTTTTTTATTGAAAAAAATTTCTTAAACATTTAGTGATGAATCAATTATTTGATCGCAAATTATTAAAGCAAAATCGCGCTAGGGCTTGGAAAAACTATGATAATCATAGTTTTCTATATCATGAAATTG
>Ga0114971_10001664_pt1 | contig 15117 bp, 23 predicted proteins | sample M_140625_MF_Meta_FD_87320 | JGI IMG/M metagenome (GOLD analysis project Ga0114971, IMG submission 87320) | Freshwater microbial communities from Lake Montjoie, Canada to study carbon cycling - M_140625_MF_MetaG | ecosystem: Environmental > Aquatic > Freshwater > Lake | place: Lake Montjoie... | reverse complement strand
CGGAATCGAACCAATGACTACAGGAGGATTAATTTATAAGCGTTTATCACCTACAATCCTATGCTCTACCAACTGAGCTATCGAAAGTTACATCCAGTGAGATTAAATATAATCAAATAGTTATACCCAATCCAAAATTAATAATTAATATATCTTTATATTAAAAATTGAATAATTATCATGTTATTATTAAAATAATTAATATTAGACAAAAATGGATAATATTAATTACTATATAATTTTGGTAAGAGCATATGAAGAATCAAGTAAGCACGATAAAGTACCATTTGATGGACGTATAATCTACAAAATTTTGCATTTATCATTAAGTAAAATTCCCAACTTTAATTTTCATAATATTATATATAATTTAATGGAAATTCAAGAAAAAAATGGATTTATTATTACAACGCATATGAGATCTATTATAGATGATCATAGAAAAAAATATAATCAAACACCATTATTGAATTTGTTAGAAAAAATGCTTTTTAATTTAGTAACATAATATTTTCTTTAATAATATACTAAACAATGATGTATTATTCATTGGTTTAAATCGAGTATTCCATTCCTCTCTCATTGTTTCTTTAAATTTAATAAAATCCATATCAGAATCAGGTTCATATTGTTGTATTTTACCATCATTATCTAAATAATCAAAATAATCATAATGAGTATTATTATTTCCGTCATACATATAACATTGAATTGTTATACATGATTGTTTTGTATCTATATTTCTTAATTGATGAACCTGATTTAATGTTGGACTGATCCATGTAATATCATCCATATTAAAATCATGAGTACAGCATGGTTCAACACCTTCAGGATCTGAACATAAATACGGGAATAAACTTACATTAATACTTCCATGTAATACTCTAATTACTGCAGCTGATCCCCCATGATTATGAACGGGTGAATAATGTTGAGGTGGCCAAATTTCCATTACATAGGGAATTCCAGGTGACTCTCCATTATTTTGACCTAATGTAATACGTAAATATGTTTCCAATATATTTGGTTTATCTGGATTAAATTCAGTACTTTTAGACTTGATTTTTTCATAACACCAACATCCAGGTGTGGCAAGACTATATTCAATTGCTTTAGAAAATTCAGGAAAATCCTCTGTATTCAATACAAATTTATTCCCCGAAATACAATCATATAGTTGTTTAGATGATGTAGGAAGATTAGATGCAGGTAAAAACTTACTACCTGCAATATTATCCATGGTTAAACAATTTGTATCTTTGATAAGTAAAGGTATATTTTCAGTAATTGGATCACGCAATAATTTTAAAGGATGTAGTGTTTGTAAGTAACTTGATGATGTTTTAGGAATATAAATTGTAACAAGACTTTCCAAGAATTTCTTATTTTGTTTATTTTGAACAAATTGATATTTATAAATAACTGTACAAATTCTTGCCTCACCTATACCAGCATATAATCTTTGATTTTGTGAATCAACACTAAACCAATAATATGCACCATTCTTATTTGTTAAGCCTTGTTTATTATTAGTATCTATTATAGGTTCATCAGAATGAATCTCATTAACTAATACATTATTTTCGGTAAATTTTACTTTTAATCCATTTGTTTGTGCTTTATTATAAATTCTAAAACAACATTCTTTTGTAATTTCTTTATCTTTAATATTAAATATAAAAACCCCTTGACCGTGCACAATTAAATTAATCTTTGATTCTTTCTTACTAAAAGAAAGAGATTTAGGATAACTATTCTTATTATTTATACCAGTCATTATATAAAATAATATTCAAATATCATTTTATATAGATTTAATAATAAAAAACTGATGCATATTTAATATGCGTTGTCCTTTTTTTCATACATGTAATTCTCATTTCATCTAATACATAATTCATTCTATAAAACCATTTATTATTACATAATTCTTGAAATCGTTTTATCCTATATTCTATCATACATTTAATTAACAATTTAAATTTAAGTCAAAAATCTCGGGTTATCCAATATCCATGACCATACGTTACTAAAATTTCTTCATCAATTTTAATATCACGCAAGGCTACTATTGTAATCATACAATCACATATATTTTTATAGTACGCATTTGATTTCATAACAGATATTGTTTCATATATTTTCTTATCTTCTACTGTGTGACCTCTGGCACCATCATTACAAAAATGACCTAAATATGCAGGATTATTATAAATTTCTGGTATCCCCATTATAGAATAAGATTCATTCACTACTAATTGATAATCTTTGTAATATTTCTTATTTTCATTAAATGTATTTTTAACTTCTTGATTATCTTTTAGTTCATCACTAAACATATAAGCTATTACAGGATTTAATTTACTTCGATCACCTTCAGGAAAATATACTAATATATCACAAGGATATATAGTAATTATCTCACCTTTTTTAATATACTGTTTAGCAAATAATCCATTGCCATGTATTTTACTTGGTTTTATAATAACTTTATCTAAATCAAAACCTAATTTTAATTTTAATAAATCTTCTTTTTTTAATTCTCTTTCATAGTAATTATTGGATTTATTTAATAGATTTGTGAAAAAAGAAGTAAGAGATTCTACTGTTGGACTAGTCATAATGTATATGTTATTATAATTGTTTATATAAAAACAACATAATAATATTTTTATATATATTATGAAACCTGTATCATTATATAAAAAACATAAAAGATTAAATATTATTGATCTTAAGAATAATCACGATGAACAATTTGGTATATTTATTATGGCATTAAAAAACTTACAAGAATCAGATGATTGGGCTAGAATTTGTGGTATTCATGGCGATACATTTAAACCAGATGATTCTGGTGTTTTATGTCCAACTAACCCTACTGTAGTTCAAGTTCTTAGTGAAACAGGAGAACCATTTTATTGCAAACACAGTGTTTATAGTTTTATTGGTTGGCATGTTCCTTACATTTATCAATTTGAATTATTACTTAATAAATATAATAAATCACGAAATAAAAATTATATTACACTACCTTACTTAGATTTAACTAATTTTTCAGATGATTTTAAATTTCTAAATGATCCTGAAATAATAATTACATATAATTATAAAAAAATAATAATAAAAAATCCATTAGCTTCTTCATATTATTATGTAGATGGTGTAAAAACACCTACTACAAGAAATGGATTTTTAACACCTACTACACCTAAACAAAAAATACAATTAACTACTGTTAAAAAACAATTAAATAATGCATTATATGCTACATCATATGAAAGATTTAGTTCAAATGAAAATTTATTAACTGATTATACACCATTAGAAACTCCTCATAACTCCTTGCATGATATTATTGGTGGTAATGGGGGTAATATGAGTGATATTAGTATATCTGCATTTGATCCATTATTTTGGTTACATCATTGTAATATGGATAGACATTTTTATACATGGTTGTATAAGACTACTGATCATTTTGCAGAATCTATTTATCCAGATAATATATCAAAAAATGTATATGAATCAACACAAGCACCATTTTTTAATACTGATATATATAGCAGTAATTTTGTTAATTACAAATATGGATGGATGAACAAAGAAATAAAATATATGTTATTAAAAGATACGTTAAATGTAGCAAACTTTCCATATACATATGATATTATCACACCTGCACCTAAAACTAATGTATTATCGTTTATTCAATTAATTAATATACCTGTTCCTCGAGAATCTATATGTATATCTGTATATATATATCCTAAAACACGTGAATTAAATAGAGATAATGATTTTGCTGGATTTTTTTACTGGTTTGGTATAGATAGAAATAAAAAACATTGTCATAGATGTGAAACTACTAAAACTAATTTATCAATTGATATAGATGATTACATAAAACAAAATAAAATTAATATTGATAATATTAATGAATATAATGTTCTAATTGAGGGTGAAGGTCAATTAATTATTGGTGCACGTGGATATATTAGATATACACAAAATGAATTAGTAGAAGACGGTGAAGTAAATTTAATTATTAAATAAAATTGAATTTTCACTTTCGCACAAATATAATTTTATTTTATCAAAATAAAATTGAAAAAAGTAATTATTAAATTCTATTATCAATACAATTTAATATAACATTAGCGTATTATAATGGAGATCTTAGAGATTGTTAAATTGAATGAAAGGATCATGATACAAAAATTAAAAGAAATTGAAACAATAGAATACAGGAGGTGTAATTCTAAAGAAAAATTTTTATCTGAGCGAAAAAATGTTACTCAATTTCTTAGATCAATATTAGAAAGAAAAGATCAACTTATAAATGAAATTTTGCAAAATAATGAAAATCAGGTACCAGAAAATACCGAAGCTAGGTACACTCCCTTTTAACCATATATAGATTGTTTTATTGCATGAATAATAATGTTATTATAGTGAAACATCTTGTTTAAATTTTTAATATCAGTTAATGATACTGATTTATGATTAAGTGCGCGCTTAATCATAAATTGTTTTTTTACATAATAAACAATATTAATATCATTCATTTCATCTAATGAATATTTATTTGTTACTACATTACCAGAATCATATATCATATTAACATTTGCTTTTACAATACTATATGCTATTTTATTTGCTTCTTGTATATCCTCTTTAGACAAAGATGTGGTAATAAAATTTTTTGATTTATCCATATTTTCAAGATTATTAAGCGCAATAGTAGCATCATTCATAGGATATATATTTGTAGCTTCTAATTCTAATCTGGTATAGTCTTCAAGATTAACTGTATCAAACGATGGCATTTTTAAGGTAGTAATTAATATAAATATGATATTTATATTAATAAATATTTTTCAATTTTTTATAAAAAATTATAAATTAGAGCATTCTGTACCAGTAACATTTTGTAATACATTATTAATAATTATGTTATTAAATTCATTTACAAATCCAACTACAAATAGTATACCAATTGTTGTCCAAAATTGGAATTTATTATATATTTTAATAAACCATCTATAATTTACAATAAGTGATACTACAAGTAACAAAAATAATTTACCAAGTGCATTTTGTTCAGTAATATCACCAAGTAATTCAGTATTCATACATCTAGATAAAAAGAAAAATTCAAATACAGAAAAAACAGCTAATATCATTAATGAAAGATAAAAGACTCCATTTTCATTTAATTTATGTTTATCCATTGCGGTAGGAATAACATATGATTTGACTAAACCTTCAATTACTATAGTAATTAAGATAGAATTATACGTTAACATATATAATATAGTAATAAATAAAAAATTGATATTTTTATAATTAAATAATATTTATTTATTACTAAATTAAAAATGGAGTATTTGCCCAAAATTGAATATAATGAAAAAAGACCTTCTACTACATACAATGCAAACGTTAAATTACAATATGATGAATTTTTAGAAAGATTAGAAGAATTATTTGTTGGTGATGTTTGGAGTGTTATTGTTAATGATGAAATTATTTTTAATTCATATGAACCTAAAAATATTAAGGCACAAATTCAAGAAAGTATTATTAAAAATCATACTACTAATTTCCCTCATTTGCTATTTGCAAATATGATATCACAAAAAAAAGATGGATATGTCCATATATATATGTCAGGATATGAACCATGGTTCATAATTATAAATTATAATGCAACAACTGAATTACTAAAAGTAAATTATTATAAATCACTAAAATATAGTAAAAGTCATAATAATAAAGAAATTATTTTATTCTAAATTCTTTAATCGTATTTTCTAATATCATTATATTAGTCCAAATATTATCTAACATTTGTTTTTTGTATCTATTCTTATCATATAAACATTCTTTCGGTTTATTTAATTCATCAGAATATATATGTTTATATCTAACATAATCTAAATATTCATTTATGGTACCGTTTTCTAAAATATTATGCATTTTTTCATCTGCATAAAAATCATCTTTATTATCCTTAATATCTTTATCTATAATATCTATAATATCTATAATAAGTGGATCAACTGCTGTAATATGATTGTTCATTCTATATATTTATAAAATTATATCCATAATAGAACTTATAAAAATTGAAAAGTATAAAGGTTAATATATTATATATGAAAATATATTAACATTAAGATGGCGTTTTTTCTGTCTCAACTTACACTATCACACATTCCTGATAATCAAAAAACATATGAAATTTGTAAGAATGCTGTAATAAATAATCATCATGAATTAGAATTAGTACCTGAAGATAAAAAAACTCTTGAAATATGCTCATTAGCAATTAATCCATATCATACTGTTCTCCAATTTGTTCCAGATCATATCAAAACATATGAGTTTTGTTGTCAAGCAGTTCAAAAAAACGGATATGAATTACGTAATGTTCCAATTAATTTGAGAACATACGAATTATGTCTTCAAGTAATTAAAATGTGTCCATATGTTTTAAATTTTGTCCCAAAACATTTTAAAACTATTGAGTTATGTATGGAATCGGTTAGTAAATCTGGTAGTTCATTAGAACATGTTCCTAGAAAATTTAAATCATATGCACTATGTTTAATTGCTGTTACTAATTACGGATATGCACTAAAATATGTTCCAAATATTCATAGAACTAAAAAATTATGTATGATTGCAGTTGATGGTTCCAGTGAAATGAAAGATGCAATATTACAATATGTTCCTCATCAACATAGAACAGCTAAACTCTGTATTCTGGCTGTTAAAAATCATTATAATGCATTACAATATGTCCCTGAACATTTGAAAACTTTTGAGATGTGTATGGATGCAGTTAAATCTTGGGGAAAAGTTCTTGAATTTGTACCTGAAAATTTTAAAACATTTGAATTATGTATGAATGCTATTAAGGAACCAGGCGATTCATTAGAATTTGTCCCTGATAATTTAAAAACACACGAAATGTGTATGATTGCAGTTGAAAATGATTCTGATGCAATTGCATTTATTCCACAAAATTTAATAACACTTGAAATGTGTAAATTAGCAACTAATTCAGAATATTATCAAATGAGATATGTTCCGGATCATTTTAAAACATTAAAAATATCTGATTGTGAATTAATTAATGAAACAGATGATGAATGTGCTGTTTGTATGGAAAATGAAGGTCAATGGTGTAAACTAAAATGTAATCATAAATTACATTTTAGTTGTTTAAGTAAATCACTTGTTGATACAAGTTCTTGTCCATTTTGCAAAACTCATATTAATTATGAGTGGCAATTACTTTAATTTTTCTTTAATTTTTTCTAAAAATTCTGGTGTTATATCATTTAGACTTAATGCATGAGATAATTTAATATTATCCAATCTTTTATACGAAAAATAACGTATATTTGTTTCAGGTGCTGCAATATATATTTGTTGATCAGATAATGATGTTCCTGTATATAATAAATTTGTTAACTGAACCATTTCATATTTTGATGGGTTTTTATATGTTAATATTACACGTAAAAGATTTGACATTTTATTATAATATTAATATAATTTTAAGTACAGGCATTTTTATTTTGATATATTATAGATGGATCTTCCAGAAATTACTTTATTAGAATCAACTTATTTATTTTATATGTTTTTTCTATTCAAAACTAATTATAGTTTTAATTATGCTATTTTTGATAAAGATATACAATCTGTAAATCCATTCTTTGTACATAATACGAATAAATACGAAAATAAGATATGCAATTTTGGTAAGGTAATGGCTATTATTGCTATTATTTTAGCATGGTATCGAGTCTACAATATTAATGAATATTCTAAAAATATTAACATTGGATTTGATATAGTATGTGTAATATTAGCCGGATTAATGAATATGAATGCTTTAATTTATATATTACCGTTGGTTATTACAGAAATATATATTATTACCCAATAAATCCTTTAATTAATTCATTATTAGAATCTAATATACTTTTTATTTTTTCATTAGATTTATCTATAGTAATATCTAAATTATTATGTAATATTAATAAGTTGATCATAATACCCATCATACGAATCCACAATATAATTTTTCAAAAAGATTTTCAATATGGGATAAATTGTTTGGTACCATGAAGTACCATAGTTAAGTACATTCACGTTTTACAAAAGTTGAATTTTATTTTATATATTATATCTTACTTTAATATATAAAACAAAAAATGGGTCAATATTACTTAGCAATTATATTAGGCGATGAGGATCAGAAACAGAAACCTGAGATTATTAGAATTTATGTATCTCCATTTAATTGCGGTATGAAACTAACAGAACATTCATATCTTAAAAATCAATTTGTAAATACATTTGAATCATTACTTGCACCGGATGGAATATTTTACAAATCACGAGTTGTTTGGGCGGGTGATTATGCAGATAATGAAGTAGGTCAAGAGCAAAATTTATATTCTCTTGCATATGATCAACCTAAGAAAGATTTTACTTCTAAAATATTATTATCATCAGAGAATAATCAATATGTTATTAATCATACTAAAAAGCAATATGTAGATAAAGAAAAACATGATAAATATCATCCATTACCATTACTTGTTGCAGAAGGTAATGGTCGTGGTGGCGGAGATTACCAAGGTATAAATCAAGATATTATTGGTACATGGTCTCGAAATGTAATATCAGTTGAAAATAAGATTCCAGATGACTATACTGAGTTTGTATGTAAATTTGTTGGGGATTATGATTAATAAAAATCTTCGATTTTTACTTGCCAGTGCTCCCAAATCCTCCAGCACCGCGAGTAGTATCTCTTAACTCATCCACTAATTCAAACGAAACTTCTTCCAAATTGGGATATGCAAGTTGAACATAACGCTCACCTTTTTTAATAGTAAAATCATTTTTAATATCTGTATTGTGTAATGCAGCTTTCAGTAGTCCTGTATATGCAGCATCACATAAACCGATACCATTTGCTAGTCTCAGAGGTGTTTTAGAGATAGAACTCCGAGGATACATATTATAACTAAAATATTTGTTATTTGTTCGATTTAATAATTGACAACAAATTCCTAGATCTACAATTCTAGTTTGACCTGCAGGAATAATTTCATCTTGAATAATGAATAAATCTAATCCTGAATCTCCTTCATGATATGTATTATGATTTTGATACATTTGTTTTACGTCATCGTTTAATGCTTTAATTAGGAATTTCATTTTGTTTATTTATTATGGTAATTAGGGATATGATATAGAAATTTCAAATTTTAAGTATAATTCATTAATATATCTTTGGTTGTATATTTCAAAGCTAAATTATTGGTTGATTCTGCTATAATCTTAGGTGCTTTTCCTGCTTTATACGCTTCTAACCATCTTAAAATACATAAACACCATTTATCACCTGCAACTAATCCAGGAAACATTCCTCCGATAGGTGTAATTAAATCATTACCTTTACTTTTAGTAAATTGTAAAAATTCATCATCCATTATTGCACAGACTATATGTGTTCCAGTATCAGTAGGACCGGTAATGCAATTACCATCACGATAATATCCAGTAACTTTTCCGGTTGCACAACATGGTACTAAAGGTGTGCCTAAAATATTTATATCTGAATTTTGCATAGTTTCTTTAAAAAATGTTCTGTAAAATACGTAAAGAATTAGTAAAAGAATAACATATAATATAAATTTCTTCATATTATATGATAATAGATTATTATTTTATAATTTAGTATTTAAAATCTTTATATATATTATATATAAAGATGGCAGCAATAACTCCTGATACAATTGAAAGGTTAGAAAAAGAAATTAGTATATTAAATCTTAAATTAGTTCATATGGAAATTTGGGTTTTATCATTAGTAGCATCACTCTCAGGTGAATTAAAAAAAAGTGGAACATTAACAGATACTCAAATTGCATTTTTACAATCAGTAAAATTGCAAAAAGGTGGAGAAAGAAGAAGAAAATCCAAGAAAAAAATATCAAAGAAAAAAACATCTAAGAAATAAAAGAATAACATATAATATAAATTTTTTATTTCACCAGCTCAGCAATCTTCTTCACGATAATGTTTGCCTCATCCTCTGAAAACCATACCCCCTCAAATCCGCTGATCCGATGCGTCTCCCACGCAGGGAGCACAACACTGGTGAAGCGATCAGGTTGAGAAACATCAAGTGTCGATTCCTTTCGACAAGAGAAATACTGCACCTCATCGTTACGCACAAGACCAACAAGGTAACCACCAGTGCGAGTAATTGTAACAGATGGGCCATTCTCTCGGATATCCTTGATGAGAGAATCTGTAATCTCCTTGAGGACTGCAGCTTGACGAATGATCTGGTTCGAGATGTTTGCGAGTGTAGATGCATTATAAGGTGAAGGCAGACCACTGTTCATAGTAAGAAAATAGATAGTACGGATAGGGTCTGCTGCATCAAAGATAGAAGGCATTTTAACTTTTGTGGGTAATTACACGATTTAATAGATGACAGTGCTATAAGTGTTTTATATATTAAATTTTTCAATTTTTAGAGAATCTCGATATTTATTTTAAATTAAATCTTTGTTTAAAACTTCTTATATTTGTCTCTAAACTAGTACTATCACCCCATAATATCCATCTTGATAAACTACCTGCTGTCATTGGTTCATTAAAATGTTCGTGTTTACTGTGACGAGTGATGTATCTTTGACGTCTATCTTTGTCATTTTTAAGATATAAAAAATGAAAGTTATATATATTATAATATAGTAATAATTATAATATATTATAAATGCCAATTAAAAAATCAAAAGATGAATATATAAAAGAAGCAAAAAAAATACATGATAATAAATTTGATTATTCGCTTATAAATGAACTTCCTAAACGGGATACAAGAGTAAATATAATATGTCCTAATCATGGGATATTTGAACAATCGTTTCACAAACATCTACAAGGTGATAATTGTAAAAAATGTTCTCATGAAAAATCAGGTAAAGAACGTATAGAAAAAGCTAAAATAAAATTTGAAAATGAAGCAAATATTATACATACAAATAAATATGATTATAGTAAATCAATCTATGTTAGTGCTACAGATAATATAATTATTATTTGTGCAATACATGGTGAGTTTGAGCAAACACCAAATAGACATCTTGGAGGAGGTGGATGTAAAAAATGTTCTAATGATAAAACAAAGAAAAGAATGTCAATACCATGGGAAATATATAAAGAAGATTTACATAAAATTCATAACAATAAATATGATTATTCTAATGTTATTTGGAAAGGTGTAGATATAGATATAATTGTTATATGCCCAGTACACAATGAATTTAAAATTAGACCTGTTGATCATAAAAGAGGAAGAGAATGTCAAAAATGTTCAAAAGAGAATAAAATACAATATAATAAACATAATACAGATATATTTGTTAAGTTATCTATAGAAAAATGGGGTAATATATATAATTATAGCAAAGTTGATTATAAAGATTCGAATAATAAAATTATTATTATTTGTAAAAAACATGGTCAATTTGAACAATTACCATCAAATCATTATAAATATGGTTGTGGATCATGTGGTAGAGAATCAAATAAAAGAAATATTGATTTGAATGATAAATGTAAAAAAGAATTTATCTCAAAAGCAAATAATATTCATGAAAATACATATGATTATTCAAAATCAGAATATCAAGATGCAATAAGTAAAGTAATTGTTATATGTAAAACACATGGTGAATTTAATATAAGTCCAAATAACCATTTACGTGGTAAAGGATGTCATGAATGTGGTATGGAATCTGCTAGACTCTCTAATTTAAAAAAGTTTGAGGAATATCAACCTGAATTTATAAAATTATATGGAGACAAATATGATTACTCGTCAGTAGTATGGGAAGGTGGTTCAAAACTAATAACTGTTATTTGTAAAAAACATGGTAAATTTCATATATTGCCTTGTTTACATAAAATAGGAAAAGAGTGTCAAAAGTGTTCTAATCAACATTCTAGTATAAGTATGGATTGGTTATTATGTATGGAAAAGAGATATTTAACTGAAATACAACATGCAAAAAATTTAGGCGAATTTGTAATTCCAGGAACAAGATATAGAGCAGATGGGTATATAAAATCTTCAAATACAATATTTGAATTTCATGGAGATTTTTGGCATGGTAATCCTGAATTATATGATGCAACTGAAATAAATCCAAGAGTTGGTATAACTTATGGGGAATTATATAATAAAACTAAAGATAAATCAAAATTAATAGTTGAACTTGGATATAATTTAATTGAAATATGGGAAAATGATTGGAAAAAATTTATTACAAGTATAAAGATTTTACAATATAAATGGAAATTAAAAACCAATAATGGTATAAAATAATTTATTATAAATATTTTGTTTTACCATCGTCGTATGTAAATATGGCATCTAATTTTTTATTAGCTAAATGTGATTTTACTATTTTTAGTTTCATATAATTATTGGAGAGAATTTAATTTATAAGAATACTTTTGATATTTATCATAGAATCCACCATTCTGAACTTTTTTCTGTCTATCACCATACATTTCTATATCTTCTTTAGTTCCTGGTAATATACTAATAAACATTCTTTGTTTGTCCATTTTAGGTTCAGAATGTATTGCACTGTTTTCATCACCTGCAAAAAATATTAATCCATCATCATTAGTTAATTGCTTAGTTTCAAATGGTTCTAATTCATGTGCAAATTTTTCCCGATATTTATTATTAACTTTAGTCCATTCATCTGTTCCATATGGTATATTTTGAATTTCTTTTTGAAATTCATCTCTAATTGGGTGAAATACTTTTTTTATTTCGGGGGTATCATCTTTTAATAATGTTCCGGGTCCTTTTACTACTGTAACAAATTTGGATTGATTTAATTTTTCACCAAAATATTTTCCGTCGATATGCCAACGAGGTATATCAAAATCATGACTAAAATCTACTATTCTAATTGCTATCCAATAATAATCTGTTTTATAACCCTTTGTAATATTAGATAATAACTTGAAGATAATTTCAGTTATTAAATTAATTTCCTTTTTACTATTATCACCCAGTTTTTCTAAGAATTCTTTGACATCTTTTTTATTAAGTTCTGATCCGTAATAATTAAAGTCATTATAATTACCGGCATTTTTAACATCAAAATTATTGATCGCATTTTTTTCTTCTTCTGTATAATCTATATGAAATATTTGGAATGCCGATTTTGTTGTATTTCTGGCTTCTAAATATTCAGAAATATTTTCAGGGGTTAAGGGTGGATTAGGCATATTATTATAAAATAATTTTATTCTGAAATGATTCTAATAAAATTAACTCTATCATATCATCATTAACTGATATAATAAATATTGGATTTCTATTATACTGACCAATATATGGTATACCATCTAAAAACTTTCTTTGTTTTTTATCTAATTTAGTAAAATCAATTTTAACTTTCATTTTAATTGGTTTTTGATTAATTTCAACCCACTTATTACCTTTAATAATCCAAAAGTTACTATTATTACCTATTTTAATATCACCTTCTTTATAAAATGTTGCACTAACCATCGGTCCTTTTCTTTCTGGTTCATTTTTTAAATTTAATTTACTAATATTCTTTTTTATTTGTGAAATATTTTTATCTTCATTCAATGGACTTGAACATAAGTACTCTTTCTTATCATTTACAATTTTTAAAAAGTTAAAATCTTGTCCCCAATATTTTTCAATATCACCATAATCTATATTAAATACTTTTGTATACGATTGTATATGAGGTGGTAAATTACTAAAATTTAAATTAATATTATAAGTATTTTTAACATATTTCCAACAATCAGTATGAATAAAAATTCCTGAAAGTTCTTTATCATAATTATCAAGAGCTAATGATATATGTTGATAGCACTTATTATTTTTGCAAAAAGTTATATTACAATCTGTTTCTTTAACACCATGTATTACTCTATTATCTTCTAAAAGCATTGAACATTTCTTTAACCATTTTATATTATTTGATAATTTTTTTAAATCAGTAAGTATATTTTTATTTTCATGTAATATTTTTATTTGATCATTTGGATATTTTGAATATGATTTTGATATTTCTTCTTTAAAATAATCCAAATCATAAATTATTGAATGACATGTATTGCCGCATATAAAACAAAAAACATCCCAGCATCCCATATATTATTGGATAGAAAAATTAAATTGGATGTGTTAAATAAGCTGTTTTTATTTCTTCCCAATATTTATCATTTTCTCTACGATAAATATCCATCGTAATTTTAGAATCCTGATCTAGATAATCTGAATTAATATATTCAGGATAAAATTCTTTGATCCACTCATGAATGTTAGGATTACGTCTAACCAATACTTGATGACTTGGTATATATTCACCATAATTACCATTTGTAATACCACCTAAAAATGGTCCAAATGTGACTGGATATAGTTTTTCTTGTATTTTTTCAATAGATGTTTCAACTTGATAGTCAGATAAAAAATGCCAATGATATGTATCTTTATCTTGCATTTCAAGTTCATATCCATATTCATCACGTTTTGAATCAGGTATACGATCTATATAATTATATGCTCTAATATATAATTTATTATTTTCATCATAAGATATAATGTTTGATCGAGGTTGTAGTCCTTTTGTTTTATAGAAATAGTATTGTCTTCCATAGATTGGAATGTGTTTGTAATAGGAGTGGAGAGTTCCGAAATGAAGAAAATCTTTGTGGAGTTGGGTGAGTTCTTGGGTGGGGTCGGGCATTTATTTAGAGGAGATATTTTTATTTTGATAAAGGGATGTATTTATAATAAATTAAATAATAAATATATTATAATAGTATAATGGAAGAATTTAGAATTAAATTTGCCAAAAATTTTTTAACAAAAGAACAAATTAAAGAAAGAGAAAAATTTGTAAATGAATTATCATTAACTTCAGAAATTGAATTTAATAATAAAAATATTAAAACAATAGGACAACTTAAAAAAGTAGTTAAAACAATTGAAATATT
>Ga0114971_10001658_pt1 | contig 15138 bp, 11 predicted proteins | sample M_140625_MF_Meta_FD_87320 | JGI IMG/M metagenome (GOLD analysis project Ga0114971, IMG submission 87320) | Freshwater microbial communities from Lake Montjoie, Canada to study carbon cycling - M_140625_MF_MetaG | ecosystem: Environmental > Aquatic > Freshwater > Lake | place: Lake Montjoie... | reverse complement strand
TTTTAGTGGTCGGGGCGGTCGGGGCGGCAACAATGGAGGCGGCGGTGGCAATTAAGGCGCCGCGTGCCGGATGAAGCGCTTGATGCCCAAGGGCGATTTGCGAGACCTGAAGTGAAGCGACGGTTCGGGGCGACGCGTTCGAGGATCGAGAAAACTTCGGTTTCTGGGCGCTTCGCAATTCAGGCGGTCGCGGGGCGGGCGAGGAGGGTTCCGAGGCGTTGCAGCAGCCAGATGATGCGCTCGAATAGAGTGGTCAGCGACATCAGAAACTGATTCTGTGCCGTCGTCAGGTCCTGCCCGATGCTGTTCAGGGATCGGCGCATCTGCCCCATCATCTCGCCCCGGTCCGCGGTCAATTGAAGCAGGATCTGGCGGTTGTCTTCGTCCGGGGTTTCCACGGTCTCCTGCGCGGTTGTGAGGATGAGATGAAGCGCTTCCGCCGCCCGCTGGCTGAAACTAAGGATCTGCGGGGAATCCTTGGACTCAGTCGAGACGGCGACAAAGGTTTTAAGGTTGTCCGACAGCGAAATAAGGAGGTCATTTCGGTTCTGGAGATTCAGCGCCCGCTCAAGACACTCGCGCGAGGGCTGCCGCTCCATCAGCGAGTTCACGAACTGGGTCACTTCTCCCGCCACGCTCGAGACGGACCGGTGCAGGGTGTCGGCATTGTCAGCGGGAGAGGCGGCGGATTCTTCCCGGACGGCATCCAGAAAGCTGGGCAGATGGCTCACCAGCCGCTGATGCTCCTTCTCAGCCAAGTCCACGGCCGTCTCCGGCTCTTCGAGGGCTTTTTCGTAAATGAATTGCGGGAGGCTCAGCTGCTCCTCGCGGGTTACGGGGGATATCCGCTCCAGAAAGGATAAAACCCATTTCAGAGCGGCTAAGGTGGTCGCCGTGGAGATCAATTGAAAAATCAGGGACACATAGGCCATCTGACGGCCAAAGTCCGAGCTCAGGAATGGCAGCAGGGAATGGACGCCGGGGAGGTGCAGGTAGTATTCGGCATAGAAAAGGGGCACGAGAATCACCGTGCCAACGACCTTGAAGAGCGACTGATATAAAGCCAACTGGCGCGCGCTGCCGCTGAGAGTGGCGGAGAGGATCCAGGTGCTGACGCCCGAACCCAGATTCGCCCCGTAAATCACCATCATGGTTTGATCCACGCTCAGCAGTCCGGACCGTGCCAGGGCAATGGCGATGACAGACATGGTGGTGGAGGATTGAAGAACCAAGGTCAGCAGTCCGGAGACGAGAAAGGGGAGCGCATGCGAATCTTTGATATAATTGAGAACAACCGTGACGTCGTGAATTTCCTTCAGCGGCGCTGAGCCCGCCTTGATGTAAGTGAGACCGGTCAGGATGGCGCCCAGGCCGAGCAGGGCGCCGATGCCGGAGCGAAAGGAATCACTTTTATGAAGATTCAGGTAATAGAAAACGCCGATCATTCCCATGAGGAATAGGGAGGTGTTACGGAGATTGAGCACTGCCAGCAGGATGATTAGGGTGCTGCCGACATTGGACCAGGCGACCATGGGGATTGAGTTCCTCAGCGGAATCATCCGGCTGGAGACCAGGCTGGCCATGATGAAGGTCACCGCCGTGGTGCTCTGTACCAGCGCCCCGGAAACAAGGCCGGCCAGGGCGGCGAGGTAGCGATTCGTCGAAAAGAGGGAAGCAAACCGCCGGAAGCTCCGGCCGGTCATTTGCTTCATGTTCTCAGAGATGAACTTGATTCCGATAAAAAATAGCCCCAGCCCAGCAAATAAATTGGCGCATATTTCTGTGATCATTGAGCAAAATATTGGAGACTATTTATCAAATAAGAATAGTTAACGGGTCCGTGGGGGGCGATTTATAAAGTGTTACAATCCTGTAACTATGCCGTCTGCTGCGTTGGCTTTTTTCTGTCAGCGGCGCCCTGCCGCAGCGGTTTTGCCCTCCCGCATTTTCGGAAGTAGGATGTCCCGGACCCAGTGAACGCATTGTTCCTGGAGCTTGGGAAAGAAAGTGATGGTATATATAAGGCGCAGCGACGCGAAAAAATACCGGTCCCGGTGAAATACTTCATAGGCTTCCGGCGGCTGGCCGGCAAAGTAATGCTTCACAAACCCGTTCCAGAGCTCCACGCCGCGGGCGTTAGGAATCTTGGTGGCCAGCTCCGAAATCCCCAGCTCCGGCACGCCGTAGATCATGTAGAGCAGGGCGACATCAAACAGGGGGCTGCCCACGGACAGATCCCCCATGTCGATCACCAGCGCCTCGCCGTTGCGGATCATGATGTTGCTGCTGTGGATGTCAAAGTGGACGCAGGTGTCGGCCTCGGGAATGGACTCCAATTTACCCAAGAGCAACGCGATGTCCTCGGCGCTCAGGAAGAAATCCATCTGCCGGATGTATCCCCGGAACCGCTCCTTCATGTTGGGAAACACGCCCGCGCCCGCCGGGGTGGAGTGGATGGACTGGGCAATTTGCGCCAAGGTGCGGGCATGCTGATCCATGTTATCCAGGTCTTTCCGGATGACCGTGCTGAACAGTTCCGCCTCGAGCATTTCATAGACGATACCGGTCCGCTTTCCGCAGGTGACCACGTCGTAGGAAATGGCCGTGGGGATGCCCATCACAAACGCCGCTTTGGCGTACTCTTTTTCGCGCTCGGCGACTTCCGGCCCCACGCCCTCGTTGTAAAGCTTCACGATGCGCTCCCGGTCCAGCCGGTAGCATTCCCCGCACACGCCGGCCGAGAGAAACTCCAGACCGTCCAGGGAAATTTCGCGGACCTTTTGTTTGATGGTGAGCATTTTGGAAAGCCCCGTCAGGTCGAACACGGCGTAAACCTCCTTGGAAACATGCGTCAAAACCATCGTCCGGTTTCCGCCGGCCATCCGCTTTTGGGCGCCCATGAGCACCCGCAGCCCCGCGCTGGAAATGTAGGCGCACTCGTTCAGGTCCAGGGTGAGGTGCTCCACGCCGTCCAATTGCAGATCCTTTTCCAATGCGGCGGCGGAGGCCATGTCGAGCGGTCCCGACAGGGAGATGTTTAGCGCACTGCCATTCGTTTGGGAGACGATTTTCATAGGGCTATTATATGATTTTAAAGGATGGATCCAAGAGGTTAAAAAATGAGTTTGCCGACCCTGCAAACGGTCGGCGGTGAAATGGTTATGGCAATCCCTTGACGATGGACTTGGGGCGGGTCAAGGCGTCAAATCCATAATGGGACAATGCCGCCATGCTATTGCCCGAGTGACCCCAGCCGTTCCATGGCACTTCCGCATGGACGTCGTTGCACCAATTGATGAAAACCGTTCCGGATTGGGCTGCGTCGATCACCCGTTTTTGAAGCCCAGCATCGTGGGTGAATACCGCCGTGGTCAAACCGAATAGGGGATGATTCAGGTGCGCCAGGGCTTCCTCGTCATCTTTGACAATCATCACCGGGAGTACGGGGCCGAACGTCTCCGCTTGCATGATCTTCATTTTCAAGCTCACACCGGTGATGAGGGTCGGGAGCAGAAATCGGTAGCCGTCTTTTTGGATCACGTCGCCGCCCGTCAAAATCTGCGCGCCCGCGGCGACGGCGTCACCAATCATTCCCATGAGGGCATCAATGGCTTTGGGACCTCCAAACAGGGGCCCCAGGGTGGTGCGGGGATCTAGAGGCGATCCGGAAACTTCCTTTTCCATAAGCGCTTTCGCCTCTGCCAGAAATGCCCCGGCAATCCGTGAATGCAGAAAAAGGCGCTTGGTGGCGCAGCAGGATTGGCCCGAATTGTCCAGGCGCCCGACGGATATCAGCATCTGAGCGGCGTGTACGGGATCGGCATCGGCGGCAACGTAGGCGGCATCGCTGCCGCCCAGTTCCAGCGACGTCTGCAAAAAGGGTTCGCGGAGCGTGAGGTTCGCTGCCCGCTGTCCGGTCAGCTGGGCGATGGCGGCGCCCCCGGCCACTGAACCGGTAAAGACAATATGGTCAATGGCAGATTCCAGAATCACCCGATTGGAGGTGGGGATGTCGAGGGATAAGTGCTGGCAGAGGCCCGCGATTCCGCCCATATGATTGAAGGCGCGCTCAAACAGTTCGCCGATTGCCGGCGTTGAGGCGTGTTTCAGCACGACCGCATTGCCCGCAAGCAGTGCCGGGCCAATGCTGTTGAGCGCAGTGAAGAAGGGATAGTTCCAGGGCGCGATCGTATAGATGACCCCTTTGGCCACGCGCTGGATGTGGAATTCAAAAGCGGCTCCGTTGGCAGCAACCGGCCGGTCTTGCAGCGCGGCTTCAGCCAGATCGGCAATGCGTTTGAGTTTGGCAACCCCGCTTTCAAGTTCTCCTTGAGCGTGGCGCAGGGGCTTGAACATTTCCTCCGTCATTCGGGCGGCGTAGGTGTCCAGGTTTTTTTCAATGGTGGCCAGCGCGTCCAGATAAAGCTCCCGCCGTTTCCTGAAGGGCAGCTGCTGCCAGCGTTGTTGGGCCGCCTTGGCGCTCCTGATCTTGGCGTCGGCGGAAGCAAATGATTCCAGGGGATAATCGGCAATCACCGTTCCTTTATAAGGGTCGACCAGCTGATTTGATGGGACGAGTTCGGCGGGTTTCATCATTTTCTTGGAGCGCTCTCCAGCTGCTGGATCGAGCGGCAGATTAATGCCGCGCTGCAGGCGGCGTAGCGCTTGTGCCGGAGCGAGAGCTGGGAATAGCAGACCACCGAATAAGTCCATTCCAGGAGCGCCAGCCAGTAGGGAATCAGGTCCTGCTCAAAAAGGGTGACCGTGTCGGCGCAGCGGCGCAGGGAGGTGATGACCGCATGGGCGCGCGCCACCCGGGGATCATCGCCGCGATATTCGAGCGGGGGCGGATCGCTCAGGCGTGTGACACCGGTCAGGCCCACCTCGAACTCCAGCAGCTGGCGCAGGTCCTCGTCCGTCTCCAGGCGGGTCATCTCAAACTTGAGGATCGGCTCCAGTCGCGCGAAATCGGACACGGCATTGCGCGGAGCCGTCTCGGAGAAATCGATGACATAGAGGTTGTCCCGTTCGTCCACCAGCACGTTCTGCAGATTCAGGTCGCCGTGACAGATGGTGGTGTACCAGAGGCGCGAGTGCGACGCCCGCCGCGGATATTCGTGCTTCAGAAAATGAAACGGGTTCGGGAGTTTTAATCCCAGCTCGTGGCAATCAAAGTCGGGGTTGTCGGCGGAGATGCCCAGCACGGTCTCGGCGGTCTCGATCAGTTTGGGAAAAAGCCGGAGCGGCGTGTGGTCGCGGTAGAGGCTCACCTGTTCCCATTTGGGCTGGCCGTACCACGGCTTGAGGACGCGGCTCAGGAGCGTCTCGAAAAGCCCCAGCACCTCGGGCACCGGGCGGGACAAGTAATGTTCCCGCAGCCAGACCAGGCGGCTCTCGGGGCCGTTGACTCCCAGAAAATTGTAGCGCAAGCCCGCCCAGTTCCCCGCCCGAGCGCCTCCCAGCAGGGTGGTGCCGTTGTTCAAGATGAAGCGCGACACATACTCCCGGTTGGCCAGCTCCTCGCGGGCCGTCAGGGCCGCCGCCCCAATCTTGACCACCGTCGGCAGCATCCGCCGCCCTTCGCCATCATAGGCCACCGCGCGGAAGGTCTTGGACATGTAGCCGCCGTGCAGCGGGGTCAGATGGACGGACCGGCAATCGCCGTACAATTGACGCAGGATAGTGTCCCATTCCTCGCGCCATTCACCCTTGCCCTCGCCTTCGCCTTCCCGGGTCACCTGCAGGAGTTTCTCTGCGCCGCCCCGGACTGTTTCGGGCACATACAGCCAGAGCACCGCCCGGGAAAGGGGTCCGACGGCTTCCAGACCGACCACCGCCTGCAGCGCCTCAAGAGTCGCGCGGGTCCGCACGGATTCCGCCGGATCGTTTCCCGTGGAGACGGCCGGGCCAGGGGTCAAAGTCACACCGCCTCCCAGGGCACGTCGTCCGGACGCAAGCCGGCTGGACCCGGGCCATTGCGCGATATGCCCGTCCGGGTCCACTCGAGTCAATTCGGACCCCGCGTCATAGGCGAGGCCCGTGACGAGAACCGCTCCCCGGTTCTCTGGGGAATCTCCCATCATCACAAAGCCGAGCAACGGAAGCGTCGAGCCCGGGCCGGCTGCGATGGGAAACAATCCGTCCAACAGTTCCAGCAGGCGGAACGGCTGCGAGCCGGTGGCTTCCACAATGAACGCGGGGCTGCCGGCCACGCCGAGGGCTCGCGATACTTGAACGGGCACCGCGCCGGCAGCGCCTCCGCTGATGAAGTCGGAGACATCGCCCGCGGCGCTTCCCAGGACGCCGGCAAAGGTCGGGGCACTGATCAGCCGGCCCGGAAGGGTGGGGGAAGCGGCCTGGCTTTCACCCAAAAAACCGGTTCCAAAGCCAAACCCCAAATCCTCGGGCCGGGTCCGGATGAGCCGCTGGCTGCCCGTGGCGCCGGCGGGGGCGGCCTTCCACCATTCAATCGCGCTGCCGCTTCCGGCCAGCCGGCGGACGCGCAAGTGGCAGCCGGGCAGGCGATGTTCCACCACGGGACCGGCAGCGTGAGCCGCTCGGGCCAACGACAGGGCCGCCATGCGGGTGGGTGCGAGGCGCAGCAGAGAATCCAGACGCGACACCTGGAGCACTTCTAGGATTGGGGCGGTCATTCCCGTCAGAACCAGTCCGCCCTCGCGAAGCTTGAGCGCTTTTTCGAGTCCCACGAGGGAGCGAAGTCCGATGCTGGAGAGATAATGAACTCCTGTCAGGTCGAGTAGCAGAAACGGGGCATGGGCCGCAACGGATTGGGCGGCCTTGTCAAAGTCCACCGCGCCGGCTCCATCAAAACGTCCGGAGAGTGTGAGGACGGGAATCAGGTCTTCCAGTTGGGTGGTGATTTCCATAAGGTCGCTTTAAAAAAGCCGCTTTTAAAAATTACAATTCTGAATCGCAGCCTTTCGTGGTTGGCGATATAGCAGTTCTTAGCAACTTTGGGACAGGTAGGGCGCGTCACTCCGTGCGCGCCGTCGCGGTCAATTCGCACGCGTGGATTGGCAACGGCGGCGGGCAGAGGACAGCCCGCCCTACCCGCCGATGTCCCAAGGTTAATTTTAACTGCTATAGCAATGGCAAAGAGAACAGCGACAGTATCGCCCGAATATCGCCTCAGTAAAATGTATTTTAAAAATGGGCGCGCACGATGGTGAAATCATCATCGAGGGGGCCGGGGCCGTGCCGGGCCTGAAGCCATTTAAATAGCTGGGCCAAGCCCTCGGGTTGCGTGCCCTGAGCCTGCATATACCGTTCAAATTCATCGAACTCAAGCATCTGGCCCGCCGAGTCCGCCACCTCGTAACAGCCGTCGCAGAGGACCAGCAATTTCGATCCGGGCGGGACGGGGTCGGACTTGGCCGTGTAGACCATGTCCTCCATGGCCCCAATGATCAGGCCCGGGGCCAGCATGCGGACGCTGGCGGTCGCGCCAGAGGCATCGGGGATCAGCAGCAGGGCGGCGGGATGTCCGCCGCTGGCGTGGCGCAGCGTCCGGGTGGGCGCATGATAGACGCCGTACCACAGGGTGAAATACATGTTGTTCTGGCGCTCCATCAGGAAAGCGTTGTTGAGTCCCGTGAGCACGGCGCCCGGATCGCGGAAGTCGGTGTTGGGCAATGAGCCGGAACGGATCATGTTGATCGCGGTGACGGAGAGCAGGCAGGCGCCCACGCCATGGCCGCAGACATCGAGCAGGTAAATCGCGAAATGATCGGCGTCAATCCAGTGGTAGCCGAAGGCGTCGCCGCCCAGCTCGGTGGAGGGCTGATGGTGCCAGTCCACCGGCAGCGGAGTCTCCGTCGGGGGCGGAAAGATGGAGCGCACATAATGGGCCGCTTCGCCTAGTTCCTCGTCCAGACGGCGCTGGGTTTTTTCTAGCAGCTCTTTTTCCGTCTGCAGCTGCACGAGGCGAACGCGGTCCAGGTCGCGCAGCCGTTTCTTTTCCAGAGAGGTGCTCACCCGCGCGCGGAGCAGGGTGGGATTGAACGGTTTGGGCAGGTAATCTTCGGCGCCGGCCTCAATGCACTTGACGGCGTTCTCCACCTGCTCGGCTCCGGAGATGACAATGATCGGCAGACCGCTCAGCTGGGGATTTTGCTTCACAGCGGCCAGCACTTCCATGCCGTTCATCTCAGGCATTTCCATGTCCAGCAACATCAGGTCGAATGATTTTTGAACGATGAGATCCACAGCCTGGCGCCCATTCGCGGCCTCGGTGATGTTTTGGAAGCCGAGGCCGTTGAGCGCCCGGATCAGAGCCATCCGCATGGTGCGGCTGTCATCCACCACGAGGATGGAGGCCTGTTGAACCGTAGCGGCTGGCACGGCGGCTGGAGCGGCCGTCGCGGGTTGAGGGGCAGTTTCTGTGGGAAGTGAGCTCATGATTATAAAGTAAGAGGGTTCAATAATTAAGGTTGTTTTTGCGTGTCGAGGCGGGGGACCAGCGGGATAACCCGGGAGGCCTTGGCCACAAGGCGGTCTTCCTGGAAAGGTTTGGTGATGTAATCGCGTGCGCCGAGCCGGGCGGCGACGGCCATGTTCGTTGCGCTTGTTTCGGCTGTCAGCATGATCACCGGCGTGTTTCGGAGGGCGGCGTCCTCCCGCAACCGGCGCAGCATGGTGATACCGTCCATGACCGGCATGTTGTAATCCAGAACGATCAAATCCGGTTTTTCACGCGCGGCCACCGCCAGACCTTCCTCCCCGTTGGCAGCCTCGCAGAGGGTGCAGTCGTAGGGCTGAAACACGCGGGCCAGCATGCGGCGCACCGTTTTGCTGTCGTCGACGCTAAGAATTTTTTGGGTCATTTCGGGTTCAAGTCAATCAGCAAAATGAGCGTAAGCAGATGTCCCTCGCATGTCCAGTCTGTGCGGCTTTGCTGGCTTCCCGGCCGGGGATCCGGCGGCGCGAACTTGCCGCGCTGGATATCGGGGGTGCTCAGGGTGCCGGCGTAACCGCTGGCAGCAAGCCTTGCGCCCAAGCGCCCCGCCACCATGTTGCAGAGTTCGCCCACCAGATCTTCCTGGTCGGCTTCCGATGAAGGGGGGTCTCCCGGCGCCTGAAGGGAATCATTCAGCCGGGCAGCCCAGGCGGCGGGCACTTGAAGATGAAGACTGCCAAACAGTTTTGGGCCGTGAAGGCGAACGGATCCATCCAGAGATGGCTCGTTTTTTTTGGGGGTGGAAGAATCTTCCGCGACGGCCGGCGTGACGGAAATTTTGAATTGGGTGGCGAGCACCTCTTGCAGAGCGCTGGCGGCCATGAGGCCCAGTTCTGAAGTCGTCATTGCGGTCATGGTTTAATAAGAGGTTGGGCAAGGGCGTTTAGGATGGCTTGCGGCATCCGGGGCAGGGGGACAATTTGCTCGGCGGCCCCCAGGTTGATCGCTGCCTGGGGCATGCCGAACACCACGCAGCTCTCCTCGTCCTCTGCCAGGGTGCGGGATCCTGCCGTCCTCAATAATTTCAGGCCGTGCGCGCCATCCACTCCCATCCCGGTCAGCAGGGCGGCAACCGCATGGTGTCCCGCTTGCTCTGCGGCCGAACGGAAGAGAATGTCCACCGAGGGGCGACAGTGATGGACGGGAGGCGATTGGGTAAGGCGCACGCGGTAGCCCAGCCCAGCCCGTGCGAGCACGAGGTGGAAATCGCCTGGGGCAATCAAGCAGAGGCCCGGCCGCAGCTCTTCGCCATCCACTGCCTCGCGGACCGTGTAGGGGCACAATTCGTCGAGGTGCTCGGCCATGATCCGTGAAAAGTTCGGAGGAATATGCTGGACCACCACGATCGGGGGCAGTCCGGCAGGCAGCCGCGGCAGGAGGAAGCGCAACGCTTCCACACCGCCGGTCGACGAGCCGATGACAATAATCCGGCGGGAGGAGAAGTCTCCGGGCGCGATGGAAGGAGCGGTGGGTTTAACCACCTTGACCGGCTTGGCGACCTTCTGCACGCGGCCTAATTTGCGGCGGGAACGACCCGCCGCTTTCACATGGTACGCCAGCTGATGCGCCATTTGGGCGAAGCTGCGACTGCCGTCCGGCTTGCCCAGGACGTCCAGAGCGCCTGCTTCCAGCGCCTCCATGGCTTTGGCTGAACCGGCCTGGGTTAGGGAACTCACCACCACGACGGGTACTGGATGATGTTCCTGCAGGATTTTAAGAAAGGTTAGCCCGTCCATGCGCGGCATCTCCAGATCGAGCGTGATCACATCCGGCTGAAGGGCGATAATCTTGTCCCGGGCCACATAGGGATCGCTCGCGGAACCCACCACCTCAATCTCCGGATCGCGCGCCAACGCATCGCTGATGGCGCGACGCGCCAGGGCGGAATCATCCACCACCAGCACCCGGATGCGTTTGACAGGGGGCTTCATGTTTTTTGATACACTCCCTGTTGTACCGAATGCAGTCCGTGGCGGATGCCCAGCAGACTTTCTGAATGGCCCACAACCAAATACCCCCCTGGAGCCAGATAGTGGGCAAGGCGCTGAACCGCCGTCGCCCGGGACGGGGGATCAAAATAAATCATGACATTGCGGCAGAAAATCATGTGCTGCTTCAGGGGCACGGGATATTCCGATTGGAAGAGGTTGACGCGTTCAAAGTGCACGCGCTTCCGGAGTTCGGGTCGCACGCGGCAAACTCCGGCGCGGGCCCCGACGCCTTTTTGAAAGTAGCGCCTGAGCAGGTCTGGGGGCACCGGCTTCACAGTGTCCATCGGGTAGATTCCCTGTTGAGCGGTGTTCAACATTCGCCGGGAGATATCGGAGGCAGTGATCTGCCATTCCACCGAGGGAAAGGCCATCATGAATTCTGACACCACCAACGCCATCGTGTACGGCTCCTCGCCGGAAGAGGACGCCGCCGACCACAGCCTCAAAGGCGCCTTGGCGGCGAGCAGCTGGGGGACGAGGACAGGCAGCACCCGCCGGGTCAGAAAAGTGAAGTGCTCTTCCTCCCGGTAAAACCGCGTGTGATTGGTTGAAATCAGATCGACCAGTTCTTCAATCTCTGATTTTCCCTGGGCGGAATGCAGCACCTCGCAGTAGTCATCATACGAGTCCAGCCCCAGAACTTGAAGCCGCTTGCGCAGCCGATTGGCCAGCAGCGTCTGCTTGTCCGAACCCAGCCGGATGCGGCTGTGCTCGTAAACCAAGTCTGTCAGCGTTCGGTAAGCTCTATCAGTAAATAAATCGTCGCGGAGATCACTCATTGATGCAGTCTTTAAAAGTTACGGAAATCGCGTTCCTCGCCCGTCGCTCGGCTGGGCGGCTCCTGGGGCATATCGATGCGGATGCGATTTTTAGCCGGCAGAGGGGGCGCGGGCTTGTGAGCGGCTGTCTTGAGGGACTCCACCGCCACGGTGGAGCGGACTTTGAATCCGGACGCTACCCCGGGCGCGCCACCAGGTGTCGATCCGAGCGGGGCAGGGGCTGCGTCGGCTCCGCCGACGAGCTCGCGAAGTTTGCTGACGAGCTCATTGAGGGTTTCAGCCTGAGCAGCGAGCTCTTCGGCAGCGCTGGCACTTTCCTCGGCGCTCGAGGCGTTGCTTTGAGTCACCTGCTCCATCTCGCCAATGGCTCGATTGATTTGCTCGATTCCCTGAGTTTGCTCCTGCGCGGCAGTGGCGATGTCGGCCACCAATGCATCGGTGGCGGAGATCTTATCCGCAATATTTTTAAGAGATTCCCCCACTTTGAGGGAGCTGGCCGATCCATTGCGGCAGCTGGCGGATCCGTTGCGGCTGCTGGCAATGGCCGCCTCGATCTTGGCGGCGGTCTCCTTGGCGGCGGCGGCGCTGCGCTGGGCCAGCGAGCGCACCTCGTCGGCCACCACGGCGAACCCCGCGCCCGCTTCCCCCGCGCGCGCGGCTTCCACCGCGGCGTTGAGCGCCAGGATGTTGGTCTGAAACGCAATCTCGTCGATGCCCTTGACAATCTTGGCCACCTCGCCGCTCGAGGATTCAATCGCCGCCATCGCCTGGTTCATCTCCCCCATCGTGCGGTCCATGTCCACCATGTTGCCCGACCCGGTTTGCGCCATAAGGCGGGTTTCGGAGGCGACGGTTTTGGCCTTGTGCGCGTTATCGGCTGTGGCGCGGACCATGCTGGAAATTTCCTCCAGTGAGGCGCTCGTCTCTTCCACGGAAGACGCTTGATGATTGGCTCCGGCTGAAAGGTTTTGACTTGAGCGGGCGAGTTGGGATGAGGCTCCTTCCAGTTCTTGGCTGGCATGGGAAAGCTCGTTGGCCAGCGCGTCGAGCGGGCGGATGATTTTGGTGAAAAAGGTGGCGCACATGCGGATGACCACGACGATGGTCAATGCCGCCATGCCCAGCAGCGTGTAGAACAGGATGTAGCCGCGCCGGACAAAGTTTTGCACCTCGCTCTGGGTCCGCTGATCGAGCATGACGAAAAACTCATCAATGGGCTTCATGATCCGGGCTTTTTCAAGGTGATACTCCCGGCTGTTCATCAGCTTTCTCGCCAGTTCGGGGTTGGGTTCCCCTTTTTTGCTGTAGCTGCCGTTGCCGTCATCGAACAGGCCCTTGACCGCGTTCATGGCGATGGTCTCAATTTTAACCAAGCCATCCGAATTGTCCTGAGCCTCCTTGAGCTTGGCGAATTCCGCTTCGGTGAAGCCTTGGTCTTCCATCAGCTGACGGAGGGCGATGACCTTTCCATCCGGCCTCGGCTTGACGCCGTCCACGGCCATGAAATCCCAATAAATCCTCCCGTATTCCAGCGGCCTGGGAGCGGTGCCATTCCGGATATTCAGGACGGTCCAATAGTGGGATTCATACCGAGCGTCCCCGGTGGTGACATAGGTCCGCGCCAGCCGCGTGAGGTCATCCGAGCTTTGCCGGAGTTCATCCGCCAGGCGATAGGATTCATATCGCCGTTCCTGAGCGGAGAGGATTTTGGATTGGTTGCCCACCATCCAAGCCATAATCCCTCCCATGCCCAGCATGAGAAGGATCACCACGAGGGTCGTGGAAAGGGCGCTAGTGCCCAGTTGGCTTCTGGTTTTTGTCATCCGATGAACTGGAATAGTGCCGCAGGTCAAGGAACCCGATTCTTAAAAATTCCGGAATTCATCGTCGCCGCCGTTTTTAGCGGGGGCATCTTCCGGCATCGGAATGGCGGCGCGACGGGGTCCGCCGCTGACGGCAGAAGCCGTTTTATTACGGGACCGCTGGGGTGCTGACGAGCTGACCGAAACATCGTATTGGGAAACGGACGATTTGCCACGTCCGCTGCCGCCGCCCACCAGTTGGCGGAGTTTGGTCACCTGATCTTTGAGGCCCTTCGCCTGCGCGTCCAGTTCTTCCGCGGCGCTGGCGCTTTCCTCGGCGCTGGCCGAGTTGCTCTGGGAAACCTTATCCATCTGGGCGATGGCGCTGTTGATCTGTTCAATCCCCTGAGCCTGCTCGCGCGCGGCAGTGGCAATGTCCGCCACCAGCGAGTCCGTGCTGGTGACTTTTTCTGCGATCTGCGTGAGCGCCTCCTCCACCTTGGCCGTGCTCAGCGATCCTTTGCGGCTGTTGACAATGGCCGCTTCGATCTTATCGGCAGTCTCCTTCGCGGCCGCTGCGCTGCGTTGCGCGAGCGAGCGGACTTCGTCGGCCACCACGGCAAATCCGGCGCCCGCCTCACCGGCGCGCGCCGCTTCCACCGCGGCGTTCAGTGCAAGAATATTGGTTTGGAAAGCAATCTCATCAATGTTTTTAACAATCTTAGCCACCTCGGCGCTGGAAGAATCAATCGCCGCCATCGCCTGGGTCATCTCGATCATGGTCTTGGAACCAGCCTGAGCCACCGCGCGGGCTTCCGAAGCCAGCGATTTCGCTTTCTGGGCGTTCTCAGCCGTCGCTTGAATCATGCTGGACATTTCCTCCAGCGAGGTGCTGGTCTCTTCCACGGACGAGGCCTGCTCGTTGGCGCCGGAGGACAAGCTCTGGCTGGCCGAGGCCACCTGGCGCGCGGCGGAGGCGGTCTGAAGGGCGCCATGGTCCAGATTCAGGGTGATATCGCCCAAGGCCTTGTTGGTGCTCCGGATAATGATCCAGGAGATCAGGATGCTGACCCCGATGGCGATGCCCAAGAAAATACGGGTCAGTGAAATAGTGGAAGAAACATTTTTATCTCCCGATTCAGAGGCGGCTGTACCTAATAGGACATTGTAATCATAATTGGCCCGAGCGGCTTCCATCGCGCTGCCGAAAACAGGGTCAAGTGTCCCCGTCAGGTATTTGGAGAGGGCTTCCTGCGCGGCGGTGCCATTCCCAGCGGCGGCGCTGATATTCTTGTTGATTAAGTCCATCGCTTGATGAATGGAGGCGGTCAGATTTTCGTTTTGCTTGGTGGCTTCTGACCAGAGGCTCCGATCGCGCTCGTCGGACAGCAGGGACTCATATTTTTTAAGGCCAGCCGCCGCTTCATCGATGGCATGTTGCAGTTTCTTCGTCAAGTCGGCCCGGCGTTCGGAACTTAAATTGTCATTCAGCTGCTGAATGAAAATCATTTTGTCTTTAATTCCATCGACGATTTCAACTTGGAGTTCCAGGCTCGGCAGCGTGTTTTTTCCCAGGTCGAAAATATTTTTCTTGAGGCTGTCCGACTTCATCAGGGTAAACGCCCCCAGCGCCGAAGTGATGAGGAGCAGGGCGATAAACCCGGTGATAATGCGCCGGGAGATGGTCCAGAAAGTGGAGCTGGAGCTGTTGGATTCGTTGGAGCCGGTGTTCATAGGAGTGTTCATGGGGGATTGTTTTTTGATTTTGAGGTTTTAAGTTATTCGCATCCGTCTATCAATTTTATGGGCTTACGGGGCTGTTTTAGTGGGGGTTGGTTTTATTTAAAGCGAGGGCAATGGTGCCTTCCTCGAGGAAGACTTTGTCGATGTTGAGAAGGATTTTGACGCCGCCCTGGATGGTGGCCATGCCGGTGATGAATCCGGGACCGGTGCCTGTACCAAAATCGGGTGCGGGCTCGATTTCGGCGTCGGTGAGCTGGATGACCTCCTCGACGGCATCGACGATAGCGCCCATGAGAAGGGGCTGACCCGAGGGGGAGGCGACCTGGATGACGATGATGCAGGTCCGC
>Ga0114971_10001657_pt1 | contig 15140 bp, 11 predicted proteins | sample M_140625_MF_Meta_FD_87320 | JGI IMG/M metagenome (GOLD analysis project Ga0114971, IMG submission 87320) | Freshwater microbial communities from Lake Montjoie, Canada to study carbon cycling - M_140625_MF_MetaG | ecosystem: Environmental > Aquatic > Freshwater > Lake | place: Lake Montjoie... | reverse complement strand
AACGACTACGAATAGTTTACGCGATATTATCAATTGGTTACATATCGGACATATCGTTTGTATTCATGCTTTTGGAAATGCGATATTTTATTCAAAAAAAGACAATACTATAGAAAATGAGCAAAAACTCATTTATATCGATCTGGAAAAGAATCCAGGATTATTAGACAAAGAAGAATGGCCCTATTATATTGAGAAAGAAGGATTTATTCGCCATACCGATAAAAATTCGCTACCGACAAAGTCTGAAAATATATATTCGTTTACTATATAGGAAAATACATGTCTGATAGTCAAAAAACACCAGATAGCAACAAAACACCAGATAGCAACAAAACACCAGACAGTGAAAAAATACGTAGAAAAATAATGGTCTTAGATACCGAAACAACGGGTCTTCATAACCCATATATTCTCCAATTAAGTTATATTATATGCGATATTACAGATCCAATAAAACCCGAAATCACAAAAATATTTGATACCTATATTGATATTGCACCAGAGGTTCGTATCCAACAAGGCGCGATTGACATTCATGGTATTACACGCGAAATACTCGAAACAAAAGAAAATAAAATGTCGATCGAAGATGCATTAAAAGAATTCATAGAAGATTCAGAAGATTGTTATTTACTTATTGGACATAACATACAATTTGATAAAGATCGTATTTTAGAAGAATTAAATAGAATAAAAAAGAAGAGGAGTCTTTGGTCGACCATCTTTTCGTCCGAAACACGATTCTTTAATAATGCAATCTCGACTCTATCCGTAGACGAATTTTATTATTGTACCATGCGAAAAACAAAGGATATTTGTAAAATCCCGAAAAAGGGATCTACAACCGGAAAATATAAAAATCCATCTTTGAAAGAATTATATAGTAAGGTATTCGGATATAAACCGGCCGAATTACATAATTCGCTCGTCGATATTATTGCATGTTTAAGAGCCTATATGAAAGTCACTTATGGAAAAGATATATATCATTCAGGAAATAAAGAAATCGACCATTGGATTGATCATATGTTTTATGCGAAATTCGTTCCAAAACCAAAAGTTTCCAAAATGATTCGTACGATACGTAAATCTCTTGGATTTGGTGGTAAAAGAAAAAACACTCGAAAAAAACGATAAAAAACACATAAAAAATACATATAAAAATGATATAATATTTTAGATATGATATCATATATCAAACGAATAATAAAAATATGCCATCCTTCTCTCATTATTATCAAAGATTTATAGATAAAATCAATGGTTGTAAACTAAAAGACTATTGGGGAATTCAAATAAAACCGAACGAGACCCTCGATATATATTATACGAACTGGATCTACGATACGAATGGACGTTATATCCATTTCATAATAGAGTATTCAAAAACATATTCTCTCGATTTTATTGGACTACCGAGAGAAATCAGCGATATCGTGAATGAATATGCGAAAGATACGATTGAAATACAAATGACGATATTATATCCTGAAAACTACCCTTTTCGATATCCGACGTGGGAAATTATGTTAATAAAACATAATACACGGTTACCATTAGAAACAATGGTCTCTCAAATCATGGATAATATGCACTGTAATTATCAGAAATATTGGTCGCCTATCATACGAATCGAAACCCAGTTACTCGGATTCTTTACCGAAATTTATACGAATTGTTTATCAAATAAAACATAGTCGTACGATAAATGATTCTCCTGTCGTTATTACTTTCCCATCTAAATTTTCTTTATAAATAGGTGCTGAAAAAGCAGATCCACCCATTACTTCATATATCGTCTGTGGATAAAGAATACATGTCGGATGGATATGAATATATGGTTTTTTTATTATATCTTCGTATTTTTTTAATACATGGTAACAATTACATTTATCACTTATAAAACCCGACACCAACTGAGATTTACATTTACAAATGTGTATTAGCGAATCAAATTTCTTTTTTGACATTATACGAATATGAATAAACCGTGAGGTTCTCTTAAAATCCGTTAATAAATCACGGTAATATCTCTCATAAATTATAGGATCGTCTAAAATAAATATTATGTTTATTATATAAAGACCACATTGTGACTTTATAGTCTCAATCATTTTCTTTATAGGATAAGGTATATTCTGAGACGATGGATTCGTTTGATTTAAATCAATTATTAAAGTGATATTTTTTGATGGAATAAGAAGATCTTCTGGTAACTCGATCACCAGACCCTTATTATAAGCGGCATAATTCGACCCCCATAATTGGTGTGCATATACTTTCCGATGTCCCGTATATTTCGCACCAGTAAAATGAATCGGTAGAAAATAATAACTAGGAAGAACCGTGAATCCCGGATAGTTCCCCGTTTCTAAGAACCTGGTTAAAAGAGCAGGGCCAACCGATCCCCAAGATCGAAGAGTACGAATCGGTATATCGGATGCGGGGCTTAAAATCCAATCGAGCATATCTGTTAGAAGTGGATGGGATGGTTGGATCGCCAGATTCCCATTCGCAATCAACCCTTTTCTAGAAGTCTCATTTTCAAAGGTAGCGAATCCCGATTTATCAGCGAATCTCTCAAATAATTCACCAATCGGTTCGATACAAATTGAATCCGCATCGATGAAAACCCCCCCGTATTTTGAGAGAATTTCGAGACGCATGATATCCGTTTTCCCAGAATATTCATCGATCATATCGATTTTTTCTTGGGCTTTAAATATCATATCCCGTCTCTCAAATTCGGATTCTGTCCAAAATATATATTCAAAATCAGGATTTTTTTCACGCCAAGAGGCCATACATGAAAGGGGAGGAGAAAAGGGTCCGATCCATATTTGATGAATGATTTTAGGAATTCGATTCATTGATTTGAGAGAAATAATAAAATACTTTTATTTTATTATTCAGGATATTATTATTTTAGATATTATTATTTTAGATAGGATATTATCAATATTGGATTAATTTATAAGTGAGTCCGATTTCACTAGCAGTTTCCCAAATTCCAGATATTTTCATATAATAACTCGGTTTTATAGACGAATTATTCGAATAATTATAATATTTAATCATCCCATTTTTTAATTGTTTATGAATCGTATGTATTTTCTTTTTATTTAAAATATCATGATTATTTTTTGAAATTTGTAATTCAATAAATGAATCGATTAATTCGGATTCGATTCTCTCATATAATTGTATTATTCTATCATTTTTTTCATAAGATTCTGTTGGAAAAAATAAATATTGTTTTCCATTATATATTTTCTGATCTGTTTCTAAAATTAAAAAATCTAGAAATAATCCATTTAGTGTAATTAATTCTGTCGAATAAATGAATTTTATAAATTTCCCATTCATTATCGTATTTTCTTTTATATCTAAGAAAAAGACATTTGAAATTGAAAAATCAAATGGGGATATTAATATATTCATATCGATTTATACTATTATAAATAATCGATAATTTTTAAGTGTTTTTATTGATGTTATCATTATGGCTCGCGAATAATATAATTCTTTTCTAAAGTAGTAGTATTCTTTGGTTCACCAGATAATATATAGGTAAGACTATCCCCAGAATTAATTATAATATCTTGATTTGTATCTTTATCTTTCAATGGATAACCAGATTCACTGAATAATAAGTATCCTGGATATATCGTATAAATAGGGGCCGATGATAAAGAAAATGTTGTACCATTAATACTCCCTTTTACAGATATATCTTGTTTTGGACATGGATTTTCTGTTGAAATTATCATTGGCATTGAATTTGAACTATCTATATTTGGATACGGATTCCCGCTTAATTGATAACTATTTATTTTCATTGTAGACCCAATTGCTATTGTAATCGGTTGTTGAGATATATCCAAAATTTGTTGAGAATCCGTAGATTTTAAAAATCCACCTTGAGAAAAACACATAGGAGTATCTAAAGTTAAAATATTTTGTGTTATTTTACCCATTATAGGTATATTTGTATAGAGCCCTTCTATAATATTATTATTTAAAAACATAATATTTTGGAAAAAAAAAGGGATGAATAAAATAATAAAAAAAAGTATTATAAAAAGTAAAAAAATAGTATTCCATTGCATTTTCAAATAATAATTTAATATAATATATATAATATATAATATATAGTATAAATAAAATGTCGGCATTATTAGGATTAAATCAACAGCCATATTACTCTTGGAAAGATCAGACATTCTACCAAGTATCATCCTTTATTACAAAAAATAGTAAAGTACAGAGCCTAAGTATTCGACAATTAATGAAACCTATGCCATTAAAAATATACAGACGAGAGATTGCATCTATACAACCTATCGGATCAGGATGCAGTAATCGTGCATCTCAATCGATTGATTTAATGAATCAACCAGGTTCAACAATTGTTTCTGAAACAAATGTCTGTATGAATGGTTTAGTCAATTATATTGATAATCCTGTAACAGAATGTATATCTACCAGTTGTAATATTAATATGCCAGATGTCGATGCACGCCGTCGTGTTCGAAGTGCTGGTATGATTCGTAAAAAATATAATCCAACACAAAATAATTCGACTTATTGTACCGACCGAAATCAATATTTAGTCAGCAGAAATAAAACTTTCTCTCAAAATCAATATAATTTTATCAGACAAGGTACTTCACAAGCAAAACCAGGTTCATCATTAGCATCCGATAATACATATTCACCAAATGGTATTTCACATTGTGCACAACCATATATTTCAAAAGCGAATATGAATAATACATTTTCATACACTTGGATTGATAATAAAACATATAAAGTTACTTTACCAGATGGTCAATATGATATTTTCGAATTAAACAATGCTTTCCAAAATAGTATGACTGAAAATAATACATTTTTTATACAAAATGGAACGTCTTATATATTTTTATTTAATTTTTCTTATGATAATATGAATAATGTGATTACGCTGCAAATCCGACCATTTTCAGATTATGTGAATATAATTACAAATCGATTAAAAACTGGTTATACTGTTTCGAGTGTAACATCGTGGTTTGATTCCGGTTCAGGTATTATAAATATAACAAATACTACTCCTTCAGTAATTATTCCTACATCGAATTTCCAAAATATTATTGGATTTACATCAGGCGCATATAGTGCTTCTTCACAATCTTCAAATATACAACCACATATATCTACAAACTATGTGAAAATGAATTATAAACCAAATAATTCACAATTCGCAGTACAAGGTGCTGTTAGCGGTAGTAATTTTATTTTACGTAAAAAATATGATACAATTACAGATGTTGCTAGTAAATTACAATCCGCATATGGCTCTGCCACGGCAAATGCACAGGCATATGGTGTTTCTGAAGATCAATATACATTGAAAAAACGGATTGGATATCCAGTTAAAAAAACACCGGTAGTTTGTAAATATACTGGAAATATTGGATCTATGAATCCACCAGTAAGACAGCGATTTATATAAATCATAAATTATGTATCTCTATCGATTTGAAAAATCCGAGAAAATATTCGTACTTTGTATAGATGAATGATAATCTATATTAAAATGAATACACCATTGAATCGATTTTTGAATATTCGTTTTTATTAATGCATCGATTTTATCCTGTTTACATTTATTATCTATCAATGATAATGTATAAAATATATTCTGTATTTGTTTTTGACCAAATATCGAATTATACTCTTCTACCTTCTGAATAAAAAAATAAGGTATAGAATCATTTATAAACCGACATGGTAAATCTTGGTTGGATTCTATCATTTGTATAAATCCTCTCTCAATATATGAATAGAATTCATCGTTAGAATGGAATAAAAAACCACGGCAAACAATATATTTCTCTGAATTAGCATATCGACTCGTTTTCGGTTTTACAATATAGACAGATTCATAAAAAGATGATAATAAATATAAAATATCCACAGTATGTTTCATAAAGGAATCGAAAATTTTTAAAACAAATGACCCACCCTTCTTTTGCATAGTAACAGCAAACGCCATTTGTGCATATAATAATTTCGCAATTGCAATTTCCTGATGATTAAAATCGACGGAAAAATCGAATCCACCATCACCTGTGATAAGATCCATCGATGATCCAAATTGTTCTTTACAGTACTGAAGATTTTCTAAAACAAGTATATTACCGGTTTTATCCGCACCATATTCTAGGTGTACATTTGGGAATCTACCAAGAAAATCAATACCTTTTTTCCAAGCCGGTATATTCGAATTAGGGGTCGTATCTAGAAGTGTCATTCCATAGTATTTATCTTCTGGATTATTACGTAGGGTTGCGATTGCCTCTATAAATCCACCCGGTCCCTCGGCTAAGTGGAAGGTTTGAATCGGTATAGATTCATGCGACTGTGTATGTTCAATTGTTTCTGGTATTAACTCGAAAACATATAGAATTTCAATCATTTTAAAATAGGATCGAGAGATTGGTTTCACTTTTGCAACGGATTTCTTTTTCATTGGAACGGGGGTCTGAATATATTCATATGGATTCGTATATTTTTTATAAATATCCCATGCGCGTTCTCTGGGTGTAATCTTTTCTTTCAGAGAAGATAGATAATCGGAGAGAGTTCCTGAAATAAAAACGGGGGATTCAGAGGGGTCTATTGTTTCATATTGTATCGATTGGTATGTTTTGGAATAGGTTCTTGGTAATAAAAAATAGGTCATTATTATTATATGAATGATAGATTTCGACTATCATTCATAAAAAAATACATTTATATGTTTTTGAGAGATAAGATATTTTATTTTTATATAATTATACAGTTTTCTTTGATTTTTTAACTCGTATCTTTATTTTCTCTGGTTTTTGTATTTCTTTTTGTATATTTTCTTCAGATTCAACAGATTCTCGTTCTTTTGATTCTTCTTCGTCTTCTACTAATTTGATATTTTCTTCTTCTTTTTCGTTTTCTTTTTCTTCTTCATTTTCTTTTTCATTTTCTTTTTCTTTTTCGCTTTCTTCTTCTTTTTCTTTTTCTATGTGTTTACTATCAGATATTCCAGCAGGTAATTCTAAGACATCCTCCTCTTCCTTCGTATCTTCATGTATTTCGATAGGTGTCTTTCCCTTGGTTAAACGAATCTTTACCTTTAATTTCTTGATTTTCCCACTAACTGCCTTTTTCTTCCTCTCCTCCTCTACTTGATCTCCTAAATCTCCTAAATCGACATCTTCTTCCCCTAGATTTACCATTTTGATTTTATTTAAAGCATCTCGTTCGATCTGAGCAGCATTCACTGTCGTCGTTTTCTTAAATACGAAATAACGGTTCATAAACGATAAGGATTTCTCGCCATCGCTCATATAAAACGCGTCCTTATAATTCGCTTTCTTTCGATGATCCTGTTTTACTTCTGTCTGCATCTGTTGATATAATTCACTGAACATCCCGGTGGCATCAGGTAGTCCCATCTGTTTCGCCTCTTCCTTTGTCACTAATACAAATCCATAGTTTTCTAAAATACGTTGAAAATAAACAAAATTCACGAGCCATTCTCTAAAAGTCTTATTAATCGTCTCTTGGAAAACATCAATCGCATATCCGACAGATAATTCGTCGTCAGGAAATCCAGTTTCCGCATATTTTTTCGTAATCTCACAAATCTTCTTCTTTGATTTTTTATCCGTAATAAATGAAATCATTTCGTCTTCTTTCACACCTTTTAATGCATTAAATACCGTCTGTCCATCATAACAAGTCCCGATAAAATACCCATTGAGTCGGGTACATTCCGCCAGATTTCGAAGGAATCCATGTAATAAAATCGGTGATTCGAAGAAATAATGGACCGCAAATTGACATGAACTCACATGGAATCCATCTGCCGCTACATCATATTGATTATATACACCACGGCCTAATAATCCCGCATCCTTCGGCCCCTGTCCAAAAACCGCCTTTACGATTTTCTTATTTTGGTCCGTTGAAAAGGCCGATCCATCACGAATATTCCTCGCTGAATTACCGTTTAAGAAAATCGCACCAGGTATATTATCATGATTCTTATGCTCATTTAAATATCTGGCGCATGCCCCATCCACGACATTCGTAATATTATCATTTGCAATATCTATTCCGAATACGAATCCTAGACGCCCTTGTATCCATTTTTGAAGATCACCTGCTTTTCCTACTGCATAATCAATAAGAATATCATCACGATTTGAAACACCTAGAATCAACTTCTTTTTCACAAATAAATTATGGAAATTACGGAGGGCCTTGGTTCTCGACTCATCCGACGATTTATTATAGTAGATATCGAGGGTATCCACCGCATCAGGAATATCTTCGCCAGTCTTAATCATTTCTTCCGTCACTGGATTATAATAGGATTTCCAGATATCGTTTGCAACATGGTAGGCATTTCCATATTCAGATTTACCACTTTGCATCTTCTGGGTCTTATCGTGACGGACTCTTATTGGAATCCAACGCCAGCCATTTTCTCTTGAAATATCGTATTTAAACTCTACAATCGTATCTTCTTCGAAATAATCACCATCTTCGGTCGTCATAATCATATCTTCACCATTTTGTTTTAACCGAATATTTGTAAATCCGGCGTCCGATTGATATGGATTCGATGGAACAAAACGCATTGGGATATATCGATCACGTTCTTCTTCTTTTGATATTTCTTTTTTAGGAAAATTTCCCATAATTAATGAATAAAATGGATTTGTAAATAAATGATTTACTTTATCGAAACCACAACGGAGTTCTAAAGTCTTATATTGAGAAATACCATCTCTTGTACTAATACCATCGTCATATAAATGATTTACTTTATCTTTCCCAGATTTATCTTTTACTGTAGAAACGAGGAAATCCACTGTATTATAGTGAGCGGGTTTCCATTTAAAAGATAGATTCCATGTATTCTTTGTGAAATCGGATGCAATACCCGCCTTATCTGATCCAACGCCTGTATTCGCAGGAGTAAAAATCAATCCATCAATATTATAGGGGAAAACACCGTCTGCTTCTGAATTTAAAATCTGATCACAGCAACTAAAGATACTCGTTCCAGGGCGTCTGATATAGAATTTTTTACATGCTACGCGTAAAATACAGTGTGTATTTATTTCTATTTCAGATTCTATTTTTAGAATTTTACCACTTTTTAAATCTAATTTCTTTTTTATTATTGTTTGTGTATTTTCTGAAATAATAGATACTGGTTTTAACATAGTGATAAATTCAGATAATAAGGGGAGTCTAAATATTTGACCAGATTCTTCTTGTTCTGAAGTAAGTGGGACGAATGCCTTTTCTCTTACCGATTTTTTATTTATGAAATAAATATCAAAGGCTGCATATAAATTCAATATACGATTTGCTTTCCCATATTTAATAAATTCACCATCAATAATACTATTAAAACACCTTTTTTCCAGAGTTTTTGATCCAGTAAATATTACATTCATATTTTTATCTATGAAATAGATGAGTCCAGATTCATTTACTAATAAAAGTTCACGTTCACCATCCGCCTTTTCTGTAACCGTATAATTATACCGAATATTTGGAACCGTCATATTTTCTTCAAATTCTACTTCTAAAATATTTTGGACTTGAAGAGGTACAGAAGATGGACCAATAAAGGGGATACGTTTTTTATTTTGTCGTTTATCTTGTCCATCTGTTTTATCTGGTCCATCTGTTTTATCTGGTCCATCTGGTTTATCTGGTCCATCTATTTTATCTTCTTTATCCTCCATTTTTTTCGAATATAATATTTTTTCATAGGTTTCTAAAACAGATTCTCTCTCTGAATTCGTTATAGGATAATTCGATCCTTGAATACCACTCATAACAACACGAATACATTTTCTTAAATCGGCTAATAAGTTATCGACATTTTTCGTATAGGGTGTACCCGGTCCAACACGGGAATTATCAATTTCAAACTCGATTTCATATACAACAGGATTTTTAAACACATTTGCTTTTTGAATAGTATATTCTGGAATAGGTACGGGTCCTTTTTGGCTATAGCGTGTTCTAGAGGATCGGACGATACTAATATCTGCAAATATCGGATAATTCTCATGTCGAAATCGGACACGATTCATATATCGAAATACTTTCTTAGAATCGCCCCAATTCGTAAGCATCGATTGAATCTGAGGCGATCTCGTCGTATAATTCGATTCTACTTGCCAGGATGCACGGAAATTCATATCTGGGAAATCGATAGGTCTTAGAAACTGATCATCTTTTGATTTTTGTCCCATTTTTTGAGTGAAATGAATTGCATGCGTATCTTTCGAATTCTCGATTAATTTATTTATATCATTCGTTTCACAGTATTTCTCTATTAAAAAGATACCTTGAATTTCAGCACGAATATTACTTATAGTATCTTGACCAGTTTTCGGATTCTTAAATTCTGGATTTATACGAAGTAATTGCTCACCAGATTCATTATCACTATAAAACCCAGCGGTTTTTAATTGTCTTACAACATTATCATAATCTGTTTTTGAAATCGGTTTATTATACCCATACGATTTTGTTCCAAAACGAAATTCAAATTCGTTCTGTTTCCGATCTGTACGTGGAGTATTTTCTAAATATAACTGCAAATAGGATTTTAGACTCTCCTTTGCATCATTCATTTGCTTTTGAATTGCAGTAAGTTCCTTTTTTTCTACGACTTCCTTTTCTTGCATTATATAAAGAGTATAATATATCTGTATATAATTTTATGTTTAACTGTTTTATGTTTTAGATTTTCATTCGAAGTATATCAATTTTCTTTATTATTTATTATACCAAGAACATTTCTCTGATAACGCTTCATATAATTCGGTCTTCTTTATCTTCGTTGGCGCTTCATATCCAATATTTTCTGCAATCACATATAAATCTTCGACTTTATATTGTCCAATAGGTTTCAATGGTTTTAGAATATTTTCTAAACAAAACCAGTCTTCAATACTAGGATTCGTATTTTTCTCATCCATTGAAATCTTATATTTATGTTCGCCACGCATAAAATCATGATAATAAATATATATTTTGGAAGAATCCGCCTCCACCTCTGGAGTTGTAAATTTCAAATATAATTTCCGCTTCTCATCTAAAATATATATATTATATTTATAATAAACGGCGAGCGAAGCGAGCCCCTTTAACGATGTGCTCTGATCCACCATGAATTCGGCTATCGTCTCTTGTATACCCTCATTCGTAAATTTATGATTCGATGATTTCATCCTCTTTGGATTTGTCTTAAAAAAATTCGCGATTTTCATTTTCTCTTCCAAAACACGATTTCCTATTTTATTTCCGATTTGTGCATATTCAGAATGGCCATATACCTCTGAAAAAACACACCAAAACAGTGTGTCTTTATGTGGTGGAATCCACATATTTGGCTGCATAGTTTTCGAAGGGTGTATTGGAATCGGTTCGAAAAAAGGGGGCTTGGAAATTTGTGAAATAGTTTTTTCAGAATGGATTTTCAAAACTGATTCAGCGATTTTGGGAGGTTCAATTTTCTCCTGGAATTGTTTTTCTTCCGTATTAATAATTATAGGATGTGTGGATTGTTTATTACTGATTATGGTTTTAGAATTTATATTATTTTCATTCGATTCACAGCATATATTCCTTAATAAATCATTGGATAAACAATATTTCTGAAGATTTATCATTTCTTGTATACCAAATTTCTTATTCGCATAAAAAATTTGCTGGATACTGCGATAAGGATTCATATTAATTTTTCGATTTAACAGATATAACTATATCTATTTAGCGTATTATCTTTATCTTCTTTTCCTGAATCATTATCTATTATGATTTCAGAATTTATAGGTGTTATTTCGATTTGTGTCTTATAGAAGGTTTTCTCTTTTTCAGCAGTTTCGAGCATCTTTTCCTGGCTGTTAATATGGAGTAAATAATCTTGAATACTGTCGAATACTTCGCTTGGTAAAAAAGTAAGATTAATATAGACACCGCTTTTATTCTCATTAATTTTCACATCTTGGAATTGTTTTATGATTTTTAGAATCTCGATATGGTGGTTTTTTGATAGGATTTCGATAGAGCGTTTTAGATTTTCAATTTCAGTAATTGGATAAGCAGTCGTCATTTATGATAGTTAATAAAGATATATTGAATATGATAGAATACTCTATATTATTTTTTGGATGTTATTTATTTGTTTTTTAATGGATTTTTTTTGATTTTTTTGATTTTATTCACCCTAGAAAATTGATTTTAAAATTTGATTTTAAAAATATTTTACATTATCAATCGTACTTTAATATCAAAAATGAGTTTTTATAACACTATGCAAATACTTAATAATTTAAAACTAAATACAAAGGGGGCACAAGCATTTATTACTTCGTCCGATCCTCTCGTCGATCTATTTACGCTTTGTTCTAAGGATCCTTACCTTACTAGAGATCAGTATTCCGAACGATATATATTATTCTGTAAAGTATGCGAAAAGAACCCAGAGGCATTTTTACAACTTCTGGCCTTCCAACGTAGTATTACAAAGGGAAATGGAATCAAGCATTATTATTATTTAGGAATGTCGATCCTTAAGAAATGCTGTGTGGATACCGAGTTATTTAAAGAAATGGCGAGGTTCTCCTATCAGTATACGAAGGATTTATACCATCTAGGAACAGAAGGACTGGATATCTATGCGGAGAAGATTCTCGAACAATTATTCTTTCTCTTAACCCCGGATAAAAATGATAGTCGTTTTGACCCTATGCTATTCAAGTATTTAGCCTACGAGGATGGTCATTGGAAACACCATAAGAAGACGATACAGGCGAAACTCGAGAAATTGATCCGTTTTAGAATCGACGAGTTTATTGGTTTAGTACATTTAACCGAGATGGGTGAAAAGGATGCATTACAGATACGACTTCTTACTTCTCTAAGGATCCTCTTCTCAGAAGTAGATACAGTAAATCCAGTTTTTACGAATAAGAGAATGCGTATTATGAAGACGATCTTTAATAAAGAGAATCATTTACCAGAGTACTTATTATCAGGATATCATTATGATAGTAGTCCATTCGATATTACTATAGAGAACGGTTGGTTCTTACAGGAATCGATCGATCATATTATAAAGGATATTTCCCAAACATCTGGTCTAGCGACAACTGCTCTATGTAAGACCATTCAGACAATGCAAAAAGTGCAGAATGAGTATTTACAGATATTACATGCAGAACATCGAGTGAATGTTCTAGTCCCTGCAAATATTCTTCCTTTGCGTAAACAGTTACTTATTGAGGGGTATGTCCAATATAAGGAAAATCTGGTCAAGGGGACAGTCGTTGCGAAAGAAGTCGGTATTGATCTAGCCCTACTTGCCTATAATTATTTCGAGAAAGGTATTGATCCTTGTGGTCTCGAATCGCAATTACTTGCACGGGTCGATCGTCTGAAGGAGCAGTGGTTACCGATGTTTGACGAGATATATACGCTTGAAATGTTTTGTAATGAACTTCGTGTTATAGTAGATAAATCGGGATCTATGGATGGTATTCCAATTGCAACGGGTTGTCTCTATCTCCTACTTCTTACGCGAATTTTCAGAATCAAAGAGGTCGTATATTTCGATTCGTATATAGACGTCATTCCATTAACGGATCAAGATATCGATGGTCCCATTCTAGACCTCCTTATGAAGATATATCGATCGGTGGAAGGATCTACGAATTTAAATGCAGCACTGGAGTATTTCGAAAGGAAATGTTTAGGAAATAAAAAGGTAGTTATCATTACGGATTCAGATTGTGACCCACTGAGTGGTAGTACAACGAGTGCATTCCATGATGCATTTCATCCGAAGAATCGATTCCTTCCTACGAATCAATATATCGTAATGAATGTGAAGGAACCGTTGATGAATTTCCCGTTTCTTGATTTCCATGAGAAGGTTTGTTATGTTTCGGGTACAAGTACGATCGTCTTCTTAATCGAAGCACTTCTAGAATGTACGAAACGTAATATTCTCCTGACTCCTGGCCTAGTTCTCCAGTGTTGTTTAGGATCGAAGACATTCAAGTTACCTGACGTGATTATAGAGGGAATGCGTAATGGCTTACAGTTTTCCAGTTTAAAGGAATGTGATTTGATTCCAACGCCAGAGGAGTTATATCAACTTTATTATAATTGGATGTTGGAATTACCGAAAAAGAAGAGTATTCGGATTGTACCTTCCGAATCAGATGATGATGATTCAAAGATATATGATCGCGAATATGACGATACACGTATTTATAATCGTGAATGTTATGTATGTAAATAATCGTTTTACACTTTTTAACCTTTATTGGTTATAAAGTAACAGTTACCAAATCACATTCACCGCTTCGCTACGTAGTAAATGTGAAATAGTGTATAATATCTAAAAAAAGAATATAAAAAAATAGTGGTAGATATCTTGTAGAAGAATTATGATAATAATTTGTGCAGCATACCCAAACTTATAAACTAAATCAAATGAGGTCTCTGAAAAGAGTTTCTACAGCATACCCAAACTTATAAATTATTATTAGATAAGGACGCTTATCTAAGGAGGTCTCTGAAAAGAGTTCCTACAGCATACCCAAACTATTAACTAAATGACTCAGGTCTCTGAAAAGAGATCCTACAGCATACCCAAACTATTAACTAAAATGACTCAGGTCTCTGAAAAGAGTTCCTACAGCATACCCAAACTATTAACGAATCTATTACTTAACTCTTTTATTTCGATAAATATTACATCCTTAATGATATGTAATATTTTTTTGTATTTTTACACCGTTGTAGTCATTACTACTTTTTTATTGATATAATCGGCATTTTCTTTATTCATGAATTGTGATTCTCTTCTGTCCTTGATTTATCTTCTGTCCCTGATCTTTTTTCTGTACTTGATTTTTATTCTGTCCTTGATTTATCTTCTGTCCTTGATTTATCTTCTGTCCATTATCTTCGATTCTCTCTAAAAGTCGTCCAATCGCGCAAATATAGGGGTCATTCAATTCGAATCGGATTCCGATGATTTTTACGAGAAGTCGACCCTCTTCTTT
>Ga0114971_10001655_pt1 | contig 15141 bp, 15 predicted proteins | sample M_140625_MF_Meta_FD_87320 | JGI IMG/M metagenome (GOLD analysis project Ga0114971, IMG submission 87320) | Freshwater microbial communities from Lake Montjoie, Canada to study carbon cycling - M_140625_MF_MetaG | ecosystem: Environmental > Aquatic > Freshwater > Lake | place: Lake Montjoie... | reverse complement strand
TTAATTTTTTTTTTTTTAGAAATTCAAATGTCGGTAAGAATGAATCAAAAAAAAAAAGAAATCGAGGAACTCAAGATGCGCTTACGTCATCTTGATGATGTTTATTATAACCATGCGGATCCGCGGGGTATCGTGACCTCGGATGAAGAATACGATGCGCTTCGCTTGCGTTACGAGGCACTGACCGGTGAAAAAGACAATACGATCGGAGCGCCGCCACCATCACCACCACCAACCACAACCATCAAATCCAAACGTACCGTGAAACTGCCTTTTTTTATGGGGAGTTTGGACAAGATCAAGGAGGGTGAAGGAGCACGCCTGGAGCGCTGGAAAGGGAAGTGTGATCGATTTGTCGTCCAGCCCAAGCTCGATGGCGTTTCCGCTTTGTATTTTCAGAATCGTTTGTATACCCGTGGCGACGGATCGATAGGCTCCGACATATCTTTCTTGCTTCCTTATCTTGCAAACCTTCCTGTGCTAACGGCGTCGTCGTGCAATACTGCTGTACGAGGTGAGATCGTAATGCGAAGCGCGGTCTTTGATTCCAAGTACGCCATGTTATTCAAGAACAATCGCAATCTTGTTTCTGGAATTATCAATAGCAAGACACCGGATCCTGAGGTCGCGAAGGATCTGGTGCTGGTGCCTTACGAGGTGATGGACCATGGTACGATTGGCGGACATCGTATAGCGCCTTCTCAACAATTGCATTCTATGAAACGCGTGATGGGCTTTTCAGAAGTGATTTCAAGTGTTTGCTTGGGTCCTCCTTCTCAACAACTTTCCATGGACTCGCTCCATCGATTGTGGGAATCTTTCAACAGCACGACTCCCTACCCCACCGACGGCATCGTTGTTTGGAAAGACGAAGCTTACACACCCACAGAAAACGGTAATCCCGAGTATGCGGTGGCATTTAAACGGACCAAGCAAACGGCCATCACGCGTGTCGTGCAAGTCCACTGGAACCCGTCCAAGTACAATGTTTTGAAACCGCGGATCGAGATCGAGCCTGTTGACCTCTCAGGGACACGCATCACGTTTGTGACAGGATTCAATGCCAAGTACATTCGTGATCATTGTATTGGAAAAGGCGCGGTTTTAGAGGTGACGAGGAGTGGTGATGTGATCCCGCATATCGTGGCGATACATCAGTCTGCTGAATCCGGGAGGCCCGAACTACCGTTACCGTCGACCTCGTATCAATGGAACGAGAGCGGGGTGGAAATCCTTGGTATAGAAAACAGCAACAATGGTTCTAACAACAACACCGCTACTGTCAAGAAGATCCATTATTTTTTCAAGACGCTGGGAATCAAGACGCTCGCCGAAAAAACGATCGCCAAGCTTGTTCTTGCGTGTTCTGGTGAAACAAATACGGCTACTGTTTCTTGCTTGATCGCTCGTATCTTGAGGATGAGCGCGGAGGAAATGATGACAAGGGCGGGTCTTGGTCCCATTGAATCCAAAAATCTGTGGAGCCAGATTCATGAGCAGGGTCGATTGCAGAATGTTCCTCTATCGCTCTTGATGACCGCCTCGGGTGTGTTTGGACAGGGATTCGGACTCCGAAAGATCGAGCCCATTGTTGAGCTGATTCCTCTTGGGGAGGAAAAGATTGCGGAGGTACCGGGATGGACAAGAGAGAGCGCGAGTCGTTTCCTGAAAGGGATGCCGGCTTTTCATGAATTCTTGAAAGAGTGTGAAGGTCTTATCCGTGTTGCTGCAAGCGGTGGTACAACTGCGGTGAGTGTTGCAAGCGTTGCAAACATTGGAAGCAAGAAAAACGGGGTTGTATTCTCGGGATTCCGCGACAAGATGCTGGAAAAAAAGCTTGTGGAAAATGGTTACGCCATTCAGGACACCGTCACGTTATCGGGAACGGCGTATGTGCTTGTGCGTGATGGTGAGAATGTTCAAGAAACCGTCAAGATCAAGAAAGCAAGAGAAAAAGGAATCCCTGTAATAACGGTAGAACAAATAATAGCAATTATAGGATAGGCGGAATTGGATCAAAAAAAAACAAATTTTTTTTTATAAAATAAAATGGATTCAAGACCACGAACATTGACGATTACATCACAAGCATCCGCACAACAGCATAAACGAAATGTTTTGCAGGTGTGTATTGAGGCATGCACCACTTGTGAAAACAGGTGCTTACAACAACAACAACAACAACGAAAAGCCATGGGATCGTGCATCGCCGCATGCAAGATATGCAGACTATGTTGTCAGGCGTTGCTCACGGCATTAGAAACCCGCTGTTCCGATGAAGAATTAGTAGAGTCTCTTCTGGGCGCGGTCCTTTCTGCATGTGATCATTGCATGAAGGAATGTGAAAAACACAAAAATGAGCATTGTGAGGCGTGTGCCCAAGCCTGTTACCAATGTATCCAGGTTATTATGAATGCTTAATCAATTAAAAAATACTTTTCTTTTTCTTTCAAAAAAGAAAAAGAAAAAGAAAAAGAAAAAGAATGAAATCACAAGACTCTGTTGATACGATATATAAAATCCTAACATCACGTCATGATCAATTTACTATCAAAAAGATTTTAATGGATCTTTATAAAGATCCAGATCTTGTCCGATGCTTGATGAAAATTATATCAAAAAATGCTTTCGATGTATTACCGTCTCAAGTCATACGTGATTTGTATAGTTATTTTGGTGATCAGGATATTGCAACGCTCTCAAAAACCCATAGTGATTTCATACCACAGGGAAAACGACAAGTAGCGAGAAGGATCGAGGAACGAAATCGCGTACGAAATGAAATAATCGCTTTCTTGCAAAAGATTGGATTTCAAAATGTAAAATATGAAAAAAGAATAAAAGTCCAATATTCCAATGTAAGTATGCATATTTATGTGGAAGGAATAACATTTGACCAGCCCTCAACATCTACTCATAAATTCAAAGTTCTTCCGTCGTATATAAACTTCGTAAGGAGTCACCGTAGTAGAATCATAAATGTAATGAATGTTAGAAATGAAGAGGAAAAGACAGAATTTCTACGGTTGCTCGAGAAATATCATAAAGTCTCTAATTTTGAGCCGTTCTTTTATTATCGAAAATTAGTGTTAGGGGCTGTCTCGGAACCTTTTTTCCCAACTGGTTTGATTATTATACGACAACAGGATTAAAAGGCACGCTTTCAATCATATCGGCGCCGGGGGTGCCTGGTGTTAGACAGCCATTACGGACCTGCTGGAAGTCATAGCCATGAAAATTAAGAACGGTGCCCTGGGAAATCCATGGACAGGTTCCGTTGGCAGCAACGTCGCGGCACGCCGCCGGGATGGGAACTCGGAAGTGGAAGCGCTGATAGCTCGAGTACTTGGTGATGGGTGTCCCTGCAGGCGCGATCAGGTTGCATCCAGAAGTGCAACGCGAGCAACAGGGTGCGTTGGCCCCGGGTGTTCCCTGAGCGACACCGTCGGTCCATTCGCGGGAAGTTGCGAGCCAGACAAGGATGGGTTCACCGTCGATGGCGGAATGAATATGAACAGCGGAAACGCCCTGAAGATTGTTGTACTGGATGAAGCCTGTTATGGTTTGATCCGCACATACACGATATTCACAGATACCGTAGACAGAAACGGCTCTGAAAAGCATTATTAGGATAGAGAAATGAAGATACTATATATAAGGACTTATAATTATATTTGTGAGACACACACGATACACAAATACAGAGTGGTGTTAATTTTTTTTATTTTGATAGATTTGTTAAAAAGTCTCGCAAAAAAAAAAATTATAATTTTTTTTTTTGGTGATGAAATAAAAACTAAAAACAAAAAAATAATGGATCAGTCTGTTTCTAACACCGCGCCCGGGGCGGGTCAAACGGTTTTCTCTATTTCAACTGCGTTTCAGGCGGTACCCCTCGTATTCCTCATTTGTCTGTGGATATATGTGTACAACAATGGTGCCAAGATGAATACCGGCCTCATCGAGGCCATTTACGCGCTCGCATGGATCACCCTTCTGATCACATTCTACAAGGTCTATAAGATCGCCAATGAGATCATGAAGATTCCTAACGAGAAGGTCAAGCTCGCCATGTGGGTGGTCTCGACTTCTGTGATCGTGTACATGATCGTCTTTTTGTGCATCGTGATCAGCGCGTTCTCTCACCAGGGCAAGAATGCGACCAAGTTCATGGGTTTCCTCAATGCCGGATCCTGGGTGTTCTTTATCAGTCTGATGGTCGTTCCTTTTGACATGGGGATCGCTTTTGCGACGCAGTCGATGAACAAAAGCCTCGATCAGAGCTCGGATTTTTTGAAGGAGCTCGCCGGTAACGCCAAGGCAGCGATTTCGAGGGGACCCCAGCTCGCAAAACGATATTATGACAAACTCTCGAACGCGGCGGGAAGTGTCGCGAATGCGATCCCTTATCCTGGTGAGGAATATTAATAAAAAAAAAATAATAAAATTATTTATTCCCTTGAATAAGAATAAATATAAATTATGAATCAACAAAAGCAGCAGCGTCATCCTCATTATCCATTGAATCCGTACCGTGTCCATAGTCTGATGCACAAGCCCTCGTTACGGGCACAGCTTCAACAGCAACAGAAGCAAGAACACGAGCTTCAAGCCTGCAATACCGTGGAGGGTTATCAGTCAAGCGCAAACATCTGTCCCATAAGACCAAATAGCCAGCTGGTCTCCTCAAAACACAAACAGTGTGTATATACGTCGGGAACACGGGTTTATAAATTCCGATCCGAGGTATAGATTTTTTTTTCTGTTCTTCTATATTTATTCTTTAAAAATGTGCATTGCTTGTGTCTGCAAGAATGGATCGTCGATGGAATGAAGTATTTTCCGGTTGTTGAAAACGAGCAGATCACCTGGAGAAAGACGCAGTGTGATACCAAGACGACCCGTGTGTGCACGCAGCTTGAAGTAACGATCCATCGATGAATGATCACGACAATCGATCGTAAATCGACGTGGATCATAGAGTTCAAACGTGTTTTGTGGTGTGATGAGCGCTTTCCATTGACTATCGCTGGAAAAACGATAAAAAGGTTTCCGTAGAATCGTTCTTGTTGGAATATCAAGCGTGTCCAGAACACGTGGCGACGAGGCGATAAAGAAGCGTACAAAGGGTTGGGGTTGGGGTGGTTGTGATTGTGGAAGCAAAGATGGCTGCTGAACAAAATAGGCGACATGATGAGGTATTATGGTTTCTATTGTTTGTTTTGGATAAGATGATGTTGCGTTATAAAGCCCCAGATTATACGGATGTTTATCATAGATCATCGGCATGGGCGGCGTATTCGGGAAGGTGATTTTCCCCGAGAAATGGGAGGCAAGATGGAAGAGGAAACTCTTTCCCCAGACCGTTTCTTTATTTTCCTTTGAAAGAGGAGGATCCACCGGGAGTCCACGTATCCATAACACATCCAAGAGCCCTTGGGATACGTCCGAACATCCACGATAGATTTCTTTCATTACCAAGACGGGATCCCACAAGACCAATGATTTTTTAGACGTCGACAACGTCGTTGTCGTTGTTGTCGGTATTTTTTTATAAAAGGAAAGGACAAGAGAGCGCATCACGAATTTATAAAAAAACTTTAATTTTTTTTCTTTAGAAAAACCAGTTTCGTTGACGTAATATTCCTTTTCTGTTCGGAAGAAGTCAGCAACGGAATCCGCGCGGCGATCTTGGTTTTTAGAGGCTGGGTATCAAGCTCAGGCAGGATGGCTTCTGAATAAATATACTTGGATCCGGCGAGCGCGTCCACCTCAAAATCGGTAGGATAAGATGAAGTATCCGTGAGGATGTCCCGCAGTGGAAGGGGTAGAAGGAACGACATCTGCGGGGGCAGTATGAAGCACAATTGTTCCATGGGCGAGAAGGGTGCAGAGGCCTGGAAAGTGATCCTATTGATATCGAAACGATACTTGGAGAGCACCGAAAAAATGTCCGAAGGGATCGGACTCACGCGGTAGCGGTAATGCCAATCATAGGACGGACACCCCTGCAGATAATATCGGAGCGTGAACACGAGGGACTCCAGATAATTCACCACGATCTGCGTCCTCGCCTCGTTGTAAGCGGTCATATCGCTGGTATCGATGTCGAGGAAATAGGAATAGTACTTGGCCTTCCATTCGTGCTTGGGGCGCCGATAGTCGATAAGGGTCGCGAGGTGGGCGTAACGATGGGCCTCGGGATGATTGGGGTTGAAAAAACTCATATGCTGGTAACGCGACTCAAAGACCTGGAAAGGCGTCATTCCGTCCTCCATCTTGCGGAGGCGACCGGTTAGATTGCCCGTCATGTGACGGAGCCTCTCCTCGGTTTCTTGCTGCATCTCCTTATTCTCCGCCTTGGAAAGCTCGACGATCAGTCGCTCGAAAAACACGGGATGGATCCTGGGGGGCGCATCTTGTAAAGGATCATACTCGATCAGATAATCGCGTAACTCGGGTCGTAGGCGGTTATAGATATTGATAAGCAGGTCCAATCCCCCAGAACGGATCTTGAGGAAAGGCAGCGAGGGGACAAAATCGTTACCGACCATAAAAAGAAGAAAATTATAATCGTTGAGGATCCGGAGCTCATCGACGTCTTGTCCGCGATAGGTCACGGTAAGCTGATGGAAGAAATCGACGCGGAGGGCGTCGAGGTCACAATAGATGAATTCAAAAATCTTGTGGAAACGTGACTCGTGAGGGGAATCCTTGTCGGGGATCCTCATGATATGGATGCGGCTCTTATGAGTGAGCAGCGACAACGATATCATGTCTCCGTCAGGACTGTACACGACGACCGAGGAATCTTTGTTAGAAGGATCCGCGTGGATCATACGGATCCTCTTGAGGAACTTGTGCTCGCCCTCCCCTGGACAGCCCACGTCGCTGAGGAGCACCTGGCACTGAAAACGGTTGGCCTTCATTGCGGCGCGCATCGCGATCCCCATCTTTTCCATAAAAACGGTGCCGGGACAAATATTCGGACTCGGGTCCCACTCGACGGGATTCACGATCCCCAACTCGCCCCTCTTGGCTTTCATCACCTCCTTGAACTGGACGGACTTGTAGCGTCGAGAGCGCTGCTGCACCATCTTGGCTCGTGGAGCGACGCCATCCATCGAGATGAAGACATAACGGGAAGGGCATACGACATCGTTCACTAAATGCAAAACGGTTTCCACGGTGGAATCGATAAGACGCTGATGAATCACGGCCTCGTCCTGATCGGCTGCGATACTCCTATGGATCTTGTTCCACGTGTTGTAGACCAGAGAATTGAAATCGATAAAGAAATAATCAAACCCCTCGCCTCCCATCACCGCTCCTCGGATAAGGTTGCGATTCTTCTGGAGGATCGAGCGAAAAAATGTCGGAATTCCCATTGAAAAAAAAAAGAATACCTGTCTTGGATTATAAAAAAATTTGTTTAGTAGTCTGATAACGACTTTTCTTTTATTTAAATTATTTTTTTAAGAAGGGAGGAGGGATAATAATTCATCAATTTTTTTATGGAACGTGGCTGCGGAGAGGAGGAGCGGTCGTGCGGAGGAGGCGTCCCATGCCGAGCCAAAACGGGGGCTATTGCGGTCATGCTGGAAGATGGAGTTCAGATAAAGATAATGCCGTTTTTCTTCCTGGAGGTAAGGAAGAAGGACACCAAAAGCCTTGAGCAGAGAGGTGCCGTTCATGTTCTTGTGTCGAATGTAATCATAGTGATAATAACCATAGCTCTGGAGGAGGCGGAGGAGCCGTACGATCCTCTGGAGGTCGGTGATGTGATACTCGAGGCTGTCATGCTCCATCGCGTTTCGGAGCATGCCGGTTTTGAGGAGGTGATCGTTGAGGTAGGCGAGGATATCGAGGTGAACCTGTCGTATCATGGCGTTATCGGATTTCATGATCCCGATGAGCATCCAGAGCCGCAAGTACAGCAGGTATTCGGAATGATTGACGTGATATTGGTTTCGCATGGCCGTCCCATAGGCGATGAATTTCTGCACAAACGTGTTAATCCGATCATCCTTTTTCCTAAAATTGGATCGGTAGACCATGTATACGCGCAAAAAGTCATGGAAAACTTGTAGATTAGAGTAGAGATCGTATAACATTGGATCATATTCAAGGCACAATCGTATAAGATGAAACTTCTTCTGGAAACAGGAGTCCATATGAATAATTTCGTCGAGTGCATGGGTGGGAGGAGTCGTGCTGCTGCTGCTCATCTAAAAATAAAATAAATCCCTTCCTATACATAGAACAATATATAAAAAACAATCTTGGAAAAAGATATTTTCCAGAAAAAAAAAACTGATTTTTAATTTTTTACAAGGGGCTTGCTTTCTATAATAAATTATAACTCTCTTTTGGATAAAATGGTTATTTTAACACGATCATTGAGGAAAAAACGTGTACCGTCGACGATTACCGACTCCTCACATTCCGAAGACGTTGACGTTGATGATGACGCTGATTTCTCGACTTCTGAAGGAGAGGGAGAGGAAGAAGAGGAGGAAGAAGAAGAAGAGGGTTCGTCGGTGCATGTATCGACAATTACAGAAACAGAGGAGGAAGAAGAAGAGGAAGAGAAGGACTCGTCGATTCCGGTCGAGACTGAAGAAGAAAACGACGACGACGACAAGAAAAAGAAGAAGAAGAAGGCAGACAAGACAAAGGGTATGAAATCGATAAAGATTCAGATCGTGACGGATCCCAGTGTAAAGAAAAAGTTGTCAAAGACGGTCAAAAAGAAGAAGAAGAAGACCAAATCAGCTGATGACGAAGAATCGGATCAGGAAGCGGAAGCCAAGGGGTCGGAGTCGGACTCTTCTTCCTCCTCGTCTGAATCGGAATCGGACGACGAATCGGATCCGGAAGACGAGTACATGTCGTTTGTGCCCAGGCGTATAAAGCGCCAGCCGCGATCCATGAAGAAGATCCGGAGGTGGATCCAGGACATCGAGGATGAGGCGGTGACCGTCGAGAGGCTGCTGAAAAGCAAGATCCGGAAGAAGTACAAGCACGAGATTTTCGAATGGATCATGATCTATGAGAACACGATGCCGCTATCTGAAGAGCGCAGGGACGTCCGTCAGCAGATCTCCCAGATGATGGAGGCCTACGAGAAGGAGTATCATCAGTACAAGGCCAATAAGAAGGAAGTCAAGGCCTTTGAAAAGAAGAATAAGGATTATAATGAGATGTATGATATTCAGTACAAGATTTTGCGTTTGCAGACAAGCGACAAGAACAAGGAAGCCATCTACCGCAAGTTCATGGAGCTCAAGGACAAGTCCGGCGATATCGATGAGGAGTTTTATAAGCTGAAGAATTGGATCCAGAGCGCGCTGCAACTCCCTTTTGATCGTGTCAAGCAGTTTCCCACGTTTATCAGCGTCACCGAGTATCTGCAAAACGTGAAACAGATCTTTGATGCGGAGCTCTATGGCATGGGGAAGGTGAAGGAACAGCTGCTCTTGTTCATTCACGGGAAGCTGCTGAATCCGGACATGAAGGGATGTTGTCTGGGGCTTGTGGGTGATCCGGGCGTGGGGAAGACCTCGATCGCGAGGTGTCTGGCGCGCGTGATGGACTTTCCTTTCGAGCAGATCACGTTTGGCGGCGTGAATTCCGCGGATTATATCCGAGGGTTCGATTACACCTATGTGGGATCACGACCCGGCGAGATCGCCCGGTGCCTGACGAGGATGGAGTACAAGAATGGGATCATCTTCTTTGATGAGTACGAGAAGATCTCCCAAAACAAGGATATCACGGCGTGCTTATTGCACGTCACAGATTTCACACAGAACAATACGTTCCGCGACAATTATTTGTCGGACCTCCAGCTCGATCTATCCAGCCTGTGGTTCATCTACTCGATGAACTCGTTGCCAGAAGACGAAGCGCTCAAGGACCGCATGTTCTGTATCACCGTGGAAGGATACAAGGAGGTCGAGAAGATCCGTATCCTGTGCGACTACCTGCTGGGCAAGCACCTCAAGAATCTTGGTCTGAAAAAGACGGATGTGGTGATCACGGACGATATCGCGCGTGAACTGATCCTGAAGGTATGTCCCAACGATAAGGGCATCCGTACCATGGAGAAGCATCTGAAGGACTTGCTGAGCAAGATCAGCTTCTTGGTTTCGAATCAGGACGTTATCAGCTGTTCTTTTTCCCTCCCGTCAAAATACCTTCCTATGACGTGGCCGATCACGGTGACGACAGACATGCTATCGATCTTGTTGAAAGATGTGAACGGCACACCGAAGCATCTTAGCATGTACTCGTAAAAGAATTTATTGTATTTTATTTTTTTTCCCGAAGAAAAAATAAAACGAAAATATTATGAAAGGTCTTCGATTTGTGATCGATACTCTTAATATCTTGATGATTGTAATAATTTTTGTCATGATCATTCTCTTATTGAGCACGCGTTATAGCAGCAACAGTATAAACGCTTACGAGTCGTTTGCGTCGCATGTCAAGGCAACGGCATCCTCTGACATCGACTCCCTCCTGAACATCCCTCCACGAGGCAAGACCAATTCTTTCCCGGACTCGGAGGCGCATATTTTCCACGAAAAACAAGACAAGTACGGCATCGCGCAATGTACCTACAGCGGCTACACTCCAATACTGACTTGTTCTTATGATAGCAAGATATAAGCCTCTCCTGTTATAATCTTTCCAAGAAAATGATATCCACTAACTCAATGTCCCTATCTAATTTTTCTTGATTTTTCAGAATGACGTATGGCAATGTGAAACTTATATTAAAATCATGTGGATATACCCATTCCTGCGCTTTCTGTCGAGAAATACGCAATACTAACAAGATAGGAGCTATGCTTTCACGCTCATCATCACCCTTGTTTGCTGCATGCTTGCTAAAGGCGTATTTAACGGCTTCTTCTGGTGATGGCGTGGTATAGAATCCTGGTCCGTAAGCGATAGTTGTAGCCACTTTAGCGAGCACCCCTCTTTTTTGAAAAGATCGACGGGAAAGAGCATCCGTCCCATGGAAAAGATAAAGGTTATCTCGAAGCGATGGTGAGGTAGTAGAGCCCCAAAAAATATCTTCAAGAGTCATAGTCGAAGTGGAGTGATTCAACAATCCCATAGAGGTGATGGGATAATTCTGGTGCAGATATCCGTCCAGCTCAGATTGCGGCTGAGAAACGGATTCCTTGATACTCAGGACCGGGTATTTTTTCTTGCATCGCTGTTTCTGTTTCATAAACACCCCCCGTTGTTTCGCCAGGGCTGTTTGTGCGGCCTGTGATCTTTTCTTTTGCTTCTCTATATCATTTAAAAGATATGAATGCTCAATATGATCTTTAATTGATGATGTATATAAATTATCAGTGATAAGAACAAGCTTCCAAGGAAAACCGGGATAGATGTCGACAGGCGTTTTTCCTTGCGCGTTTTTTTTTCTCACACTGACAAAGGCACCGTGTTCCAACAAGAGCCGGATCACATCGATATTTATGGGTTGAGTTCGGACGGCAATATGAAGCGGTGTGTTCTTATCGGTATCCATTAACGGTGTATTGATTCTTGACGAGGCGCCGTTTTCCAGGAGTAATTGGATAATTTCTGGATGATTGCCGTTCTTGATTGCAAACACAAGGGGTGTGGTAAAGTTTTTAGGTTCAGATACAATTTGTTCTTGTCCTAATTCCTTGATACTAAGCAACGCTATTTTTACATTATCTACAATTCCTGTCTTGATAGCATCAAAGAGTTGTTGCTGCAAATCGATAGACGAAAATATTTCGGTATAATAATCTTTCATTAAAATTGAAAATTTATATTTTAAAGAAGATGAAATTATTTTTTTTTAATAAGTAAAATGTTCACTCGTCGTCGGATTATTATGATGCTGATGATGGTGATGACATCATGGACCACTACGACCGCGTTTTTTCAAAACAAGGGTGTCATGCCTTTCTGGTATCCTATTGTACCCACCAAGGAGTTGATTAACAATAAAAAGAATATACAAAAAGTAGTCTTTTGTGACACCCCCTTGGTTTGCTACAAAAAAAAACCACCCCAATCACAAAGCAATAGTACGTCGTCGTCGTACGTCCTGCATAGCGATATCTGTCCTCATCAGGGAGCGTCGTTCGGAGACGCCGGTAGCGTCAACGAGGAAGGGAATCTGAGCTGCGGGTATCACGGTTTCGAGTTCTGTGATGGGAATTTTTGCAAAATCCCCAATCCCGTGAAGGACGTCAAGAGCTTCCGTTCCCAGATCAGCCTGCAGCGCTTTCCCGTGCAGTTCCGTGACGATTTCTTATTCTTTCGACCGCTTTTTTCTGGATTGAAAGAAGAAGAAGAAGAAAACCCTCAACAGCAGGATGTATTTTATCCCCCAGAGGAAGAAGATGGCAATTTCCGTGGCGTGGATGGTTATACCGTGGTCAACAACAATTATATGACGGTGTGTGAGAACCTGCTGGATATGCTTCATATTTCTTACGTGCACTCGTTTGGCAGCCGCGACTCACCGTTACCGTTTGATATTCGTACCAAGCGTCTTAGCAATACGTCGTTCCAGGCGCAGTTCATGTACGCGCCCAATGCCAACACGATCTCGACGCGTGTCGGTAATGCGCCCAAAGTGATTGTTCAGAACGAGTACCATCTTCCGACCAACACCATCACGCGCGTGTTCGCCAACGACCTCATCAAGACGGTGTTCACCCGCTCGGTGCCCATTTCCAAGAACAAGACGCTGTTGTACTGGAAGATCTACCGCAATTTCTGGGTGGATCCGTATTTTCCTGTTTTCAATGTAATTGGGGATTGGCTTACGCGGTTTCTGATGGAGAAGACGGTGATGGAGGACATCAAGATCCTTGAGAATGTGTATGACGAGCATCGAGAAGGACCCCTCGTCACCAAGTACGATATCACGATTTCTAATTTCAGGAAAGATGTGCGAAAATATTCCAACGGAAACGCGATTCTATAGCGGAAAATAAAAAAAAAGGTAGACATTCATAAAAAATGTGCAAGAAACTTTCGTATATCCTCCGTCATGGCGCAACATTGGTGGGTCTGAAAGTCCGTGAAGATGGATTTGTCAGGGTGAAGGACTTGCTTGGTCTCAAGGATTTCCAATCCTACAATCTTGAATCGTTACAAAGAATCGTTGCCGAGGATGAGAAAAAGCGGTACAAGATGATGATTGATGAATCGGGTGAATTCTACATCCGTGCAAATCAAGGACATTCTTTAGAAATAGAGGGAATTCAAGACGACTTGATGCTTACTCGGATCACGGAGCCACTTCCAACGTGCTTCCATGCGACGTACCAAAAGAATATGGAATCCATCAAGACCACAGGCTTGAAAGTGATGAATCGGAAGCATATCCACTTGTCGGCAAGTTTAGATTCAAGATCGGGAAAAAGAGCAGGTTGTGATACATTGATTTATATCGATATGAAAAAAGCCATGGAGGATGGTATTGTTTTTTACCGATCGGATAATGATGTCATTCTTACCTCGGGTATAGACGGTGTTCTCCCTCCGGAATACTTTCGTGTGACTCAGGAGTTGTGCGAGGTCTTCGGGTACGCAAAGTAGTGATTTTTTTCTAAAAAATAAATTATTCCAAAGATACCCGTACAATAACAACCAATGATCATTACTACATGAGTGATGCTGCTGACGGACTCCATTTTATTATTATTTGAAATCTGAAATCTTTATTTTTTTTATAACATAAAAAATATGGATCCAGATACATTATTACGACGACAAATTGATTTGTTGACAAGACAAAAAGAACTTCCACCTGACTTATCAAGAAGCCTTTTTCAATTAAGTCGACAACAAAAAGATGATGATCGTATTCAATATCTTCAGGGTCAACATGAGTTAAGTAGAAATTGGCGACGAAAAAAAGGAACCATTACGGAATTTTGTAAAGGCATCGCCTTGATGATCAAGAATGACGATATTCCGGGTGTAATAGAATTTGATTGTATTATTGACCAAATCGGTAAAATGATCATCAGGTTGTCGCCTCCTCATTTAATTAAAATTTCATTTGAATTCCATCGTGATGATTTTGTTGAAGACATTGAGCTTGCTTTCAATGAGTCTTATTTTTATACCCCCGACGACTATCTTCAAGCTCCGGAGATATACAAGAAACAAATTCAGTGGAGGAAACCCGAGGCCATTGCCAGTTTATTGATTTATATAATGAAACAGTATGGGATTTTTTTCAGTGATTACATGACTTTTGAACCAGCGATCGAGTTTCCAGCTATTATCCAGTATTATCGCGCTCATAAAAGAGAGTTTAATGAAGCGGATACTCTCTACATATCTCTTCGATCTCATCCAATAATCAAAGCCATTGAAACAATGAAAGGAATATCTTGGGCGTAAATGGCATTGATTCTTTTTTTTTCTTGAGGCGTTTTAAAAAAAAAAAAATTGATCTAAAGTTTTTGTACCCTCTTATTCAAAAAAGATTAAAAAAGAAAAACATGACGACAACGGCTCAGAATCAGACAAAGCGTGTGATTGGTATCGACCTCGGTACTACTTACAGCTGTGTGGGGACGTGGGAGAACGATCGCGTGGAGATTATTACCAATGACCAGGGCAACCGCACCACTCCCAGCTGGGTGGCGTTTAATGAGGAGAGGCTTGTAGGGGAGGCTGCCAAGAACCAGGCGACGATGAATCCGGAGAACACCATCTTTGACGCCAAGCGTTTTATTGGGAAGAGGTACGACGATCCCACCGTGGCGAACGATATCAAGCATATGTCATGCACGGTGATCAACAAGAACAACAAGCCTTATTTCTCCGTGAATTATAAGGAAGAGAAGAAGGAACTGAGTCCCGAGGAGGTCTCCGCGATGGTGCTGGGCAAGATGAAGCAGATCGCGGAGGCGTATTTGGGAGGCGACGTGGTGGATTGTGTGGTGACAGTGCCGGCGTATTTCAACGATGCCTCTCGCCAGGCGACGAAGGATGCCGGTGTGATTGCGGGTCTGAACGTGCTGCGTATCATCAATGAGCCGACGGCGGCGGCGATCGCATATGGTCTGGACAAGTGCTCGGACGGGAAGGAAAAGAACATCCTGGTGTACGATTTTG
>Ga0114971_10001648_pt1 | contig 15192 bp, 9 predicted proteins | sample M_140625_MF_Meta_FD_87320 | JGI IMG/M metagenome (GOLD analysis project Ga0114971, IMG submission 87320) | Freshwater microbial communities from Lake Montjoie, Canada to study carbon cycling - M_140625_MF_MetaG | ecosystem: Environmental > Aquatic > Freshwater > Lake | place: Lake Montjoie... | reverse complement strand
ATGAGGATGAGGATGAGGATGAGGATGAGGATGAGGATGAGGATGAGGATGAGGATGAGGATGAGGATGAGGATGAGGATGAGGATGAGGATGAGGATGAGGATGATATTACTGATTGTGTTCCTACTAATCCAGATGTTGGTGTTATCTGAACCACATTTGATTGCGGATTCAACATATCATACCACTCCGAATCATCTTTAAAACTAACAATTGGTGCTTTTACTCTACCACTATTTGACGAATCATATATATTTATACGACTTAGATTTATTGGCTGATACTTAGGTTCAGCTATGGTTTCTATCATATTATCAAATTTATCGCAATCTATTTTGCTGGGGTCAAACATATATATATATATATAGATTATAAAAAAATATTATATTTTTTTATATGGATGGAAAAAATATTTATTTGCGTCTAACTAAATCTATTTTTCAAATTCTTATAAACAGATTTTAGAAACCCACCAGTTTGTGGATTGATTTTGTTTTTTGCTTCTTCATAAATTATTTGATAAAAATATGTTTGTAATGATTTTACTTTAATGCTATAATAATTATCTGATGAAATATTACTTAATAATATTTTAACCACTTTATTAAATTCCTTGCGAATATTTTTTAATTTTTCTAGTGTTATATTTGTATCTGATGTTTGTCTAATAAAATCATATAAATTACAAAATTTTTCAAATATAAATGATAAAATCATATAATTATTATTTTTATTATCAATATCTAATATTGTTGAATAAATATCATTGATAATATTCTGACTATTTTTTATTATATTATATATTTCGATTGTATATTTGCTCATAATATCTGAATGCTGTTTCATATCATCATACATCCATATCACTTTTTGTCTAATATCTACCCGATTTTCAAATATTATTATAAATTTCTTTTTATTTGACTCATATTCTTCGATATAATGATTTAATATATCAATTAGATGATTTGTTGTACGTAGCTTCAAAGTATCTATATATTGTATAATTATATCCACATCAGATTTTGTTAATCTTAAACTACTGCTAATTAGATTATAAATATCATTAATTTCTATAATTATACTTACAATATCATCATAATCTGTTTTAGTCACTAACTGATTCACTTTATCATAATATTCAAAATATTTTATATAAATATCATATAGTATACGATATTGTTTGACCTTGTCATTATACAAATCTAAATTATTTATATTTAATGTATTGAGTATATTGGATATCTGCATACACTTTTCCATATACTTTATAATATCATCAATAGTTGAAATATTTGCTTTCTTATTATTTGCAATATCAATCTGTTGAATCTCATTATCTATTTGCACTATCATACTATCTAGATTTTTAGCTATTTGATAAATAATTGGTATAATAAATTTAACTAATAGTTTAATATCTTGCAAATTATCATCACGCTTTTTTTTATAATCTGTATCAGTAATAGTTATTGATTCTTGAATCTTATATTCTTCATGTATACTAGTCAATATATCAAACAATTCATCTAACATGATGATTCCTTTAGGTAATTGTTCTAACATTTTATCTATTTGGTGTTTTATTGGTTGTCTAAAAATATTATATTCATCAATATTTTTTTTATCTGGATCAGGTATATAGCTTTTCTTTAGTGAGATTTTGGTTTGAGATTGGCGTTGAGATTGGGGTTGAGATTGAGATTGGGGTTGGGGTTGGGGTTGGGGTTGAGATTGGGGTTGGGTTGAGATTGGGGTTGGGTTTGGGGTTGGGTTGAGATTGGGGTTGGGTTGAGATTGAGATTGGGGTTGAGATTGAGATTGGGGTTGAGATTGAGATTGGGGTTGAGATTGGGGTTGAGATTGGGGTTGGATTAAGATTGGGTTGAGATTGGGATTGGGTCTCAATCTGGTTTTGGTTTTTTTATCATTATCTATAAGTTGTTTGTAAGGATTATAATCAATTTCTGATAAATTTATTGGACTATATTCTGATACCATATTTTCAAATTTAATAAATTTTTCACACTCATTCATATATTAAAATAATAAAATATTATTCGACATAAAGATATATTAAATTATACTAATTATTAAAAAATGTCTCAGAATAAAAACAGTTATGCTATTGGAATTGATCTTGGAACTACATATTCAGCAGTTGCGGTTATGCGTGGTGGAAAAGTAGAAGTTATTGCTAACGATCAGGGCAATCGAACCACTCCCTCATTTGTTGCATACACGCCTACAGAACAGTTGGTGGGAGAGGCGGCAAAAAATCAAGCCGCATCAAATCCAACAAATACTATTTTTGATGCAAAGCGTTTGATTGGTCGAAAGTTTGGTGATCCTGTGGTTGCAAAGGATATGATGCATTGGCCATTCAAAGTAGTTGGTTCTCCAACTGGGGAACCATTGATTGAAGTTGTATCCAAAGGAGAAACTAAACAACTTACTCCACAAGAGGTATCGGCAGCGGTGCTGATTCGTATGCGTCAAACCGCTGAAGCATACTTAGGAGAAGCTGTGACAGATGCGGTGATTACCGTTCCAGCATATTTTAATGATGTGCAAAGACAAGCTACTAAGGATGCGGGAACTATTGCTGGATTAAATGTATTGCGTATTATTAATGAACCAACAGCGGCGGCTCTTGCTTATGGATTGGAACAAAAATGCACCGATGATATTTCACTATGTGTTTTTGACTGTGGTGGTGGAACTCATGATGTTAGTATTCTTGAAACAGATGGTTCGTCTTATGAGGTTAAAGGTACATCTGGGGATACGCATTTGGGAGGTGAAGATTTTGATAATCGGATTGTTGAGCATTTTGTAAGGGTTTTTCGCACAAAACATAAAAAAGACTTAACTTCATCAGATAGGGCACTCCGAAGACTCAGAACTGCATGTGAGCGAGCAAAGCGAATTCTATCCAATGCTACATCTACTACTGTGGAGGTGGATTCTCTATTAGATGGTATTGATTTTTCTGAACAACTTACTCGAGCAAAGTTTGAAGATTTATGTGGAGATTTATTTGCAAAGACCATTCAACCTGTTGAAGAAGCTCTACGGGTAGCAAAGCGTGATAAAAATTCTATCAAGGAAATTGTATGTGTGGGTGGCTCAACTCGTATTCCTAAAATTCAGGAGTTGTTGAAGGCATTTTTTGGTGGAAAGGAGTTATGTCGTTCAATCAATCCTGATGAAGCAGTAGCTTATGGTGCTGCTGTTCAAGCAGCACTGCTGTGCAAGCGAGATGATAACAAACAAGTATGTGATGATATCGTGATATCAGATGTTACGCCTTTAACGGTTGGTGTTTGTGTGCAAGGTAGATATTTAGAAGGTATTGTGCCTCGTGGAACCATCATCCCCTGTAAGCGTTCAAAGACATTTACCACTCATACAGATAATCAACCAGGAGTAAAGATTGAAGTGTATCAGGGAGAACGTCAAGAAGTTCGTCATTGTCGTAAGCTTGGAGATTTTACGATTGATGGTATCCGACCTGCTCGAAGAGGTGAACCGCAAATTGAGGTGACGTTTAATATTGATGCAAATGGTTTGACTCATGTTTCTGCAAAGGAATCTGGTGATGGTGGTAAAGAAGGGGCAATCACAATCACTTCATCTGATACTAGTTCGCTTTCTCGTGATGAGATTGAGAGAATGATTCGTGAAGGAGAAGCTAATGCAGAAGCAGATAAGCTGACTCGTGAAACATCAGAGGCAAAAAATAAGCTTGAGCAATATGTGTATGATTTAGAGAGGGCGACAACAGATGATAAGGTTAAGGAAAAGTTTGAGGAGGGAGATTTGCAAACAGTTAAGGATGTGATTCAACAAAGCAAACAAGTGGTTGAGTCACCAGATACAACTAAGGAGCAAGCTGAAGCGGAGTATACAAAAGCTTCTGAGGTATGCACTCCAATTCTTACCAAATTATATGGAGCAGATGCAATGCCAAACTTTGGAGGAATGCCCGGAATGCCTGATGGATTTAAGATGCCGGAGGGTATGGATATGGAGAAGCTTCAAGAGATGATGAAAGGAATGGGTGCTAGCACGGGTGCTGGTGCGGGAAGCACCGAACCAGTAGTTGAAGAACTTGATTAATTTTTATATTATATTTTATTAGGTTAAATCTAACATAATAAAATAATTTTCTATAATAATATGATATGAATGAATATATTGCTGGATTTTTATCTGGTATAGTAAATGTATTTGTTGGTTATCCATTTGATACAATAAAAGTAAAAATGCAAACACAAAAACTATCTATTGGTCAGATAAAAGTTGAAGGAATTGGTTCGCTATACAAAGGAGTAGCAGTACCGCTCACAACAGTCCCTATTCAGAATTCTTTGGTATTTGGTTCATATTGTTGGGCAAGAAAAATGTATAACAAGGAGTTGGGTTTTGTTGAGCATTTTATTTGCGGTGGTTTTGCAGGATTCGTATACTCATATATAAGTTGTCCAACCGAACTTATAAAAATAAAAGCACAAACTAGTTTGGGTAAAGTAACAAATATTTTTTCTCACACACTATCAATTTACTCTCAAACCCTTCGCATGAATGGGTTGAAGGGATTGTATGTAGGATGGAGAGCCACCGTATGTCGCGAAATAAGTGGATTTGGAATTCAATTTGCCACATATGAGTATATGAAAAAACAATTTCAACCAGATATAACTCTAATACAAAATATGTTTTGTGGGGGGATGAGTGGAGTTGTGAGTTGGATAGCAAATTATCCAATAGATACTATAAAAAATATCACTCAGCATTCAGAAACTCGTATTTGCTATTCTGATACAATCAAACAAACAATTAAAAATAAACAATTATTTAGAGGAATTGCTCCATGTTTGCTGCGAGTAGCAATTGTAGATTCTCTAGCATTTCCGACATATGAGGTGATTGTAAAAATATTATCAAATAAAATATAATATTGGATAAAAAAGATGAGTATACAGCTTCAGAATCATAATTCGAGTTCTAATAATTTGGTTAATCGTTTGATTGGTATTGGTGAATCTTATCATTTTATCACTACTGCCTCACAGGAGCAAAATAACACCATAATATCTGTCTATCCATGTTATACAAAAAACAATTGAAATGTTTTTAGTATGATAAAAGAAGATTTACTTATAATGAATTAAAATATAATTTATTATTTGTTATAAAAAAATTATTTAATTTATTCTAATGTCTTTTCTTGACATTTTTTTTCTTTGGAATAGTTGTTGGAACCTCTTCAACTTGTAATGAAATTACAGGTGGTTGATTTACAATATTCTTTTGAACTGTTCTCTTTATATTTTTAGGTGTCTCAATAGGATTTACAGTTTGTTTAGACTTCTTATTTTTTATAGCTTGTGTTAGTTTAATAGGAGAACTTCCATCAATAATATCATCTTCAATATTTACATTTATAGATGATGAGTTTAATAAAATGTTACTGTCTAAGGAAGATGTAGCGTCTTCATTATTATTAGTAGATGTTGAAACAATATATTCATCAGTAAAATCTTTAAATAATTCATTCATATGTTTCTTATATTCTTGTTGAGATGTCTCTAATACTGTTTTCAAATTATCTACCTCATCAAATAATTGTTGTATATTATGTTGTGCCATTATATGAGGTTTTAGAACGCGGATCTTAATATTATTTAAAATTTCGAGTGTCAAATGTTTTTGAATACTGCCTTTTTCTTTATTATTTTTTTGATTATTAAAGTCATCACTTAATAAAAAGTAATATAAATATTTTTCGTTAATTTTAAAATTGAAACATTTTATTACACTTCCATAATGCACATAATTATGCCATTCTTGAGGAGTTATTTTTACAAACGTTCTATCAGATACATCTGATAATAAAATATCACCTTGTTTAACTAAACAATTTTGGGCTGATTCATATCCAAACTCATCAACATACAACATATCATTATTATTATCTTGCAAATTTTGAATTCGAATATAACCATGATTCCCATTTTTTATATAATGATTACTCATCGTAAATTTAACTCCAGTTTTAAATTTACATACTTGTTCCAATGTATATTCATCATAATCCACACCCTTTTTACCTTCATCTGTAAGTCTTTTAATAAGACCACAAATATGTTTTTCCTTATCTGGAATTGATTGTGTTATATTACTAATTTGAAGATGTAAATCATATAATGATTCAAGTTGTGTTTTGAGAGTGTTTATGTCTAAAGGGATCGGGACTTTAAATGTTTTTAATTTTTCAGTACCAACATTTCCAATGATTGAACCATTAAACATCCTAAATATAAATTCATTCCAATTGTTTTTAATATAATGATATATATATTGAGTTTTTAATGTATTATTAGTTGTACAAATAATATTATGATCAGAACAAGAAAATTTAGTATCCATAAACAATGAACCATGTCCTCCATCACCAAAAATCAATTTCAATGTTTCATCATTATAATCTAATTCAGTACATCTTTTAATTTTTTCAGATGATGTATAAAAATTATATTGTCCTTCATCATTTGCAAAAGAAGCAGGTCTTTTAACTTTAGGTTTGCTAAATGTTAAATAATTATTTAACGTGTCAACTTTGAAATTAGGTGGACAACTAATATTATACTCCATATAATTTTTAAAATTAAGAGAATAGTCATATCGTTTTTTGCCTTTGACAATAGTAGGAGCGCATATTTGTTGAAATGATGCACCGCATATATATTCTTCCTTCACGCAATCTTCAAAAAGAGCATCTTTAATCTTAGTAATTTGCATTTCGCCAAATTCATCAATTATAAATACATCTTCAGGTTCCTTAAGAACTTTAATCTCAGAAAATGTAATATTTTTAGTGGAACCATTATTATGAAAAATAATAGCACTTGTTTTGGTCTGTGTATTTTCAAATTCTTTTTGACCAATTGAAATAACATGTGTTACATTAAAGTTTTTAATAAGAACTTCACGAAGACGACTATACGAGTTATCAAAAAATACTCCCTCTTTAAGAACAAGACAACAAGTACCATTTGGAGCAACCAAGTCCATGAATTGAGCAAGACTACATGCTTCCTTATCGTTAAGAATATCTTTAATATTAAATTTATTTGCAAATGCTCTGATACGGGGAGAACAATTATCATAATTAACTTTGAACTTCTTTTGTTCAATCTCATATGCTTTTTGTTCTGCTTTAAGTCGTTGTAATTGTAAAGTTAGTGCTTTGGATTTATTAGATGTTTTCTTGAGTTTAGCGATTAATTTACTACGTTTAATTTCTTTTAGACCTTTATTTGCATCATCACCACCATAAGGAGGATTGGAGAAGATGTAAAAATAATATTGTAATCCATTGTTACCAATTAATTCAGATTGAAAAGAATTACCACGCACATAATTTTGTCCTTTTTTAGGAAAATATCCAGTAATCGCAAATATTTCAAGTGCAGTCATATTAACAACTGTTTCTTCCATATCAAAGTGATAAATATTATCAACATTTATTTTCCAGTCAATGTTATTATATTTTTCTGTGAGAAATGTGGCATATCCAAGAGTAAATCCACCTGATCCACCATAACAATCAATATATGGTTGAATATCACCATTTTCATCTAGTTGAGGATCAATTTTTTTAATTAAATATTCAGTTAAAGGGCGATCTGTGAAATAAGCTCCAAGTTCAGAAATAGCTGACTTATCACGTCCAACAAAATATTCCCATAATTTTCCAGAAAGATTTACAGTTTTGCCTTCTTGATATCCAACAGGAATTTTATTAATACGTTTGATTAATTCTTTCCAAACATTAGGTTTGAGATCACGAGGGATCTCATAAAAGATATATACACCAAAATTATGATATGGATGTTCTTTATTTGTTTTTAAATCAAACAACGTGTTTAATACATCTTCAACAATATAACTAGTAATATCTTCTGGTTTATTAGCCCTTTCAAATAATTTATCAAATTTCAGAAAATTAATTTGTTCAATAGTTAGTCCTCGTTCAACCTCTGGTTTATTTAATAGGTCATTTAAATATGAATTAATTAATTTAAGACCATAAAAGACACTAAATATTTTTAAACCAGTTTGTCCGTACCCAGCAGCACTATTTCTCAAAAAATTGTGAATATCATGAATGAATTGTTTTAAATCTTCACGAGAAGCAAATACTTGTTCTGTATTAGGGTTTGCAACAACTGCAACAGATTCCACAGCTTTAACAGTTTTTTTAGTCTTAGATTTAGGCATAATATATATAAAATAAATAAATAATATTTAAATACAAATAATAATTATTTCAATTTTTTTAAAAACGTCTTTTGGATGTTCGATTGAATTCATTGAATAAATTACCAAAATTAAGATATATTTCTTGAGGCATCAAGGGAAGACCATAAAGTGATGCTTTTTGGTTATATTCAATTTCAGTTGTTATATTATAACTCTTGTATTTAACTCTAAAATCTTCTACTGATTTTGGATAAATACTAACATCAATACCCAAAAAATCATACCAATTTATCCAATGAACACCATATTTGCTTTTGGGATCTGGATCAAGATTAAATTCTTCAACTCTTGTACAATATTCGATATCGGTTTCTATTAAAAAATCTTTTTGATTTTTTATTTTGAATGTTGAATATTCCAATCTTAGAATATCATTTTCTGATAAATTATTTTCTTCTTTAAATTGTCTATTAATTTCTTGTGTAAATTCATGTTCTATATGTTGAAAATTTACATTAATAGCACCAGTATGGATTTTAATTTTAAAATTCTCATTCAAACTAACAAGTATAATATTTTGATTGGCTAATTGTTTAAAATCATATCTTGTTAAAATGTTTCTATATTTTTGAATTAAATCTTGAACATCATTCATTGACGATGTATTTGAAAAAAAATCATTGTAATATCCAATTATCTTATTTACAATATCTTTAATCTTATTCTGCTGTGTATCTGAAACATCAATATGATCTATCACATATGCAATTTGTTTCTCAGGCACATCCCTCTCTTTTCTTTGAGCTCTGCCAATACATTGAATAAATACGAGTGAACTTTTTTTTTTGGAAAAATCACCCATTACAACGCATCCTAAAAAAGGAATATCAGTTCCTTCACGATATTTATCAGCACATACTATTATACCATTTCTCAATGGTTTAAATTTTTTATAAATTGTCAAATCATTGACTTGTGAATGGTCTTTAAATATTGGTATCATTATATCATCCACTTCCATATCATCTTCATATCTGATAGCATTTTCAAGACCAAAAGAAGGTAATTTTTCACAAAGTTTATTATACATTGTATTAGTAAAATCAATAGTACCACACCAAATCAACAGTTTTTTATATGGCATTAAATTTAGAACATGAGCTATTTGTTTTATACAATTATCTATATTAGTTTCATTATTTTTGTTTTGAATAGCTTTTTCATTTAATAATGCTTCAAACCAATATATTTCAATATTCAATATGTCTCCCTTGATGATTGCTTTAATATTCTCATAATTTGATATCAGTTTAATCTCATCATTTGAATCAGAAAATATATATTTTAATTTTTCATAATTATCATCAGATTTCAAATTACGAATAGGTGTAGCTGATAGACCAACTATTTTTGTTTCTGATCTCTTAAAATATGACAATAGTTCAAATGTATTATGTGCTGTTATACAATGACATTCATCAAATACTATTAAATCAGGTTTTGGTAATGATTTAAATCTTTTATATTCATTTGCTATGTAGTGAGAATTAATCATAAAAATTTTATGTTTATTAATTTGAATAATACTATCAATATTTTTCATAATAGTGTCTCTTTTTTTAACATTCGTTAAATCATAAATATCATGAGACCATAAATTGAAAATACCTTTGTGTCTTAAATTACGAAATAGTTTATAGTCAATTGCATCATTTTTATTGTAAAATGTTTGACGAAGAATATTAACATAATTACATAATAAAAATATAATTTTTTTTTTATTTGGATCGCTATTATTTGTAAGATATCCCATCGTAATAAATTCACAAATAGTTTTACCAGTTCCGGTAGCGTGACAAATAATACCACTTTGAAGACCATTATTATCATAATATTCTTTTACTTGTTTTTGTGAATCATTAAGATTAAATGGATCTTCAGAAGGGTCAGGATCTCTCATTTCATTAACATCAATTAATATTTTAAAAGGACAATCAATAATTTCATCTTCAAAATCAAAACTATCTTCTAAATTTCTATAAATATATTTCAACACATAGGAAGTCAAGTCATCATTATTATAAGGGTCTTCTAATAATTCTAATTCTAAAGTATCACGTGTATAATTATTAGAGTTAATTAATAGTTTAATTAGGTCAAACCAGAAAATGAAAGATTGTTTATCTTTGGATTGAATAAAATGTAACATATTCATGTTGTAAGATTTATAAAATTCTGTGATGGCAGCAAAAGAAGTACCATTATTAATTCTGTCTTTAATTTCATATATTTCAGTTTTAAGATGATAAATTAAACTATCAAGGTTATTCATATGTATGATAAAATAATAACAATATATAATGTCAAATAATTAATTTATCAATTTTTTATTCAATAATAACAGATTTCTTCAAAATAATTTTGATAATCCATTCATAACTATCTTTCATTTTTGCAGCACTTGTTACCTTGCTATTTTGTAAAAATTCTTCATCAGGATTTGAAATATTCTTGTATGTTTTAACTGAATTAAATTTTGTTAAATATTTTTTATTTGTATCTAAAGTGAACCATTTAATAACTTTATCAACTTCATTAAGATCATAATTTGCATAAATACAAATAAAGATATAACATAATTCAGGAATAAATTTATTAGAAACTTCGTGGCTAGAAAACCATTTCATAAAAATCATAACTTTTGCAAATAAATCAGAAACATCGTGATTGCGTATTTTAACTGCTGGAGTACCTTCACCATCATTTTGTTCTAAATATTTTTTAATATTAAGATCAAGAAAATTAATCTCAAGATTTTTTTTATCAACAATTAATAAAGCTCTAATTAAGAAATACATAGTAAAACTTTCATTATGTTTAAGTTTTGTTTTTTTATTTAATTCTATTTTTTTTATTAGAAATAGATTATTTAACACTTCTAATAATCTGTTTGATCTTATATAATTTGTAATAGGATTATTATTGAGATTACGAAGTTTAACATATGATTCAACTTTTTCACCATTTTGTAATCTATTAAATATTTCACATTTTGTTTTCATATCCAATCCATTTTTAACTGGTTCAATAGTGTGGATACTCATCTGAAAATTATCAAATTTATCTTTTTCTTCTTCTGTTAAATTACGATGGATAATATGACGGTATTTATGACTTTTATTCATCATTGATAATATATTTTCATCCAGATTATAATAAACACGTTCATCCCCAAATTTTAAATAAATATATTTATCAACTTCTAAATTTGGATATTTAGTTCCTTCAATAAACATTTTGATAGTTGTTAGACGATGTTGTCCGTCAATACATTCATACATATGTTTAAGATTTTGCAATTTATTATCTTTTTTTTCATTATCAGATAATTTATATATAACATAATTTGGAACAATCCAACCTCTATAAATTGTATCTACAAAAGCATTCATTTTTTCTATATTCCAACTCAATTCTCGTTGATATTCAGGTCTCAGTAATAATTTATGTTTTTCTAAATATTCCGAATAAATTGAACGGACACCCTTATTTGTTATTTGAGTTTTTATTTCCTTATCATATACTTCATTATCACTTTCATCCGAACTATTTTCTTCATTGTCTAATTCAATTACTTGTTCTTCCTTTTCTACAGTAATTTTACTGATGGTTTGTTTATTCATTTATAAATATATAATTATTAATTTATTTCTACATTTAGAACACATAAAAATCAATTTTTTTAATAGTTAAAAACAAGAGTATATATATGTATAATGAAATCCGTACAATATATCAGAAATGAAATTCAAAAATTACCAGATTTGAATCATATGACGGTTTGTTTATATTATTATACTTATAATGAATTATCAAAAGAATATGATAAAGAATATTTAAACTATGTATTTTACAATGAGAAAAAATATATTATTCAAGAAACATATGATAAAGAAACAAGAAAAGATTATAAATTTAAGAAAGAAGTTATTGATCGATATAATTCTCAGTGTATTATAAGTGGTAATGATATGGATATGTGTGATATAGCACATATAATTCCATTCAATAATTCAAATGAATATGAAAGATATGATCCAGATAATGGACTTATTTTAAGTAAAGAATTACATGGATTATTTGATAAAAAATTGTTAAAAATCAATCCAGATACATTGACAATTGAAATTGCACCTGAAAAATTACAAAATAAAAAAAATAGTTGTAATAAATATCATAATACAACTATAAATGAAATATTAAATGATAAAACAATTAATTATCTTAGACGTTATTATACATATTTTTAAACAATAATTCAATTACTATCTTATACATTACCCCTCTAAATATAATTGAAACTTACAATTATATATACACTAGTAATTTTTTTATCAAAGATAATTTTACACTTTAAGATGCTGATTTTTACTCAACAAAAAAATACTCAAGGTTTTTTTGTTGTAGAGCGTGTAAATTATGATTTTATTAAGGTGACAACATTCTAATATGCTTATTCTAATATGCTTATTCTAATATGCTTATTCTAATATGCTTATTCTAATATGCTTATTCTAATATGCTTATTCTAATACAATTAAACAAATAATTAAAAATAAACATTTATTTAGAGGCATTTTTTTAATGTTTGCTATGAGTAGCAGTTGTGGATTCTTTGAAGCAATAATTAAAAAATTGATATTATGAGTCAATCATAACATAATATATAATATGAATAAAACAAATGAGCAGAGTATATGATGATATTATTAGTGGTCTCAAACAAGATATTGTTAAATTTAGTGAACTAAAAGGAAGTTATGAATGTTCAACTTATCTAAGATTTTTAAAATACAACATATTATCAGAGTTAAATGATTGGGTTAAAAAAACTAATCGTAAAGTATTATCTGGAAGTCTAACAAAAAGTAAAACTATACAAATTCATAATCATAATTTGAGTTCTAATAATTTGGTTAATCATTTGATTGGTATCGGTGAATCTTATCATTTTATCACTACTGCCTCACAGGAGCAAAATAATACCATCATATCTGTCTATCCATCTTATACAAAAACAAAAGAATTTAATATTATTTTGTATGGATATATTGGTAATCGGTTACATCAATACTCATCCGCGATGCAGATAGAAGAATCTGAGATGTTGTATCCGATTATGCGTAGTATATGTGATCCACATACATATGAGGCTGGTGAATATGTAAATAATCTAAAACTTAATAATTCATGCAATAAATCACAGAAAAAAGCAATTCAAAGCATAGCTGATAGAATTCATATAATTCATGGACCACCTGGAACTGGTAAATCAACCACAATAGCCAATATAATTAAAGGTAGAATTCCATCCACTCACAATATATTGTGCACAGCTGTTCAAAATCAAGCAGTAGAAAATATTTGTATAAAGTTAGTTGAGGCTGATATAATTGATTTTCTGGTTATTGGTTCAGATGGAGTGATAGGTGAATGTGCATCCACACATACTCTTGAATATAAATATCAAAATAATGTATTAATAAAAGAACATATTGGTAAGAAGAGTGTGATTAATACAGATATTCAGTTGATTCAACAATCAATGGATGATAATTTAATTATTAGCAAAATAGTTAAAAAATACGAATTGTATAATCGCAAAGTATCTGATATAATTGATAAATTGTATGGTTTGATTAAACAATTAGATAGCGAGATTCAGATAGAGAAACAACAGATTATAGAAAAAAGTCGTATAATTTTATGCACTGTAGATTCATCGTATAAAATTTATAATATGGTTAAAAAAGATATATCAACTATTATTTTGGATGAAGCAGGGTATATTCAGGAAGTTAGCATTCTACCACTCATCCGACTCAAACCAATTAATATAATTCTAATTGGTGACCATAAACAATTATCACCATACGCTGAAGCACATCAAACCAACATATACTACTATAAATCTTTGTTGGAAAGAATGATTGAAGCAGAAAGAAAACATTCAGTGCTTAACATACAATATCGTATGCCTAGAAAATTATGTGAAATGGTATCTGATATATTTTATAATAATTTGTTGGTATCCAGCGAATCAAAAGATAATAATGATAGATGTTATGAGTGGGTAAATGTTATGGGTGAAGAAAAATCCGATGATACGAAATCATATTATAATATGGAAGAAGTAGATGCGATAAAAAAAATATGTGATAATTTGGCTGGAAGTCGTATTATGGTATTGTGTGCGTATTCCACACAAGTCAAAAAAGTCAAAGAAGCTATTGGACAAATCAAAGATGTTAATGTAAGAACTTTAGATAAGAGTCAGGGAGCTGAAGAAGATATTGTGATTATATCATTAGTTCGAACCAAAAATGTTGGATTTTTATCAGATAAACAGCGATTATGTGTTGGTTTATCTAGAGCAAAAAAATATCTGTATGTGGTTGGCTGCTATGATTTATTCAAAAAATCTGGAGGGATATGTTGGAAACAAATTATCAAATATATGGAGTAAAACTTTTTTTATTTTGCTTGTTTCCCATCGTGGTGGGTAATAAAAAAATTAGCCACACAGGCTAACTGATTCAAGGTTGTGGAGTCGCAGAGGTTGCCTCTGTATCAATCTTTGGTCGCTTAGCATTAGGAAACCCAGCCAAAGTGGCAGTCATCTCAACTTCTGCTGCATCACATAATGGATTCTCCGAAAGTCGGTAAGTGTAGGGAAACACATCAATCTCATGTTGAGACAAGCCAGTAAGTCGGCTACACTCAACCTGAAACGGTTGAGGCAGTGGAGCAGGAACTGTAGGCACCCCCACTAGTGGGATGGAAAATGCTGGAAAAATAAAGCGAGGTTGGTTCTCATCCACAACATCCGGAGAATTAGCCGAGGATGCTGTCATCTCAGCT
>Ga0114971_10001647_pt1 | contig 15195 bp, 10 predicted proteins | sample M_140625_MF_Meta_FD_87320 | JGI IMG/M metagenome (GOLD analysis project Ga0114971, IMG submission 87320) | Freshwater microbial communities from Lake Montjoie, Canada to study carbon cycling - M_140625_MF_MetaG | ecosystem: Environmental > Aquatic > Freshwater > Lake | place: Lake Montjoie... | reverse complement strand
TTCCGTACCACCTAATGTATTTATTATTCTAAATCCAGAACTACCCGTACATTTCAACCAACTTTCGTCTATCCTTTGCTTCCAAATTCCCATTAACTATATATTAAATTATATTTTGTCTATATCAAATATATATTATTCAATAATTGGCGTTCCACTAATCGCACCGGTAGTATTTATAGTCAACTTTATCACTTGTGTACTATATGCGGTACCTCCTGCATTAGTAACATATGCTCTTATATAATAAGTTACATCGGTTAATATTGGTGTAAAAATAATATCTGTAGTGAATGGTGATGGTAAATTATTTGGTTTATTTCCATTTAAAATAGTTGGTGTGTTTGTTGTGTGATAACATAATCCTGATCCAGTAATTAACTCTTCTCCTGTATTTATTATAGTAGTTCCAACAACACTTAACACTTTTGTACTAGCAGTATATGTAATACCACTTGCTGGTAATTGTACCGTTGCTAACGTAGTCAATGTGTATTCAGTACCATATGAAGTTCCTGTCACATTTGTTGCATAAGGTCTATAATAGTATTTTGTACCATTAGTCAGGCCTGTAATATCTGTTGTATATCCAATCATCCCAGTTGAAGTTATCGCCGGCTGTAGTGTGGTTGGTGCTGCCGATGTTCCATATGCGATTCCTTTTGCAGTAATATTTTCGGTTCCTTGTATAACATTTCCAACCGGTCCTATAACTATATTTGCACTTATATCGGTTTGTGTTACGGATCTAGTCCATCCTGATATGAATTCTGGGAAAGTGGTTATGTTTTTAACCGATTCATAATATGTTCCAGTAGTATTTGTTACATAACCAACTACATAGTATTTGGTATTTGGTATAAGTGTCGATGGTGTCGAACTAGGTGTTGTCGTTGTATCTACAGTTTTTGTCCCAAGTGTTGTGGTAAGTCCTGTACCCGTTAAGTTCCAAATAATACCTCTATTTCCTGGTGTAATAGCACTTGTTATTGTGATAGCAGGTGTTATAGTATTAGTAGTAGATGTCAATCCAGTAACAATTTTTGATAAAGTCATGAAACTTTTTTCTTCACCATATCCTGTACCATATTCATTTGTTGCATATGCCCTGAAATAGTATTTTTGACCTACTGACAAATCAGTGTTTACAACCTTATTGAAACTCGCTACTGAAGTTATTAGTGGATTTGATGAAAAATGTCCTAATGTAGTAGTGTTTGTTCCCATAGAGGCTGGTGTTGTAGGATATGTTATATTAGTAGTAGTATAAACAAATCCACTATCTGTTATAGTACCACCATTTGCATTGACTATGGCTCCACTTAAATTAGCACCGTTCTCTGTTATAGTTAATGGTAAAACTGCAATAGTAGTTACTCCCGGTGCTGCAGGTGCCGCAACAAACGTCGCGATAGGATTACTATACGTAAATGAGTTACAATTCAACTCGTTGTATGTTGTGTTGTAAGCGTACGCCCTAACATAATATGTTGCTGCCGGAGTAAGTCCGGATATTGTGTTTATTGCCTTTGTAAATGAGCCAATAGTTGGATTTGTAACAGGGCTTGTATCAAAAGGTAATTTAATTCCATTAGGAAGTCCCGTAAATAATGATGGTCTTCCATTTATTGCTATTGTTGCATTACTTGATATAATGAATCCTCTTTCCATTGCACCTTGATATGTGGTAGATCCACCAGTATTCGATAAATTTCCTGTTAGATTCGTACCTGAAGTAGTCAAAGACAAAGTAGGTAAATCAACACCTGATGTGATTGTTATCAAATCACTATATCCTGTACCTCCAGAATTTGTAGTAAATGCTCTTATATAATATACTTTGTTTGCATCAACCGTTGTAAATGGAATTGTTGTTATATATGGCGTACCGTTTGTAGTAGAGGGTATTACCGGATTATTTCCAACCGTAGGTAGATTTGGTGGTGCTGAGACTCCTATATCTTGGACAATGTAAACTATACCCTTTGAATTAGTACCAGTTGGTGCTGGTTGACTATCATTAGTTGAGTTATAGCTCGCATTTATAGTTATAGATTTTTTAACGCCTTGCTTGTATATATTGGTTGCTACTAGTTCGTATACCTCACCATTAGTACTAGGTGTATTAGGCATTGAAGTATAATTAAATGTAACCGTATTTGGTTGTACAGTTTTGAATTCTTCCATTTCAGTCAATGCTGCACCTTCCGAGTTTATTGCATATCCTTTTATCTTATATGATAGACTAGGTAGAAGTCCTGTTATGGTAACTTCTCCGAACAGGCCCGTTGGAATACCAGTTGTCGCAACTCCTGTTGTAAATGTCGTAGCCACCGTCGGTATTACCTCTGTCGTACCAATATTAACCGCAGCTTGATTTGAAACTGTTATAGCCGGCTCAGATGGATTTTTAGTGTATATAAATCCAGCTTCTTTTATCGGAGCACCACCATTTGCTACTATATTAAATTTTACTTTTACTGAAGTTCCATTAATTTTCTCAATAATTAGAGTATTAATAACAGGTATGCTATATCCGGCATCATCTAGATTTGTTGTAGTAAAAGAATCACCGATGTTGGGATCAGCATTCAAAATTGAGGTCGTTGCAATAGATGTTGTTGTATCAACATCACTTTCAAATAAGTTCCATATATGGCAGGAAGATGTTCCACTCCATTCAATACCTCTGTTAAGTATTTCTTTTGTAAATCCGTCTTCTACTTTTCCTCTATATTCAAAATTTGATCCAAACCAGTTTCCATTTCTCCATACTCCATTTTCCCAGAAAATGTTATATGCGTTCATGTAATTACTAATTCCGTTTTTCCATATCATTCCAACTGCTGTACCTGATATAAATTGACCATATGTCCATTTAGACATATGAAATTCACTATCTATAAGTTTCCCATTTTCCCAAATACAAGAGTCATCTTTTACAAATTCTTTTTTATCAGATTTTCTAGTTACATAAGGGTTGAATGCACTTGATTTAAAGTTACCCATTTTGAAAAGACCATTCAGCCAAATAGAGTTTTTTATTTCTCCACTAGGATGATTGAATGTACCAGAAGCCCATAACATGTTTGTAAATTTGGCAGTTTTTCCTAGTTTAACAGGTGCCATTGCTCTCAATGGCTTAGTAAATAACTTTTTGTCGGTAACAAAATTATCTTTTTTATCAGAAACAACTCCATTTAACCAAACACCATAATACTCGTTTTTGAAAGATTCCATGAAAATCTGTGCATTGACAGACTTTATACCGTTTCCTATTGCAGGAACCGAAGATCCACCCTTAAACTCTCCGTATGTGAAAACTCCATTGTTCCAAAGTTTTCCTTTGAATACACCATCGTTAAATTCACCATTATACCATGTAGAGTTTGAAAGAAGACTTTCATTACCAAACTCACCACCATTGAAGATACCATTCTGCCATGAATATTCTAATTCATTTTTACTTGGTACTAAATAACTTCCACTTTTTTCATAACCAAATGTAGATATGAATTTACCTCCGTTGAACGTACCGTTTTTCCATACTCCTAAATCTATGAATTGGCCTCCGTTGAATATACCATTGTTCCAAACGGCATTGTTTTTAAATGATTTTATTATATAACTTGTTTTGTAGTTGAACGTAATCTCAAATTCTTCGACAAATCCACTATCCAACGACGCACAATCCATTATCATCATTTTCCAATTACCAGTAACTGTCTTATCAGTATTTAATAAGTCTGATATTTTTGTTGTGTTTGAATGATATGACTTTGTCCATTTGGAATCAATATATTTAAGATACTCAGATTTGTTCTTTACGAACAACTTATCATTATTTTTCACATAATACAATTCCCAAGAACCTGACGTAGACTTTTCAACTATACTACCTACAAATCCTGCCCAAGGATTGGTATATAGTGTAGATATCCAATTTGGATCACTCGCAGTTGCTATTACCAGATATCTATCACCTTCATATACGGTCGCTGGTGGTTGACTTCTATAATCTATTACTTCCGGAATAATTGCACCCTCTTCACGATATTGAATGTTTGGTAGAAGATTATTATTTAAATCATAGTAAACACCTTGATTCAACAACGCGTCAAATTTGAAAGTTCCTGTATATGGAGTCGTTCCTATTTCTATACTTGGTTTTGTTGAATCACTTGAGAAAACAGTCGATAACAAATTATCATTAGATCCACAAGAATATCTTTTCTTTAAGTTTATTATCTTTCCATTTGGAGACATCAAGTTTATTATCAAATCACCTAAATAAGTATGTTTTATAGTTGTTCTTATATCTATCTCAAAATTTCCCAATATAGGATTCACATCTGTAACACTTTGAGAAACTATAGTTATCTTAAAGTCTGCGATAGGCATCGATGTTGTAAATGTGGTTGCATATGAAAGATGTGAAAATGTAGTTCCTAATATGTCATCGTTATTTGATCCAAAAACACCCTTATTGAATATACCATTCATCCATACTATATTAGAACTCGATAATCCTGTGAAACTTGTGTCTTCTGAGTAAACATGTGCATTATCTACGGTTGTGTAGTTTATAAGTCCATTGTAAACTCTCGTATCTGTTGAAGAAACTTCTTTAGTTCCTATCTTTCCACCATTTATAGTGCCGGAATAAAATTTTGAATAGAAAAATAAACCATTATCCATTATACCATTCTCCCAATCACTTTTATAGAATTGACCACCACTGAATTTTCCATTTCTCCAAGAGTATCTGTTATTTGATAATGTAGCACCTAATTCTCCAGTCATATAGTATGACCTTACTCTATCACTTAAATAGTTTGGTCTATCTATGGTAGGCATTGCGTCAAAACTTTTTGAGCTGTAGAAAATACCACCCGTGAAATTTCCGTCAATCCAAGTAGATTGTTTAATAGTTCCTTTTGAGAAAGTCAAACCATTTATCACAGATTTGTTTATGATTCCATCATTCCATATGTCAGTACCACCTACAATATTTGAATATAAATAAGTCGCAGAAGATAATATATTTGAGTTATTTGAAAATAATGAATCCGATATAACCAAATTCTTTATCTTAGTAAGGTTGTTAAAATCTCTATCTGTTGAATCATAATTGATGTCTCTTATCAATGAATTCGTTATATATGATCTTTTAAAAAGACCTGATTTTATCTTTGTTTTATCTATCTTTGTTTTGCTTATATATCCCCATCGGTTTTTAGCATCCGTTGTATAGAATATTCCGCGTGCTGTTAAACCCGCTATTATATTCTTACTACCTAAATCTTTTAAAATAATCTTTCCTTTATCATTTTCTAATACTTTATATGTATCGTTTAGTCTTACTACCGAACCAGTAACAGAATCTATCCTAACCAACGCATCTAGATTCCCATCATTTATAGTAAAAATATCACCTTCTGTATAATACAAACCAGGGTTATTTATAGAAATACCGGATATATATCCGTTATTTGTAGGAGTTGTTAAAATGTCTAGTGACAATCCTTTGGTATCCGAATTAGAAACCGTTATAGATGTTACTACCACAGATGCAGTTATTCCAGTTCCAAATCGAAAATTTGGATCAAATGGTTTTATTATATCTAAAATGTCTCCTTTTAGATAGTCTTCTCCAGGATTGTTTATTTTATAACTTATTATTTCACCTTTACTTACAGATTTAATTGAGAATGTTGCTCCACCTCCTTCTACTTTAAAGACTTGTCCAACCTCATATCCAGAACCAGGATTATTTATCTCTAAATATGTTATTGCACCATTTGCAGATGTCTTATAGTTTAAAGTAAGTCCAATTCCTAAAGATATAGAATTGGTTGCACCATTCGGTGAAGTTGTCAATGGACCTGTCACGAATATAGCACCAACTCCTGTCGCACCACTTGCAGATACCGTCAGTGGTGGTCCGAATGTACTATATGTCGCGTTCTGACTGCCGTTTTGTAATGCGGTTATTCCGGTTATTGTTCCTAAAGCATCATCAGTAAGTATTGTAAGTACACCAAAACTTGCAGGCATAGATGTTGCAATTGCACCACCAACTCCAATTGGACCAGTCGTAGTTGAAACTGATGGTGATGATAGATTCATCGAATAACTTCCTCCACCACTCATAGGGGCTGAGTATGTTATACCAAGTACTGCTCCAATTTCTTTTGCATCAACATCTATAGTAAGTCCAGTTCCTTTACCCGTTTTATTATATGTTATAAGTTCTATATCTTTTTTGTAATAAGTTCCTACATTACTCATAGTCAAAGAGCTAACTTTAGTATTTACCAAAAATATTGGATCAGAAGAAGAACTATAGCTAGATCCTGTTGCAATAAGTGTTACATGAGTAACCATACCTCTCGTATCATAGTCTATCGAATTTAAAAATACCACATCATCTTTAGAAATAATACTACTACCTATCTTTTCTGGATTACTATGATTCATATTCGTGTATGCTATCAGATAGTCATTATAATTGTCTATTTCTAAGTTGTAGATACCACTAGAAGTTACTGATGTTATCACGACATCATTATTGTAGTTTATTTGATGTCCACTATTCCAATCCGAAGTTTCTATTATACCACTACCAAAATCCGAATCTAATATGTATGCCGTGGAAATATCTATATTATTTCCTAAATATGTAGGAAGAGATGTTGTACCAACAATTACATCACTGTCGTAATTGTAGTTCTTTGGATTTAATGAATCCCACTCAGAAGTAGAGTCCATCGATTGATTTTTATTGACCAAATCATGTCTAGACACTACTATATCTATGGAATATCCAGCCTTTGAATTCGTACCAGAAAGAACACTTGTGTATTTACTTACGGTTGCACCTGATACATTGTACAAACCTTCATAAGAGTTTATAACATATGCATTTTCTTCAGGTGTTGATAAAAATGCAGAACATTCATATCCTCTTTTATAGAATGAGTATGTATCAACACCAGTCATAGTTTTTGATCTAGTAGAATAATCGTCATAAAATTCTGTCCATGACGTTAGTCTGAATTTGTTGTCAAAGAAGTTTGTTAGTGTAGGACTATTTTTTATTTTTAAACCCTTTATATAAAAAATATCTTCAGACTTTAATCTTTTGAAGTTTTCTTTACTTATATAGAACTTATATATTTTATTATTTACATCTTTTATTGAGCTAAAAGAACCAGAAAATGGTGAGAAATATTCTGACATGTTCCATTCGTCATATCCAAGTATCTTTATTATTTCATCACTTACGTAAGTTGAGTCTTTTAAAACAGATTTTTCAAAATAAGAGTTTATTGATTTTACATTTGATATTTTACTATTAAATGATCTGGTATTTTTTAACTCACCACCATCTATTTGAATATTTGTAAAATTACAAAGATCAAAATGTGCCTTTACTATTTTATTATCAAAACTTTGTGTAATTGATAGTACGTGGTTTTCAACAACCGAAAAAGTTGCAGCTTGTTCAAATGAAGTATTGTAAAAATTACCATTATTCACTAATGATTTTTCAATTTCAGAATCGAAGATATAGTTAAATCCAAATCCACCATTATTGTTTGTATATGACTTTTGAAAAGGAATTCCATATTCATCAAATACTGCTTTATATGTACTCACAAAATTTAATTTAGAATCAATTGTACCTGACTTCCAACGAGTGTTCACCATCGTTCCACCATTCCATGTTCCTTTTCCGTTCCAATCTAGTTTATTCTTTTGAGTTCCATATAAACCATTATTAAACTTTCCATTGAATGTTCCATTTCTGAAGTTTGACTTTGTTATTATAGAAGGAGAACATTCTTGATCAACTTGCCACGCAGAAGATGTTGGACCTACTTCCCATCTATATACAAATCCTTCTTTAAACTGAATTCCATTGTATTCGAAGGAACCATCCATTATAACGATTTTACCATTGTTACTATATGTAGGTGAAAGTGCTACAGAAAATGATCCAAGATAAACAAATTCGTCAGATATTTTAGACCATCCTTGTCTTTCTTCTCTTACAAAAAATCCTGGAGTTTCAGAAACACCAGCGTTTAATCCCCATCCATCAATTCCTTTTAAGTTTTTGTCAATAAAGGCTATATTATTCTGATAATAATTGAATTTGTAGTCAAAATTACCACCTCTCGTAGTAACTTGTCTATTCGCACTCAAAAACTTCTCACTATTGTCTATGTAGTATATCTTAATATAATCGTCAAAAGAATCGTTGTTATATGGAAGTACTCCAGTATAATCTATGTCAAGAACAACTTTACACTGATCCATCTTTAATACCTTATAACCATCTCTTCCTTTTTTATATTTGTCTTTTTTGATTAAAGAATCATTATCATAATTTCCATTTAAGATATAGACTTTGTCACCTACTTGAAAATTAGTATTGACTTCTGTATAGAAAAGAGATTTTCTTTCCCCTGATATTTCATATGGTTCTACCCAATTCAATAATCTTGGACTAACATGTTGCTTTGTATTTTCCGCAATTTGGCTGAATGAATCATAGCCTACGAGATTGATGTTCAGTCCCAAGTCTTTATATTCGGAATCCGAAATAAGAAAAGGTTTTGTGATAATTGCTTTTGGGAATGCCATTAAATATTATTATCTTTTGAGTATATATTAAATCCTTTGTGTTTTGTATTATGTAATCAAACATATTTTGATTATATTTGTATAATATTATGGAAAAGAAGAAAATATTGATTTTTAGTGGGGCAGGTGTCTCAAAAGAAAGTGGAATTGAAACGTTTCGAGATTCTAAGGACTCATTATGGAATAACTATAAAATTGAAGATGTTGCGACGATAGATGCTTGGCGAAAAAATCGTTCATTAGTACTCGATTTTTATAATCAAAGACGTGCACAATTGAAAGATGTTGAACCCAATTTGGCACATCAGATAATCGCAGATTTGGAAAAAGACTATGATGTTACACTGGTTACCCAAAATGTCGACAACCTGCACGAAAGAGCTGGTTCTATCAATGTTATTCACTTACATGGTGAACTTACTAAGTCACGATCCACTTTTCCTGGTTCCACACAATCATATGATTGTCCAGGCGATATCAACATTGGTGACAAATGTCCACGAGGTTCTCAGTTGAGACCACACATTGTTTGGTTTGGTGAGAACCTAGATCCTTTGAATATATTTACTGCAGAAGTTGCTGCAGGTAAATGTGATATCTGTATAATAGTAGGAACTTCAATGCAAGTATTCCCTGCTAACCAGATTCCATTTTTGACTAAAGAAGATTGTATTATATTTTATGTAGATCCAAGTGAAATGGATTTCTATGTTCCTGAGTTAAGAAACAATTTCTTCCACCATATAAAAGAACCTGCTACGACAGGAATGCAAAAAATTTTAAAAATTTTGAAAAAAGTAGAATTAAAAACATTTTGAAATGAAAGAGATAAAAATAATAATAATACTGAAATAATGTTTTCCTTATATGACAAAGGAAAAGCTCAGTCGATAACTGATGCTGGAACCGAAATACATTTACAGATGGAGAAAGTTTTTCGTGCCTTTGGTAGAAAAGCAAAAATAGAAAGAATCTATGAAAAAAGACATAATAGTGTTGGATCATCTACCTCTTTTGAAGAGCTCCGACATGGAAGTTGGAGAGAGAATAAAGAAACTGTCGCAGAGCGTTGATAGAATGTTTCGTGCCATGTCTAGAAGAAAAGATGTATTAGAAAGAATAGTAAAAGTGAAGAGGATTTTTAATATATAGTCTATGATAATAAAGAAATTCAACGATTTCTACCAAAAATAAAATAAAACAATGGACTTACAACAACTATTAGAAAAGTGTAATATCAAATGTGACATCAACACAGTCTTAGCAATGTGGAATGAGGCACATAGATCATATCACAACTTAAATCACTTGAATGATTTAATCTCTCAGATAAACGAAAACAAATCAAAATTCTCTGAAAAAGAGTATGAAAAACTGATGCTTGCCGCAATCTTTCATGATATCGTTTATGATCCGTCAAGCTCTACGAATGAAGAAGATTCTGCAAAGTTCTTAATGGAATGTGTTGTAGATAAAAATAATAAAGACATCTTAGATGTACAAAAAATGATTTTAGATACAAAGACACACGAATCGACTACTAACTTATCGGAGTCTTTTAATAACTATGATATGAATATCGTAGAAAGAGATTTTGACCAGCTTTTGGATTGGGAGAAAGGGATATCCGAAGAGTTTTCTGTTTATCCAAAAGAACAATACAAAGAAGGAAGATTGAAATTCTTAGAATCTTTGTTAGATAAATATCCAAACAACACAGAAAATCTTTTACAGTTAATCGACCACGTAAAATCAAACTAAAATAAAAAGCCACTCAAATTGAGTGGCTTTTTATTATTTAAACTCTTTTTTGTCGTTAGAGATATAGAAGTTTTCAAACTTAAAGTATTTGTCATAGACTTCTTTCACCTTTTTAAGATTAACGTCTTCAAGTATATCATACACGGACCAACCCTCGGGGTTTATCCATTGATTAACGTTTTTGTATCTTAAAATCTCGTCTTTTTGCATTCTTACTTTATAGTAGTCTTTTACAAGTTCGAATCTATCCTTAGTAAGATGTTTCTTAGGATTGTCAAGTACCAATTTCACAGAGTCAACACAAGCGTTGAAATTTTTGTTTGATGTCTGTGTCGCAATCATGTTCAATCCTTGATTGTTCACTCTGGATAGGTAGCAGTGTACGTAATATACTAAACCTCTTTTTTCACGGATCTCTTGATATAAAGGAGATTTCAATCCTAAAGAAAGCATCGCGTTTATAAAATGAACATAAGCAAAGTCCTCGTCAATAACCGGTGAAAGCATAACCAAAGAAGATTTATCTTTGAACTCGTTATTCAATTCAAAAGAAACTTTATGGTCTCCAAAAGAAAGATTCTTAACAATAGTTCTTTCTGCGAAGTCAATCGAGTTGTTTTTGTATGGTTTGTTTTTAGACACATTGATTATCTTTGTTGGCTTAGCATATTGAAGTTCAAAGTAGTTAAGACAATCCATAAACTTCATCTTTTTTAAGTCTTCTCTCAATCCGATTGGATCATAATCATTAAACAATTTTCTTGAAAGATTAAGCATGTGAGATTGTGTTTGATCATTGAAAGAATCCATATATTCTTCCAATACGATGTTTCTTTCGTTTTCAAATTGTTCTTTGGTTACGTTAAACTGACCAAGTAAGTCCATAAACTCACCTTTCCATTTGTTTACTTTCTCATCTAATCCTGTTAGATAGAAAACAATCTCGTTTCCTGAAGTATATGCGTTCCAATCGATTCCGTCTTTGTCGAAGTCTTCTTGAAGATGGTCAAAGTTCTTACACATTAAGTGTTCCATCAAATGGCTGATTCCATACCAACCTGCTTTTTCCAAGTTTGTTGATCCTTCATAGACAACGTAGAACCCTGATAAGTCTGTTTGGCTTTTTAAGTTTATTATCATTTTAGATTTTTATTTTTATATTATATTTCGATATTCAATTTAGTTCAAATCCCAAGGATTAAAAGTATCAAATCCAACTTCTGGATACATATCACTTATTCTTTGATAAACATTTCCGGTATCGTCATTTATGGCGGTTACATGACCATCTTCACCTGCTACTATACAGAATGTTATATTAAGATATAGCTTTCCTGATTTAAATCCTTCTTCAATCTCTTCAATTGGTGCGGTTATGTCGTCGGACCAATAAAGATTTTCTTCTATATCTGTATTCTCAAAACTGTATTCTCCACCAAAAAGGTTTCCAAGATACTCTACTTCTTTGTCGTGAAGGTCTACGATGAATACAATTTTTTTGTCAACAAGCTCTTCTTCGTCATCGTCGTTTAGATGAGTGTGTCTAACATCCAGGTATTCAAGAGATACTTCTTTCAAATCATATAGAATATCAATAACATTACTTGCTTCCAAAACTTGACCTTGCCATTCTAGTTTATTGAATGTTTCTTTTGAAAAATTTTCAAATAGTTTAATGTGCTTCATTTTTTATATATTAAATTTCATACTTCAATTTTATTTACTTATATTTGTAGAATAAAACATAGACATGATTAAAATAGGACTTACAGGGAACAGATATTCAGGGAAAGACACGATTTCAAGACTTTTTGAACAGATAAAAGTACCCGTGTTTAATGCAGATGTCATATTAAAGTTTATACTCAACTTTGACATAAACGTCAACAAAGACATTTTGGACAACTATGGAGAGTATATCTTTACAGGTCCAGAGTCTATGATAGATCCTAAGAAGATACGTTCTAAGAAAGACTTTGATAAGCTTGTCAACTTTGCAGAGTTTGAACTTAAAAGAGCATATGAGAGATTTAGATTAGAACATAAGCAATCGGTCTACACCATATTTCATTCATCTATACTATTTGAAAGAGGCTGGGACAAAGACATGGACTATACTATAAACGTCTTTGCACCAAAAGATGTTAGAAGCCTTAGATGTGAGAAAATAACAAAGCAATCCTCTTATAACATATCAGAACTTATGAAAGGTGAGATGGATGATTTGTTTAAGAACAAATTGGCAGACTACACAATACACAACTACTCAAGCTGTGCAATAGCGTTTGGAGATACGTGTGATCAGGTAAATAGAATTGACCAAAAGATAATAGACAAATATCTAATAAAAGAACAAACATTAATAAAATATTCAGTAAAATAAAAACAAAGATATAACATGGCAAACGCTCACATACACTCAAAATCGTCCGCTAGAAAGTTTGGTGGTATTCCCGAAGATTATTTGAACATTCACATCAAAATGGACTGTTCTAAAGCTTATGTGGCTGATAATCGCCACCGAGCACTCACTCACAACAACTTTTGGATTCACGAAGTTATGATTCCAATCTTTGGATATACGTTCAAAAACTCTGCGGGTAAAGATGTTTGTGTTAAAGATATTTGTGAGCAACATATCTTAGAAGATTTTGGTATGAGATTTATTCCAACCGCACAAGATTATTTAGAAAATATGGATTTTAAAGACTGGATGCAGAATGGTATCAAAGACATTCCAAGTTCTTTCACAAAGCTTAAAGAAAAAGGTAATATTAAAGTAATGGCTGATTAGTATGATAGTAGTTTGTAAAAGACCCACAAAAAGACTTATTAAAGGAGTTCGCTACGAGGTAGAGAACCTATGGAATGATGGAACTAGCCAAAGATGGTTAGAGGGTCGAGTTGGAATCAAAGACATAGGTAGGTTTTCCGTAGGAAACTTTGTTGACGAAAACGGTAACGAGGTTGCCAAAAGAAAGATTGTAAAACCTTTGGAACCAATTCAAAGAATGGTTTTCTCTGAGTTGAAAGAAGGAGACATATTGGTGTGTACTTCTGATAACTACAAAACTCTTTTGAAGGGTGGTATGTATCGAATAGAAAAGTTACACTCCGTCTCTACTCAAAGAACTGGTTGGAACAACCAGGCACACACTTATACGGAACAACATATCAAGTTCGAAGGAGTAACGAGAAAGTTGAAATTCAATACATGGACTTTCAGACAGTTGAACTCAGAAGAGTCGAGAGAGATTAGCTTGAACACGCTGCTTAATGATGAAGAAGCACCAGTCATAAAATCTCAGAACATCAAAAAGATAGATTTGATGTCAAACAAAGACACAGTTCTTATGGAGATATTATCAAAGTCTATCATAGATCCAAATAGACATCACCTTACAATTCCAGAATGGGCTTGTGAGAAAGTAGCATCAAAACTTTCATTGGTAGTATCTGACTTTGAATATCTTATGGATCTACCACTTAGAGAAGTACTTGAATTATTAGAAACCAATAACAAATAAATATATGGAATTAGAAGAAAAAATTAAATTGCTTAGAACCAAAAACTCTGAGATTCGCGATTTGAAAAACGATGTATTCGATTTATCAAAGGATGTTTTTGACGATTGGTGTAAAACCGTGTTTGATAAATATCCAAAAGTAGAGTCTTTCGGATGGAACCAATACACACCTTACTTCATGGATGGAGAAACATGTGTGTTCTCTGCGAACACCGACTACATAAGTATTAACGGTGATTACGTTGATGATTCAGAATGGATGGGAAAAACGGTAGTAACAAACTGGGGAACTTATAACAGAGAGACTAAAGTCTATGATGGGAAAGTAGAGATTCCAAACGAAAAACACGATAGTGAACTTGAATCCGCATCGGAAGATATTAGAAAATTTTTACAGACGTTTGACGACGACTTCTATATCAGAAAGTTTGGAGACCATAGTGAGATTACGGTAACAAAAGAAGGTGTTGAAGTAGATGATTACGATCACGACTAAACCTTTTGATTTAAAAAAGTAAAACAACAAATAAACAAATAAAAACAAATAAAAATTTATGATTAGTATTTTAACAAGTTATTGGTGGATTGGAGCTTTAGCATTATGTTTAGTAATGTATAAGTTCGTCCTTAGAGTGTTCTTCGGTTTGGCAATCGTTCCAGAAGACAAAATTGGTTTAGTAACCAAAAAGTTCGTTCTTTTCGGTGAGAACAAAGAGTTGGGTGGTGATAGAATCATCGCAGTAAACGGAGAAGCAGGTTTACAAGCAAAGACATTGTCTCCAGGTTTACATTGGTGGATGTGGCCTTGGCAGTATAATGTAGATATGCAAGGATTCGTTGTTATTCCAGAAGGACATATTGGTTTAGTAAACGCAAAAGATGGTAAAGTTCCACAAACAGGACGCATCTTAGGACGTAGAGTTGAATGTGAAAACTTTCAAGACGCGGTAGGATTCCTTAATAACAATGGACAAAAAGGACGTCAGTCTGCTTACATTCCTAATGGATCTTACAAAATCAATACACACTTATTTGAAGTATCTACAGTAGCACAAGTTCATATCCAAGAAAATATGGTGGGTATAGTTACTACATTAGATGGTGACCCATTAGAGGCTGGACAAATTGCAGGAAAGCTTATTACAGGAAACAACAATAACTACCAAGATTTTGATGCTTTCTTAGAAGCTGGTGGTAATCGTGGTTTACAACAACAAGTAATCTTAGCGGGTTCTTATAACTTAAACCCTTGGGC
>Ga0114971_10001646_pt1 | contig 15200 bp, 11 predicted proteins | sample M_140625_MF_Meta_FD_87320 | JGI IMG/M metagenome (GOLD analysis project Ga0114971, IMG submission 87320) | Freshwater microbial communities from Lake Montjoie, Canada to study carbon cycling - M_140625_MF_MetaG | ecosystem: Environmental > Aquatic > Freshwater > Lake | place: Lake Montjoie... | reverse complement strand
CGCCGGGGTACCGCATATCGTCGGGTATAAGCTCAACGAAGTGACTGCCCGGATCGCTTGGCTGCTGCTCAAAGTGCGCTACGCCTCGCTGGTGAACCTGCTCCTGGATCGTATGGTGGTACCAGAATACCTCCAGTCCCGCTGCACCCCGAGCAATCTTGCTGACGGGTTGCGGGGGCTCCTGCGAGAGCCGGATAGGATCGCGGCACAGCGTGCAGGCTTCGCCGAAGCGCTCGACCGGCTGCGTCCGCCGGCAGGCTTGCCGAGCGAGGCGGCCGCGACCGCCGTGCTCAAGGCGCTGCAGAAGTGAAGCAGCCGCTCAGTAAAGGCCGCCGAGGCCCTGATCCGGCAAGCCGCCCGAGGCCTTCCTCGCGGGCTTGGGCGGCGGCGGTGCCGTACGTGCTGCCTGTTCGGTACCGGGGACGAAGGCCTCGGTGATCTGACCTCCCTTGCTACCGGCCACCTTGACCAGCGCCACGCCGTTAGGCGCCCGGAACGGGACAGCCGGGCTATTTTTTAGCGCCGCCTGAAGGACCTGCCGGAAGATCGGCGCGGCATTTTCACCACCGGTCTCGCCGCGCCCAAGCGGGCGCGGATCGTCGTACCCAAGCCAGACCGCAATCACGAGATCAGGGGTGTACCCGACGAACCAATTGTCCTGATAGTCATTGGTCGTGCCGGTCTTGCCAGCGATCGGCCGGTCCGTCGCGGCGCGCTTCCCGGTGCCGCGTTGCACGACGCCGGTGAGCATATTGGTCATCTGATACACGGCGATCGGATTAGCGATCTGCGGCCGGGCATCCGTCAGTGCCGGCACGCCGCCAGTCGGGTCGGTGGCGCTGCAGCCTTCGCAGCTGCGGGTTTCACTGCGCCAGACGACATGGCCGCGACGGTCCTGGATGCTGTCGATCAGCGTTGGCACGACCTTGCGTCCGCCCGAGGCCAAGCCCCCGTAACCTCCGGCCATGCGGAGAACGGTGGTCTCCCCGGCACCGAGCGCATTCGCGTAGACTTTTAGCAGGCGATCGGAGACGCCGAAGCGTGCCGCGGTCTCCGCCACCTTCGACATGCCAACTTCCATCGCCACCCGGATGGTGACGAGGTTCAGCGAGCTTTCCAGCGCCTGGCGCACGGAAACATAGCCGCGGCCAGTGCCGCCGCCGTAGTTGGTCGGGCGCCACACGGTATTGCCCGTTCGAACTTCGATCGGCCCATCGAGGAAGCGAGTCGCGGGGGTGACCCCGGCTTCCAAGGCCGGCAGATAGACGAAGGGTTTGAACGAGGAGCCGGGTTGGCGCATCGCCTGTGACGCGCGATTGAACTGGCTCTTGTCGAAGGACCAGCCACCGGCCATCGCAAGCACCCGCCCGGTTGTCGGATCGAGAGCAACGATGGCTCCCTCGACTTCCGGGGTCTGCCGCAGGGCTAGCCGCGTTGATGTCGGGCTGCCGAGTTGTTCGACCATCACCACATCGCCCGGTTGCACAACGTCGCGCATCCCGGAAATACCCCGGAAGCGCTCTTCCGATATTTTTTTCCTGGACCACATGACATCGGCCATGTTGAGCGTCCCGATGCGCGGCACCGGAGGGCTGTTGGGATCGGGCCGTTCTATCCACGCCATACGGGCGTCGCGATCACGGACCTCCAAAGCGACCGCAAACTTCCAATTCGGCAAAGGCCCCCCGCTACGCGGCAAGGCAGCAAGTGCCGGGAACCATTCGGTGGCGCCCGCCGGGATTTTGGCAACCGGACCAAGCCAGCCACCGTGGCCACGATCGAAGGCCAGGAGTCCGCGGCGCAGAATCTGTTCGGTTTCCGCCTGCAACTCGGGATCGAGCGTCGTCCGGACAACCAGCCCGCCGCCGACCGCCTCTTTTTCCCCGAAGCGAGAGATCAGTTCGCGCCGCACATCCTCGGTGAAGTATTGGCCGACCTGCAACACTTCCGGGCGCCGGGTTGGTTTCGGGATGATGGGCTGGGTCTTGGCCTGATCGGCCTCCTCCCGGGTGATCGCTCCGTCTTCCGCCATCCGATCAAGGACGTAGTCGCGACGGCTGCGGGCGGCTTCAGGGAAGCGCACCGGGTTGAGGTTATTCGGCGCCTTGGGCAAGGCACCAAGGAAGGCCATTTCGCCGATCGTCAGTTCATCCAAGCCCTTATTGAAATAGGCCTGAGCAGCGGCGGCGACGCCATAGGCCTGGGCGCCCATGAAGATCTCGTTCAGATAGATTTCTAGGATGCGCTCCTTGGGCAGCGCCTCCTCAAGCCGGGTGGCGAGGATCGCCTCACGCAGCTTACGAGTGATTGAGCGTTCGGCGCCGACCAGCATGTTCTTTGCGACCTGCTGGGTGATGGTCGATGCGCCGACGGCCCGGCGACCGGAGCCATATTGCTCGGCGTTGGTGAGCGCGGCGCGGAGAATACCAATCGGATCGACGCCCTTATGCTCCCAGAACCGCTGGTCCTCCGCCCCGATAAAGGCCGCCTGGAGAGTCTTCGGGATGACTTCAATCGGCACGAAGATCCGGCGTTCAGTCGCCAATTCGGCCATAAGCCGCGAATCTGCGGCGTAAACACGCGACATCTGCGACGGCTGATAATCCGCCAACCAGCGATAATCCGGCAGGTCGGAGTTGACTTGGTGCCAAAAGGCAATCCCGGCCACGCCCGTGCCAATGACGCCGACAGCTACCAGGGCCAGCAGACCAGACAGCAGGCTGGCGAAGCCACTTCCCCACCGACTTCGGCGCTTCCGCTTCGGCTTCGGCTTCGAACGGGCATCCGGTTTCGAACGGGCATCCGGTCGCGGCGCGCCGGCCGACTGGCGGGTGCGATCCGGGTTCGGTATGGCAAGATCGGGATCTGAGCGGTAATCTGGGGGCGCCATGGTGCCACCTCATATACTGCCTGGCCTGGCGTTGCGACAGTGTTCCGCAGAGAGAAAACCGGACCGGAGTGGCAGGGGTATTCATTCCCCGGCACGCATCCCCGTCGCCTGAATAACCCGCCGCCAAGTTTCCCGATCTGCGAGGATTTCCGCCCGATACGCCTCCGCCGAGCCGTTGACCGGGATCATGTGCAGTGCCTCCAGGCGATGGCGGAAGTCAGGCCGGTCCATGGCCTGATTCAATCGTCGACTCCAGAGTTCGACCATCTCAGCCGAATGGCCTGCGGCGATAACCACGCCATAACCGACATCCCCGACAAAACCAGGCAGGGTATCCTGGAGAAGCGGCACCGCCGGCAGGGCTGGGTTCGGGGATGGTGAGGCGAGGCCGAGGGGCCGCAACTTCCCCTCGCGGATATATGCGATGGATTCTGTCAATAAGCTGAAATAAAGTTGGCTATTACCAGCGAGTATATCGAGCAGAGCCGGTGTCCCTCCACGGTATTGGATCTGTTCCATTCGGATATCGGCTTCGTGCATGAGCCGGATAGCCAGCATCTGGGTCAGTGAGCCGGTGCCCGATTGGCCAATGTTGAGCTTCCCGGGATGGACGCGGGCATAGGCGATGAGTTCGACAAGGCTGGCATAAGGCGCCTGCGGCGAGCCAACCAGGACGATCGGAACGCGAATCAGATTAGCCACCGGCATGAGGTACCGATCTGTATCCAGCGGCGGATTGGCGCCGGGAAGGATGGGCGAAGTGGCGAGCGTGGTATTCGAGGCAAGGCCGAGCGTGTGACCATCCGGCGGGGCCGAGGCAACCACTTGCATACCGATGAAGGTCCCGGCGCCGCTGCGGTTTTCGACCACGATCTTGCCGCCGCCCAGCTCAGGCCCGAGCGCGTCAGCAAGTAGCCGCGCCAGGGTGTCGACCGTACCACCCGGCGCGTAGGGGACGATAAGCCGCACATCCCGCCCAGGTGGCTGCGCCCAGGCGAGGAACGGCACGATCAAGAGCAACCAGACGGTGACGAGATAGCGCAACATGGACAGACCCGCACAAAAAGGATGGCAGAGTGGCTATCTCGCCGCCGGGCGATTGCCGAGGCCACCGCCAGCACCATCCTCGCCGGCCGGCCCGAACCGGTTGCGCGCGGCGACAGCGGCCGCGCGAAGCTTTGTAGTTCTACCTTCTAGTGGTGCGTGCCAGACGGATGGTACCGTCTGGCACGCACCACTAGCCATTGATTTGTTGGGCCGATTCACCCGACGCTTGGGTACCTAGCGTCGGGATCGGACCACTAGCGCAGGCGGCAAATCTCCCCCAGATGCTCAATCAATGGTTCTGTCAGAAGCCCATTTGGTCAACCTCATTACATTCGGAGATTGCCATGAATACCACCAACGCACCTACCACCGGCCAATGCCCGGTTATCCACGGTGCTACCCGTCAAGCCACGGCCGGCGCCCGCTCAAACCGGGACTGGTGGCCGGATCAACTCAACCTCCGGATCCTGCATCAGCATGGCGCCCAATCGAACCCGATGGGCGCCAGGTTCGACTACGCCGAGGCGTTCAGGCAGCTGGACCTGGCCGCGCTGAAGCGCGACTTGATCGCCTTGATGACCACCTCGCAGGATTGGTGGCCCGCCGATTACGGCCATTATGGTCCCTTCTTCATCCGCATGGCTTGGCACAGCGCCGGCACCTACCGCATCACAGATGGCCGTGGCGGCGCCTCCACTGGCACTCAGCGCTTCGCGCCGCTGAACAGCTGGCCGGATAATGCCAATCTCGACAAGGCGCGCCGGCTGCTCTGGCCGGTCAAGCAAAAGTACGGCGAACGGCTTTCCTGGGCGGACCTGATCGTCTTCGCCGGCGACTGCGCTTTAGAGTCCATGGGCTGCAAGACCTTCGGCTTCGCCGGCGGCCGCGCCGATCTATGGGAGCCGGAGGAGGACATCTATTGGGGCCCCGAAGCCACCTGGCTTGGCGATAATCGATATACCGGCGACCGGGTGCTCGAAACCCCGCTGGGCGCGGTGCAGATGGGTCTTATCTACGTCAACCCGCAGGGGCCAAACGGCACGCCCGACCCCATCGCGTCCGCCCGTGACATCCGTGAGACCTTCGCGCGGATGGCGATGAACGATGAGGAGACCGTCGCGCTGGTGGCTGGCGGGCACACCTTCGGCAAGTGCCATGGCGCAGCGGCGGAAAGCCATCTCGGCCGAGAGCCGGAAGCCGCGGGCATCGAGGAGCAGGGCCTGGGCTGGCGCAACACCTTCGGCACCGGCAAGGGCGGCGACACCATCACCAGCGGCATTGAGGGGGCCTGGACCACCAACCCCGTACAGTGGGACGGCAACTACCTGGACAACCTGCTGAACTACGACTGGGAGCTGACCAAAAGCCCGGCCAACGCCTGGCAGTGGACGCCGAAGAACCCTGAGGCACAGGGCACCGTACCGGACGCCCATGACCCAAGCCGGCGCCACGCGCCGATGATGACTACAGCCGACATGGCGTTGAAGCTGGACCCGATCTACGGCCCGATCTCCAAGCGCTACCAGCAGGACCCGAAGCGGTTCGCCGACAGCTTCGCCCGCGCCTGGTACAAGCTGATGAGCCGCGACATGGGGCCGCGCGCCCGCTGCCTTGGCCCGCTGGTGCCGGCCGAGGAGTTGCTCTGGCAGGACCCGATCCCGGCGGTGACGCACCCATTGGCCGACGCAGCCGACATTGCTGCGCTGAAATCTGCGATCCTCGGCACGGGGCTTTCGGTATCGCAGCTGGTCGCCACCGCCTGGGCCTCGGCGGCGACCTTCCGCGGCTCGGACAAGCGCGGCGGCGCCAATGGCGCGCGCATCCGCCTGGCGCCGCAGAAGACCTGGGAAGTCAACCAGCCGGCCGAACTGGCCCAGGTACTGACGGCGCTGGAAGGCGTGCAGCGGACCTTCAACGGGGCGCAGAAGGGCGGCAAGCGGGTCTCGCTGGCGGACCTGATCGTGCTTGGCGGCTGTGCGGCCGTGGAGGCGGCTGCGCGGGCGGCCGGGCACCCGGTTGAAGTCCCGTTCACCCCGGGGCGGACCGATGCATCCCAGGAGCAGACCGATGTCCACTCCTTCGCCGTGCTGGAGCCGACCGCCGACGGCTTCCGCAACTACCGCCGCCCCGACCATCCCACCGCCGCCGAAGAATTGCTGGTGGACCGCGCGCAACTGCTGACCCTGACCGCGCCGGAGATGACCGTGCTGGTCGGCGGCCTACGCGTCCTGAATGCGAATGTGGGCCAAGCCGCTCATGGCGTCTTCACGCATCGGCCGGGCACCCTCAGCACCGACTTCTTCGTCAACCTGCTGGACATGAGGACGGTTTGGCAGTCGGCCTCGGCAGACGGCCAGGTTTTCGAAGGCCGGGACCGCGCGACGAGCGCGGTGAAATGGACCGGCACCCGAGTTGACCTCGTCTTCGGCTCCAACGCGCAGCTGCGAGCGCTGGCCGAAGTCTATGCTTATGCCGGATCGGAGGCGAAATTCGTGCAGGATTTCGCCGCGGCCTGGACCAAGGTGATGCACCTTGATCGTTTTGACCTGTCGGAAAAATAGCGTGAACCGGCGCCCGGTGGGTGTCGGGTAAGGCCCTGATCTGCCGATAAAATTGATCTATGGGTAGGGTCCCGATCCGCGCCGGTCAGGACCTTCCTCACGGTGACTTTTATATTTCGTTTCGAATAGATCCGCCGGTCCGCGGCAGGATCCCATTTCACCGCGCCCTGGCCTTTTTCTCCTCCGGCCCGCTGTGTACGGTGCGGCTCCGCAAGGCGAATCGCGGGCCAGTGAACCTGCAATTCGCCGCTCTGCAGGAGGGCGGGTTCAAGATAAGCGGTTTGGCGACCTTGGCGAGCGCCCACGACTGAGGAGGACACGAATATGGCCACGCACAATCACGGCCGCTGGGGCTGCGCGTGCTGGGGTGCTGAGGACGAACTCGGCGCCGCCAACCTGTTGACGCCGGAGAAGCGCCTCGCCGCCCTGCGCTCGATCGAAACGGGGCAGGTCTTCGACCTCGCTCATGTCTTTGGCGCCGGCGCGCCCAACATGGCGCCGAACCAGCCGCCCTTCCTGATGGCGATGTGGTCAACCTGGCGCAACGCCATCCGCCGCCGCCGCGCGCTCGGCATCACCAACGATGCCGGCGTCAATGTCGAGCGGATCGAGATGACGACGCATGTCGGCACCCATATCGACGCCCTCGGCCATGTCTCAAGCGGCGAACTGCTTTACAACAACATCCCTGCCGCCGAGGTGATGACCGATTGGGGGCTGACCCGGCTTGGCATTGATCGCGCCCCGCCAATGATCACCCGCGGGCTATTGCTCGACCTCGCCGGCCTCGACGGTGGGCCGTACCTGGAGCCGGGCCGCGTGGTCACCCCGACCGAACTGCAGCACGCCGCCGAAGCGGCCGGCTTGGCAATCGAGCCCGGTGACATCGTACTGATCCGCACTGGCTGGGGCCGCTGGTTCGATGTCGACAATGCCCGCTACACCGCCGGCGAGCCGGGCATAGACACCCCGGCCGCGCGCTGGCTGACCGCCCAGGGTGTCGTCGCGATCGGCGCCGATACCATGGCTCTCGAGGTGCTGCCGAACCCTGACCACACCAAGGCGCTACCGGTGCATCAGCACTGCCTGGCCGAGGCCGGGGTCCACATCATCGAAAACTTGGCGCTTGAGGAATTGGCCGCAGCGCGGGTCTATCGTTTCTGCCTGATCGTACTGCCGCCGAAGATCCGGGGGGCTACTGGCGCGCCAGTGCGCCCAGTGGCGATCGTGTGATCAGCGTTCAAGAACTGCGCGGCCAAGGACAGCGCTACCGTCCCGTCCAGACGCATCGCAGGCATCGGCCGCCAAGACCGGAACGCACTGGGGTGGCACCCCTGCGGCCAGCGCCGCGCCGGGCATGGCGCCCAGCGTGTGTGTCGCATCGGTCGCCAAATCGGCTTCCAGCTGCCGGTACGGCCCCGCCGCCAGTGTTAGAGCGCGATGCGTTGAGGCGGCATCGCCGAAACCGCTAAATCCCGCGACCAAACAAAAGTTCGAGCAGGGTGCACGAACGCTTATGAACGCAGCGTGCTCTAGCCGCGCCGCAGCGGCTTTTGCATGACGACACGATTACAGCGACGGGACGGCGCCTCAAGGACGTTCACCGCGGGCGAGGCGCACTTCTATCTCGGCGATCACCGCGGGCAGTGCTGCAATCGAATCGACCACCAAATGGGCTCCGGCAGCCATGAGCTCAGCCGTCGCGCGGGCCCTTAGCGCGGCCCCCTCGGCTGCCCCCAACACCGCCAACTCAGGCTCACTCAGCCCCGCAACATTGCCTGACAGCGCGAGCCCCACGGCCCAGCAGCCAGCATTGCGCGCCTCCCCGATGCCCGGCGGGGTGTCATCCAGCTTCACCACCGTCTCCGCCGGCCAGACGCCCATTGTCGCCATGGCCCACCACATCTGCAGCGGCGCGGGACGTCCTGCTGGCAGGTCGCCGGCGCAAACCATCACTTCCGGCACGAAACCCTGTGCGGCGGCAAGCGGTGCCAGCCGTTCCATGATCGGCCTTGTATAGCCTGTGGTAGAGCCGATGCGGATGCCGCGCGCGGCGCACCAGTCAAGCGCCATCCTGGCGCCGGGGATCAGCGTCGAATGCTCTGGCCGTTCGACCGCGGCGGCGTTCAGCGGCTCAAAAATCTCAAAGACCGCATCGACCGCGGCGGCGTCGAAGGGGCGGCCGTGCCGGGCCTGCCAGGCCGCCGCGACATCCGGGGCGGTGCCGACCAGGCGAATATGATCGCGCTTGGCCATGCCCATCGGTCCCCGCGCATCGGCGATGGAGATGGCGACCCCAAGCCGTGCGAAGGCCTCCACGAAGGCGGCCATCGGCGCCCGGCTGCCATGGTCCAGCACCGTGCCGGCCCAGTCGAGAATCACCGCCTGCACAGGCATCATAGGTCTCCTGCTGCGGGGGCGCCGCCCCGCGCTCCACCCGGGCACTTCGCCGAACGACCGGCGCCTTGCCCGCACGATCTATACCAGCAGATCCGCCAGCGCTTCGCCTGCCAGGCCGAAGGCGGTCGAGGCGCCAGTGCCCGAGGTGACAGATACCATTCGCACGCCCGGGGCGATATCTTCGAAGAACGCATCGTCTGGGCCGGCGGGATAGACGCCGGTCCAGCGTTCCACCACCGGCGGCGCTGGGCCCAGCACGGCCTCGTATTCCTCTAGCATGAGGGCATCCACTGCCTCGGCCTGGAAGGGGTCAGGCGTCGCGGCATAGTGGTGGCTGTCGCCGACCACCAGCGTGCCGTCCGCCGCCTGCACGACGATCAGATGCACCCCGTTGTCGAGCTGCGCCTGCTGTTCCGCCGCTAGCCGCGCCCGCAGGGCGGGCAGCGAGGGCGCGTCGGCATAGCCGCGATAGCGATGTAGCCCGAGGTCGCTCATCACCGCCGCCGGCAGCCGCCATCCAGGATCGGCAAGGCGCAACATGTGCAGCTTGCACAGCGTGACGCCGCGCCGTTCGAAGACCCCCGGCGCGATGGAGACGAGATCGGTCCCCGGCGCCACAATGATGCGCGGCGCCCGGTATTCGCCGCGGGCGGTATGGACCAGGCCGGCAGCAACGGACAGCGCCGCGCAGCGCCACTGAAAGGCCACGCCATGCACGCGGGCCAGCCAATCAGCCAGGAGCGGGAGCGCCTCACGACTCTCCACACGCAGCTCATGCGGGGAAAGCAGCGCGCCGAGCAGATCGTCCCGCAAGGGCGGCGGCAGGCGGCCGGCCGGCAGCACCGTACAGCCTTCGCCCATGGGTCCGGCAGCGAATTCCCGCACGCAGGCGAGAGCTTCGGGCCGGCGGCAGGCCATCAGTAGGCCGCGGTGGATGACGGAAATGCCGGCCTGCGGCGCGACCTCCGCCCATATGTCGCGGGCCTGACGCGCCCGGCGCCAGGTCGCGGGGAAGCCTTGGCCGGTGACGGTCACGAAGCCGAAATTCCGGATGGATGCGCCGTTCGCCTGGGCATCCCGGTCAAGCACCGCCACGCGCAGGCCAGCGCGCGCCCCGATCAGCGCATGCGCCAGCCCGACAATACCGGCACCAATCACAATCAGGTCAAAGCTGCGGTCCTGCATCCGCGTCACCATCGCCGCTCGACAACACGACGGCAAGCAAGGAAACGCCCGCCCGCGGATCCGGCGGCTTGCGCCGGCGCGGTCGGCCATGATCCGATGACTTTCGTAGAAAGGGATCGGGGAAACGGCATGGACGTCACGCGACGCGGCCTTCTGGGTACGCCAGCGCTCCTGGCAACCTCGGCGGCTCAGGCCGCCTGGCCGGACAAACCGATCCGGATCGTGGTGACGTTTCCGGCCGGCACGCAGACGGATATCCTGACGCGTCTCTATGCGCCGGGGCTGGCGCAGCAGCTTGGTCAGCCCGTGATCGTCGACAATCGCGGCGGCGGGCAGGGCGTGATCGGCATCCGCGCCGTCCTCGCGGCACCGGCAGATGGCCATATGCTGCTCATGATCGGCGTCTCGACCGGCGCCAGTGCGCCGCACATGATCAAGGATCTCCCCTATGACCCGCTGCGCGACCTCGTGCCGATCGGCATGGTCGCGGAGGCGCCCTATCTGCTGATCTGCGATCCGCGCCTGCCGGTGCGCGATGCGGCCGAGTTGATCGCCTATGCCAAGGCACGACCGGGGCAGCTGAGCTTCGGGCATGGCGCGCCCAGCCGGCATGTCGCCGGCGGGCTGATGGCCAATATGGCCGGCATCGAGGCGCTGGAGGTTGCCTATCGCGGCCAGCCGGAAGCGACGAATGAATGTGCGGCCGGGCGCATTTCCTACACCATCGCCGATCTGGGCGAAGCCCTGGTGCAGGCCCGCGAAGGGCGGGTACGCGCCCTGGCCGTGACGACCGCCAAGCGCTCGACGCTGGCGCCCGATATTCCCGCGCTGGCCGAAACCCTGCCTGGCTACAACCTCTCCGTCTGGTTCATGCTGGGCGGCCGGGCAGGCCTCCCCGAGGATGTGATCGCGCGCGTGAATGCAGCTCTGGGCCAGGTTCTGGGGGAGCCGGGGCTCGCTCAGCAATTGGCGGTGCAGGGCCTCGAAATCCGGCAACTGGCGCCCGATGCGCTGCGCGCCTTCATGGCCGCAGAGGCGGAGAACTGGGGCAACATCATTCGCCGCCTGAACCTTCAGCCAAGCTGAGGACTAAAGCCGTGCGTCCACGCGACCAAGGGCGGCTTGCGTCTTTAACGGCGCCCTCGACGGTTATGCAGCGACGCCGCCGCGGTCGGCACAATATTCCTTTTTCGCATCCAGCCTGATCGCGGCGTTGTGTTTGCGGCAACGCCAAAGTCATTAGTCGCTCGCCCGATTTCCCCTTAGCGATTGTATCACGGTTGATTTTGGGGAGTGATCCATGCCCTTGCTCCGGGTGCTTGCGCTGTCGGGCCTGTTCCCCAATCCCCAACAGCCGCGCCACGGTATCTTCCTGAAGCACCGGCTCACGCATCTCGCGCGCCATGGCCCGGCAGAGATCCAAATGGTCGCGCCGGTCCCGTATTTTCCTTCCGGGCATCCCGTCTTCCGCAGCTATGCCGCATATGCCCGCGTGCCGCGGACCGAGCCAGCGGCGCCCATTCCCGTCTCCCATCCCCGCATCCTCTGCATCCCAAAAATCGGGATGCATCTGGCGCCGTTATTGATGGCAGCTTGCCTTGTCCAACATCTGCGGGACATCCGGCGCACCGGCTTCGACTTCGACGTGATCGACGCATACTATCTCTACCCGGACGGCGTCGCCGCAGCCTTGCTCGGGCTGCTGTTCCAACGGCCGGTCGTGCTGACCGCCTTTGGGTCTGACGTCAGCCAAATCCCCGATTGGCGCCTGCCGCGGGCAGCTATCCTCTGGGCGCTTCGACGCGCCGGTCAGACAACAGCGGTCTGCGAAGCGCTGCTGGATCGGCTGGTCGAACTCGGCGCCGACTCCGAGCACATGAAAGTGGTAATGCATGGCGTCGATCTCGACCTCTTCTGCCCCGTTCGCGACCGCGCAGCGCTGAGAACGCGCTTGGGTTTCGTTGGCCCAACGGTGGTCTCGGCCGGGCATTTGATCCCGCGGAAAGGCCATGACGTCGCAATCCGCGCCATGGCACTACTGCCGGATTGCCAGTTGCACATCGTCGGCGACGGGCCCGAGGAGGGCCGGCTACGCCAGCTCGTGGATGGGCTCGGGCTTAACGGGCAAGTGCGGTTCCACGGCCATGTGTCGCAGCCTCTGTTGGCGGACCTCCTCGCCGGCGCGGACCTCCTCCTGAACTGCTCCGATCGCGAAGGCATTGCGAATGTACTGCTGGAGGCCCAGGCCTGCGGTACGCCGGTCGCCGCGACTCCGATTTGGGGCTCGCCCGAGGTCGTCTCCGTTCCTGAAGCTGGGCTGCTGCTAAGGGACCGAACGCCGGAAGCCGCGGCCGAGGGCATCGGCCAGCTGCTTGCAGCGCCTCCCGACCGCGCCGAGACGCGTCGTCATGCCGAGCGCTTTTCTTGGCAAGCAACCGCACACCAACACATGGCCACACTCCAGCACGCTGTGCGGGCCTCATTGCAGACCCAGCAGCAGGGACAGCCCCGAAATGCACGCGCGCGAAAAAATTGAACAAGACGGCTACGTCGTCTTTCCTCAGCTTCTAACTGCCGCCGAGCTCGTCCGACTTCGAGACATACTGACCCGGCACTTCGAGCAGCACTACGAGATCGAGGGCTTAGGTCGGCATCAGCCAAACGCCGCTTTCACCATACCAGACCTGGACTGGCTCATCGCCCATCCGGCAATTCTCGCCAGCTTCCGTGAAGTCCTCGGCGGGGACCGCTTGGTCTTCACGGGCAATTGCGATGCCCACATGAACATGCTGAGCTGGTGGCACAAGGATACCAGCGAGAGCCGCGGCAGCTGCTTCCGTGGCGACTACGGCAGTCCCGACTGCCGGGTCTATCGGGCCGGGATTTACCTGCAGGACCACCTAAACGGCCAAGGCCTCTCCGTCCGGCGCGGTTCACACCATACCCGCTCGCTGACCCAGGGGCCGATCGAGAGAGTGGCGACCCGCGCTGGCGACCTGATCCTGTTCGACATCCGCCTTACCCATGCCGGCCAGATGGCCGACCCCATCGAAACGTTACTGCTGCGGCTTGGCCGCCGGCTGCGCCGAGAACGCGAGGCCGCGGCGATCAAGGCTCGCTATCAAGCCTTGCTTGGCAAACCGAAGAAGCTGTCTGTCTTCTTCACGTACGGCGTTCCGGGTTCCTATACAGAGGAGTATTGCCGCTTCGAATATTCGGCAAAACAGGCATCGCCATATGGCGGTGCGCCACTGCCGCTGTTGGAGCGTCTGACGGCGATGGGCGTGGAGTTTTCATCGGAAGATGGATGAAGCCGCGGCGCGTGAGGCCATGCGGGATTGAACCGCCCCAAGCTTGCCGATGGCCTCAACTCTTGGAGCTATGGAGACAGGACAAAAATTAGGCTAAATTTTCCCCCGCCCGAGGTTCGGCCGTGGGTTGTTGCGATGGTGCTCGATCATGGCGGCGACCATCGATCCCAGTGGTCATCAAGCGGCTCGGTCTCGAGCAAAATCGACTGCACGCCCGATACCCTCACAAAGTCGGTCTTTGGGATCGCTGCATCCTCGTCCGAGGTCGGCGGTCGTAGCTGCGCCGCCAGGTGGGTGTGGAAACTGTCCCGGTGCGGATGTTAAAGCCGGTGGCCTCATCCGTGCTCGGCTAGCGCTACTGATCGACACAACGGTGAAGGCCAGCACCTCGATCGTGGCGATCCGGGCAGCGCGATGGCTATCGATGAGCGGGTCGGGCGCATAGTGGCCGAGATGAAGTCCGCCGACTGGCGCAAAGATCGCCGGTTCGGCTCGGCGGCAGGCGACGATCGCCCCCCCGCGCGAGCGACCAGTTTACCACCGGGAAGCGGCGACGCGGCCGCAAGCAGAAATCCAGCGAAACCTTTGTCAAACCCGACCGGGTCACCAAAGCTCGTCCAACCCCGAGAGCGGCATCATGAAGTCCTGCCAGGGCTTGGTACAGGACGATAACGCACGGGTAGCTGTGACGCCGGAGCAGATCATCTTTGTTGCCGAGGTGGCCAACGAGGCCAACGATACCCGACAGGTGAAACAACAGCTGACATCGCGCAGGCCGTGGTCAAGTTGATGGAGAGGAGATAACGCTGTGATCGGCCTTGCAGCGGCTAACGAAGGCGACTGGTCGAAGCGCGACGCCGCCAGGCCAGCTCTTGGAGAGCAAGATGCTCGTCTCTATCCGCCGTGACCATCAGCACCGGCTCACGAGCATGGCACGCCGGCGCGGCAGCGCGACCTATCTTTCAGCCCCCGGGACCGTCAGTCATGATGTAGCTTCTCAGGTCACCCACGTCGCGCTCCAGGCTTCGGATGATGTCCTTGACGACGTCTCCGATCGAGATCACGCCGACAACCTTCCCATCGTCAAGTACGGGCAGATGGCGAAAGCCGCGCGCCGCCATCATTGTCATGCAGCTTTCCAGCGGATCGCTCGGCTTGACCGTCACCGGGTTGCTCGTCATCACCTGATGCACCGGGGTCTGCTTGGCATCGAGACCGGGCAGCAGCACTTTGATGGCACAGTCACCCTGGGACACGATACCGACCAGCGCGTTATCGTCGATGACCAGCACCGAGCGAACCCTGTTGTCGCGCATCAGGCGCAGGGCCTCGGCAACCATGTCGCCAGAACGAACATGGATTAGGGCGCCACTTTTCTGGGCCAGTGCGTTTTTGACTGTGTTCATGATCGTCTCTCATGCCTCTTTCGTGGGCCTGACTTGCGCCGCATAAGCGGTCAGTTCCGAAGGTTAGTGCATCAGCACCGCCCCCGCCAAGCGCCGTTGGATGGCGCATGGCGAGGCTGGACGGATAGATTGGCGGATTGATCGTCTTGGATGCCGGCGATCCCTAGCCGGGGCGACCTCACAGTTACTAGGCCTCGTAGCCGCAGGCCCCGGGTGGCCGAGGAATTCTGCCTCCGACAAACCCAGCGCGGTTCAGTTCGCCCATACGCCGGCGGCTAGTCTTGGCGCGTGGATGATACTTGGGGCCGGCGGTCAGCTGGAAGCGCACGGGCCGCATCATTAGGGCTGAGACTTCAACGACGCGATCCTGCCGATGAAGGCCAAACATTGTGCGAGACTG
>Ga0114971_10001640_pt1 | contig 15214 bp, 19 predicted proteins | sample M_140625_MF_Meta_FD_87320 | JGI IMG/M metagenome (GOLD analysis project Ga0114971, IMG submission 87320) | Freshwater microbial communities from Lake Montjoie, Canada to study carbon cycling - M_140625_MF_MetaG | ecosystem: Environmental > Aquatic > Freshwater > Lake | place: Lake Montjoie... | reverse complement strand
TCCGCCTTTAGGAAAGCCTGAAGGCTTGTGCTCCCATCGACCTCGAAGCACTCACGAGTGGCCGAAAGCCACGCGATTCTGTCCAGGCGGAAAGTTCGGAAGTCCCTGCGTAGCTCGCACCACGCCGAAAACATCCAGCCTGCGGGCAGCGTCCAGATGGCGATCGGCCGAACACGCCGGTGCGAATGCTGTCCCTGGCCATCATCATAGAGCAGCTCAAGGACCGTCTGCTCGCGAATGGCCGTACGAATGGTCGTGGCGTACGCTGGTCCTCCCGTGGTACGTGGAAATGAGAAATAGGGGGCATCCGCGAGCTTCCGGGTTTCCGGTCGCGGCATGTTCGCCTGGATCTTGGCGCGCACCTCACGCGCGGCGTCGGCGAGTGTGGGGTCATCAAGGCTTTCCACGAATGACAGGCCGATTGCCAGCGCATCCACCTGCTCGTGGGTGAAGGTCACGCTCGGAAGATCAAAACCGGGCCGCAGCAGATAGCCGACCCCGGCCTCGCCCTCGATTGGCAGGCCCGATGCCTGCAGATGCGCGAGGTCGCGATAGATGGTCCGGATGCTGACTTCGAAATGCTTTGCAAGGTCCTCTGCCCGGGTGACGCTGCGTGTTCGCAGCTCATTCACCAACCTGAAAAGTCGCTCGGCCCGGCGCATGTTTTGCTCTGTGCGTAGATTACCATGCCGTCGGGTCTCCCGCGAGGCAGTTCTGATAGAGGCTGCCCCGTCAGTCTGCGGCCGTCGCGTCGATTTCGACCAAAAGTGAAGGCATGGCCAGCCGAGAAATGCCGATCAGGCTCATCGGCGGGGTTGCACCGAAGCGAGAAAGCTTTGCACCCAGCACATCGTAGTTCTCGAGTGCTGCATCCATGTCGGTCACATAGACATTCAGCTTCTTCAGATTGGCTGGCGTCATGCCAGCTGCGCCAAGCACTGTTTCCAGATTGTCCAGGGCCAGTCCGAGTTGAGCGCGCATGTCACCTGGATGCTGCGGAGCACCGTTGGCATCGACCGCTGTCTGCCCAGAACACACAAGTTCGCGGCTGGAACCTTCGAATAGTTCGGCCTGATTGAAACCGAATTGTAGCGACCAGTTCCAAGGGTTGATGGCTGTTCTCTGCATGTGATGTCCTCCGCCTTCCATTTCCCAACCACCATGCAGCATGACTCCTGACAGCGTGGTGGCAGGAATGTCTGAGAGGCCTTGCGTGTGGATGAAACCGATCATCATGCCCTTTTCCCCGTTGGAGGACAGAAACGGTAAAAAGGGTTACTTCAAACTCGCGATGTAATCGGCAATGGCCTGGATGTCGCTTTCGGGCAGCATTGAGATGTTGCGCTGGACCCGGCCCATGCCGCCCGAGGCGAGGCCGTCGTAGCCCATCATCTCGCCGTTCTGAAGGGCCGAGGCGAGGTCAGCCGCATCGGTGTAGCGGCCGCGCTCGATCAATCCGCGCAGGCTCGGTACCTTGCCTTTGCCTTCCGGATGCGGTCCGCCCATGAACGCCTTCGATTGATCGAGCGCCATGAACACGTTGCGCGGGGTGTGGCATTCCTGGCAGTGGCCCGGCGCGTTGACGAGATAGGAGCCGCGGTTCCAGCTTTCCGACTGCGCCGGATCGGGCGTCCACGGTGTCGTATCGAGGCCCACCCACTTCCACAGGCCCACGCCGCGGCGGATGAGCGGCAGCGCGGTGATTTCCGCCTCGCGCTCCGGCGATTTCACCGGCGGCAGCGAGGCGAGATAGGCGCGGATGTCGAGCACGTCCTCCGGCTTCATGTGGGCATAGGAGGTGTAGGGAAGGGCGGGGATGAGGTTCTCGCCCTCGGGCGAGATGCCGCGCATCACGGCGTTGAGGAATTCGAGATCGCTCCACGAGCCGATGCCGGTTTCGGGGTCGGGCGTCAGGTTCAGCGGGTAGAGGGTGCCGATCGGCGTGTGCAGCGGCGCGCCGCCGGCCGGCACATCGGTCGCCACGTCCTTCAGGTCAGGCGAGGGCTGGTGGCAGGAGATGCAGCCTGCGGCATGGTAAAGGCGCACGCCATTGGCCACGTCCGGCGTGTGCTGCGGAATGTCGGCCGCGGTGAGCGGCCGCGGCGTGCTAAGCAGCCAAAAAGCGAGAAGCCCCAGCGCCGCGATGAGCGCCAGGGCCAGCACGATCTTTCCTGACCGCCGCAAGGATCAGTCCGCCTGGCGGAACTTTTCGTGGCAGCCCTGGCAGGACTTGCCGAGCGCCGGGAAGGCGGCCTTGAAGGAGGCCTCGTCGGTGGAGGCCAGCACGGCGGCCTCGGCCGTCAGGTAGGCCGTGCCTGCGGCCTCGAAGCCAGCAGCATCGGACCAGATCTCGGCCTTCGCCTCGGTCTTGGCCGCCTTGCCGGCTGCGGTATCGGGCTTGGTGTCCGCGCCCCACCAATCGGCCCAGCCGCCGCAGGCCTTCTGCGAGGCGGCAATGGCGGCGTCGATCGCCGCCTTGTCATAGGGCTTCTGGCCCTTGATGATGGGGACCATCACCTTCATCATTCCGCCATTGGCCTTCATGCAGGCCTGGCGGGCCTCGATCGAGGCCTTGGCATCGGCCATGGCTGACGAGGTGAAGCCGAGCGCGATCACGCCCGCCGTGAAAAGTCCCAGAACCGTCTTTGACACCATGAGCGTTCGTCCTCCATCAGCTGTGTTTAGCGGAAAGTTTACGCGGAAATACTGCAACCCATTTCATCACAATTCTGTGTTTCCGCCTAGTCACCCCTAACGCCTTGTTAACAATGCCGCAAAAGCGCCCGGATCGGGCCTCGCATGCGCCATGTGCCGGGAGCAGATTGCCTGCAACGCCGCCCTTAGGGTGACGTTAAGGTCACGGAACGACAATGGGTCCAATCGCGGACGACAAGGTGGAAAACATGCAGGCTGAGGAAACCCAGCAACCGGCGCAACCTCAAGCGCGCAAGCGCAAGACCGTGCTGAGCCCGGAATTGCGCGAAGTGCTTCACATGCTGAAGTCGCTGGAGACGAAGCCCGCACAGGGCTGAGCATCCGGACAGGCTTTACGGAAGAGGGCGGGGTCATTCCCGCCCTTTCGCGTTTTCAGGCCTCGTCGCGGACGCGTTCAAGGGCGGCCTTGACCGCCTCGTGCAGTTCGTTGCGGTTGGCGGGCTTGGGCAGCGCGATGTCGAATGTGTCCATCCATTCGCCAGTGCGCACCGAGTCGGCAAGGAAGGCCGACAGCGCCATCAGCGGCGTGGCCGCAACCTGGCCGCCCATCTGGCGGATCGAGCGGGCAGCGGTGATGCCATCCATGATCGGCATCTCGATATCGAGCACGATCACGTCGAATTCGTTTTCAGAAGCGCTCTTCACGGCTTCCTCGCCGTGGATGACGGCTTCGACGTCACAGCCCATGCCCTTCAGCATGGCGGCGGTGACGATGCGCACCGGGTCACAATCCTCGGCCAGCAGCAGGCGCGGGCGCCCGCCGTGGGCGGCCTCGAGCCTGAGCGATTTTCTTTCGGGGCTCGCGCCAATAACTGCCGGCTCTGCCATCATTCCCACTGACCTGTTCCCACTCACAAGGACGCTACCCGGCCAATGGTTTTCAATTGGTATGGCGGGGGCACTGTCCGCCCCTATGGTAAATGAATTACTTGGTGCCAAACATGCGGTCGCCCGCATCGCCCAGGCCCGGCACGATGTAGCCGTGGTCGTTGAGGTGGCTGTCGACCGCCGCCGTGTAGATCGCAACGTCCGGATGGTCCTTGGCGACGCGGCGGATGCCCTCGGGGGCGGCGAGCAGGCAGACGAGGCGCACGTCCTTGGCGCCCGCGTCCTTCAGCTTCTGGATGGCATAGGCGGTGGAATTGCCGGTGGCCAGCATCGGGTCCACCACGATGACCGGGCGCTCGCCGATATCCGATGGAACCTTGAAGTAATATTCGACGGGCTTCAGCGTGACCGGGTCACGGTAGAGGCCGATGTGGCCGATGCGGGCGGAGGGGAGCAGGTCCAGCATGCCTTCGAGCAGCCCGTTGCCGGCGCGCAGGATCGACACGATCACCAGTTTCTTGCCCTTGAGGATCGGGGCGTCCATTTCGGTGAGGGGGGTCTCGATCTTCTGGGTGGTCATCGGCAGGTCGCGCGTGACCTCATAGGCGAGCAGCAGGCTGATCTCGCGCAGCAGCTGGCGGAATACCGCCGACGGCGTTGTCTTGTCGCGCATCAGCGACAGCTTGTGGAGAACGAGCGGGTGATCAACCACGACGAGCGTCTTGGGAAGTGTGGCGTCGGCCATGGCGTGATCTCCTGTGGATTTCGCCTTCGTTTTGCGGAATGCGCCCCCCGTTTTCAAGGGAAGCCGGAACTCATCCACGGTTTTGCACCTTTTGGTCCGCTCAAGGGGCTTGCACAGGAACCGGGGGTTGCCTATATCGGTAACGACTAACGTTACAGAAAGGGACGCTCATGCCCGCCTCTGCTCCGATCCCGGCCGGCACACGCATCGGCCATGTTCACCTGAAGGTGTCCGACATCCAGCGGGCGCTCGATTTCTATTGCGGCTTGCTCGGCTTCGAGCTGCAGCAGATGTATGGCAAGCAGGCGGCCTTCATCTCGGCGGGCGGCTATCACCACCACATCGGCCTCAACACCTGGGAGAGTGCCGGCGGTTCGCCGCCGCCGCCCGGAACGACGGGCCTCTATCACGTGGCCATCCTCTATCCCACCCGCGCCGACCTGGCTGACGCCCTGAAGCGCCTTGTCGCCAACAAGCTGCAGCTCGATGGTGCCGCCGACCATGGCGTTTCCGAAGCGCTCTACCTTCATGACCCTGACATGAACGGTATCGAACTCTACTGGGACAAGCCGGAAGCAGCGTGGCCGCGCAATGCCGATGGCAGCATCGCAATGACCACCCAGCGCCTCGACATCAACGACCTCATCAACACCAAGCACGAAATGGAAAATGCATGACCGCCCGCGCCCAGCGGCCACGTGCACGCTTCACGCCACGAGCTGCCTGACAAGCGGCTTTCCACGCCATCCCAACGACGAAATCAACACGCGCTACAGAAAGGCAATCAATGTCCATCCTCTACTCGCCCGCCACCCTTGGCCCGCTCAAGCTGCAGAACCACCTGGTCATGGCCCCGATGACGCGCAACCGCGCGACCGGCAATGTGCCCAATGAGCTGATCGCCGAATACTACGGCCAGCGTTCCTCGGCAGGCCTGATCGTGACCGAAGGTACGTCGCCCTCGCCGAACGGCCTCGGCTATCCCCGCATCCCGGGCATCTTCAGCGCCGAGCAGGTGGAAGGCTGGCGCAAGGTTGTCGCGGCTGCGCATGCAGGTGGTGCCAAGTTCTTCATTCAGCTGATGCACACCGGCCGCATCGGCCATCCGCTCAACCTTCCCACGGGTGGCCGCGTCCTGGGTCCGTCTGCCATTGCAGCTGCCGGCGAGATCTACACCGATGCCGAAGGCATGAAGCCCCACCCCACGCCGGAACCCATGACGGACGCTGACATCAAGACCGCCATCGCCGAATTCGGCACCGCGGCCCGCAATGCCGTGGCAGCGGGTGCTGACGGCGTCGAGCTTCACGCTGCCAACGGCTATCTCCTCGAGCAGTTCATCCGTCCGTCGTCCAACCAGAGGACCGACAGCTACGGTGGCTCGATCGAGAACCGGGCGCGCTTCGTGCTCGAGGCTGCCAAGGCCGCGATTGCCGCCATCGGCGCTGACAAGGTTGGCATCCGCCTGTCGCCCTATGGCGTCTTCAACGACATGCCCGACTATCCCGAGATGGCATCCGACTATGCTTACCTCGCAGCCAAGCTCAATGAGCTGGGTCTCGTCTATGTGCATCTGGTCGATCACTCCCCGATGGGCGCTCCGGAAGTTCCTGCGGCGATCAAGCAGACCATCCGCAAGGAGTTCAAGCGCAGCCTGATCCTGTCGGGCGGCTATGACGCCCAGCGTGCCGAGAAGGAGCTGGAAGACAAGGCCTGCGACCTCGTCGCCGTTGGCCGTCCCTTCCTCTCGAACCCGGATCTCGTGTCGCGCTGGAAGTCAGGGGCCGCGCTCAATGAGATCGACTTCGGCACCTTCTACACGCCGGGCCAGAAGGGCTTCACGGACTATCCGAGCGTCTGATCGGCAGGTATGCCGCTTCAGACCTTCACGCACGCATCATGCCCGGGCTTGTCCCGGGCATTTTCATTGGGGGCGACGAAAAGGAAGCGGACGTGAGGAGTTGATCAGGCCAAAGCCGCCTTCAGCGCCTTCGGCAGCTCTTCCGCGAAGATGCCCAGGTCCTCCGCCGTGCCTGCGGTCACGCGGATGCAGCGGTTGAGGGGCGCCACGCCGGGCATGCGCACGAAGACGCCGGCTGCCACCAGACCATCGAGCACGCGCTTGGCGAAGGCGCCGTCGTGGCCGCAGTCGATGGCGACGAAATTGGTGGCGGAGGCAAGCGGTGTGAGGCCGTTCTTCCGCGCGATGGTGGCGATCTCGTCGCGCACGGCCACAACGGAGGTGACGACGCGGCGCAGGTGATCCTGATCGGTGAGCGCCGCTATGCCCGCCACCTGGCCCAGCCTGGTGACGCCGAAGTGGTTGCGGATCTTGTCGAAGGCGCGGATGAGGTCGGCATGCCCGATGCAGTAGCCAAGCCGCATGCCGGCAAGGCCATAGGCCTTCGAGAAGGTGCGGAAGCGCAGCAGCTTCGGGTTCGAAACATCGAGTGGCGGCAGGGTTCCTTCCGGCGCAAACTCGCCGTAAGCCTCGTCCAGCATCAGCAGTGCGCCATCGGGAATGGCGTCGATCATGCGTTGCACGGACGCGGAATCCCACCAGCTGCCCATCGGATTGTCCGGGTTGGCGAAATAGATCAGGCGCGCTTTCTCGCGGGTCGCGAGGTCGAGCAGCGAGGCAGGGTCCTCGCGGTCGTTCACGTAGGGCGTGGTGACAAGCTTGCCGCCGAAACCATGGACATGGAAGTTGAAGGTCGGATAGGCACCCAGCGACGTGGCAACCGTGATGCCCGGCTCGACGAAGAGCCGCACGGCATAGCCGAAGAGGCCGTCGATGCCTTCGCCGACCATCACGTTCTCCGGCGCCACGCCGAGGTGCTTTGCCAGCGCTGCCTTGATGTCATGGTTCTCCGGGTCGCAATACTGCCAGCTCTCCCCGGCTGCGGCCTGCATGGCGGCGACAACTTTCGGAGACGGGCCAAACACGCTCTCATTCGCCCCGATGCGGGCACGGAACATCGTGCCCGTGCGGCGCTCGAGAGCCTCCGGCCCCACGAAGGGCACGGAGGAGGGCAGCACTTCGCAGAGTGGCGTGAAGGGGAATTGCATCAGACGTATTTCCGCCAGTCGTGCTCTTCCTTGAAGCCGAGAACCTCGCGGATCTTGGCGTTGGAGAGCGGTGCCTCGTTGCCCACCATGGGGCGCTTGAGCGGAATCTGCGGTACATATTGTTTTAGGAAATCGGCGGTCGATTCCCGTGTGGTGATCGTGTCGTTCACCGCGTTGAACACCTGGAAGCCGAGGCCATCCTTCTCGATGCAGAGATGCACGATCTGACCGAGATCACGCGCATCGATGTAGCTCCATGCGTTGCGCTTGCGGTTCATCGGGTTGTCGAGGAAGCCCTTGAACATCGGGTATTCATGCGGCTCGATGACGTTGCCGATGCGCAGCGCATAGATGTCGGCGCCGTAGCGCATGGCGAAGGCCCTTGCCGTCTTCTCGTTCAGCACCTTGGACAGTCCATAGGAATCCATCGGGTCACTGTCGTAGTCCTCATCCAGCGGGAAATGGTGATAGTCCTTGTCGCCCTCAGCGAAGCAGACTCCATAGGTCGTTTCGCTTGACGCAATGATGACCTTGCGCACGCCCAGCTTCATCGCCGCTTCGATGACGTTGTAAGTGGAGATGGTGTTGACGGTGAAGGTGGCGTTGTCCGGCTGGATCAACACGCGCGGCACGGCGGCGAAGTGGACGACCGCATCCGGCGCCGATGGCACGCGGCCCTTGTCGTAGCCCTCGAAGCCATGATGCATGGTCAGGGCATTGAACACCTGCCCGGAATCCGTGACGTCGGTGATGAGCGTGTTCACGCCCGGACAGTCAAGCGGCTTCAGGTCGAGGTTGAGGATGTTATAGCCCTTGGCCTTGAGCCACGGCACCACGTGCTTGCCAGCCTTGCCGGACCCACCGGTGAAAACGATGCGCTTCGCCACGGAACTCTCCCTTCGACATGTGAGACATGTTGTTAGGAGGGAGGTTCCGGGCTGGCAAGCGTGACGATTGACCCGCCCTTTGCTGACTTAGTGCCGAGAACCGCCCGGCTCAAAGCAACTGAAGGAGTTGGCATCGTAGTTGATGCGCGGTGTGGCGCCGGAGGGGTACTGCGCCCCGTTGCACGACTTGCGGGCCTGGTCGAACAGCCGCGCGTCGGCCGGGTTTTGCGGACGTCCATAGCTCAGGGAGCCGCGGTCGCTAGGCCCGCGTGCCCCGCCATATGCGCCACCGCCGGCTCCATGGCCACCGCCGCCACCGCCGCCGCCGAAGCCGCCACCCCCACCACGTGCAAAGGCATCCATCGGAAGGGTCGCGATGAGGGCAATGGCGAGTACCGCCGGAACATAACGCTTGATCATGGATTTGGTTCCTGTCTGACGATCCCTGAGGCTAGAATAGCACGTTCGGGATCCGTACAGGATGACTTGGGGTCGCAATGCTGCAATTCCAAGGTGTTGCAGGGATGCGTCACCCCGTCGCAAAGGTGAACCGGGGCTGGCAATTGTCGCCAGATGCACTTTTCCAATGGGTCTGGTTGTGTATAAATCTTCGTAATTCGGGGGGAAGCCTACATGTTCATGAAGTCGCTCAAAGTCATCGCCGCCTCGGCTCTGCTTTGCCTTGCCGTGCCGGTAGCGGCCCGCGCCGCCGATATTCCGCCGGTGCCGGACACCAGCGACTGGAAATTCACCGTCGCGCTCTATGGCTGGGCGGCGGGTTTGAACGGCGACGTGGGCGTATTCGGATTGCCCCCACAGAATGTCGACCTGCCCTTCAGCGACATCGTGCAGAACCTCGATTTCGCTGTCATGGGCCTCGCCGAGGCGCGCAAGGGCCGCTTCATGATGGGCGTCGACGCCACTTACACCAATGTCGGGAAGTCGGTTTACACACCGTTTGGCGTTGTCGCCAACCGGATCGACGTCACCAATACCAGCCTCATGCTCACGGGTGTTGCGGGATACGGCATCATCGACACCGACATGGCACGGCTCGACCTGATCGCCGGTGTGCGTCTGTGGTCGGTGAACAATGACTTCGACGCAAAGGGTGGACTGGTCGGTGGCCGGTCGTGGAGCGACGGCGCCACCTGGGCTGACCCGCTGGTTGGCGCCAAGCTGCGTGTCGACGTGCTGCCCAACGTCTATGTCGCCAGCTGGGCAATGATCGGCGGCTTTGGCGTCGGGTCCGACCTGATGTGGGACCTGATGGCCGGCGCGGGTTATGACTTCACCGATCATTTCTCGCTGTTCGGTGGCTACCGCGCGATGAGCGTGGACTACAGCAACGACGGCTTCGTCTATGATGTTGTCGAGCAGGGGCCTGTGGTCGCTGCCGTCGTCAAGTTCTGAGGTATAGCGCGCTCGCGCTTCCGGAGACGTCGCGCATTGTGAATAGGTCGAGGCGTCTTCTTCTGGCTCTTGTGGGGCTTGTGCTCGCAGCCTGTGCGGGTCCGACGGTCGAGTCGCTGCGCGATCCGGTGCCGGAGCCGCTCGTCAGCCGCACCGCTGTGCCTGGCTACAGTCATATCCGCTACTGGGGTGATGACGGCGACGGTCTGTCCCCCGCCGTGCTTGAGGAGATCGCCGCGCAGCAGAAGGCCGCCGGACTTTCGACCACGGTCCGGAATTTCCTGGCCATTTCCGGCGGCGGCAGCAACGGCGCCTTCGGTGCGGGGCTTCTGACCGGCTGGACCCAATCCGGAACACGGCCGGAATTCACTGTCGTCACCGGCATATCCACGGGCTCGCTCATCGCGCCCTTCGCCTATCTCGGGCCGCCCTATGACAGGCTGCTGACCGCAGCCTATACCGGCATCTCGGGGGAGGACGTGTTCCGGCGCAAGCCCGTCCTCAGCCTTCTCCGCTCATCAGCCGCGGCAGACAGCACGCCGCTTCGCCAGCTCGTGGCCCGCTATGTGACGGACCAGATGGTGGCCGACATCGCCGTCCAGAACGCCCGCGGCCGCAAGCTGCTCGTCGGCACCACCAATCTCGATGCCGGACGACCGGTGGTGTGGGACATCGGTGCCATTGCGTCGAGCCGCGAGCCTGGCCGCAAACAGCTGATCCAGGATATTCTCGTGGCATCATCCTCGATCCCTGGCGTTTTCCCGCCGGTGAAGATCAAGGTGGTGGCCGACGGCAAGACTTTCGACGAGATGCATGTCGATGGCGGTACGACGAACCAGGCCTTCATGTTCCCCTCGAACTTCTCGGTGAAGGCGCAGGACATCAAGCTGAAGCGCAGCGGCATCAAGCGCACGTTGTATGTGATCCGCAACGGACGGGTGACACCGGAGTACAAGATGGTGAAGCCGCGGCTTGCCTCGATCGTCGGACGTTCGATCAGCACGCTCATCACCACGCAGGGAGTGGGCGACCTTTACCGCATGTATTCCAACGCGCTCCGCGACGGCATTGCATTCCGGGCGATCTGGGTGCCTGACAGCTTCAATATGGAGGAGCCGGAGCCCTTCGACCCGCCCTTCATGAAGGCCCTCTACAAGGTCGGCTTCGACATCGGCCGCAGCAATATTCCCTGGGCCACTCAACCCCCGTAAGGTGGAGTGTTGCCGCCCAGTCCATCTCTACATTTTTAGCGGTTAAAGGACATCCAAGCATGCGCAAGTTACTGACGGCGGCTCTTGCAGCCGGGATCATCGCTCTCGGCATCGGCAGTGCGAGTGCCCAGCAGGGCCTCGGACCCTTCATGCCCAACAATGGCGGCACCATCACAACCGCCTGGACCAATGCCTTTGGCCCGGACGCCGAGTCGTGGATGACCTTCGCGAAGGTCGGCACCACCACTTTTGACATCAACTATTCCAGCTCGCGCGGCATGCGTGCCGTGCGCCGCATCCAGGTGGCGGATCGTGCCACCGCCCGCACGCTCGTGCTTGGCTACAATTCGGCCATGCCGCTCGTGATGCCTGACACCACGACGCTGGGCACCTCGACCGCAGTGCTGGAGCAGCTGCGCACCACTGGCTCCGCCCCGTCCTCCATTATCTATGATGCGGCGTTGAACAGGGTGGATGGGCAGTTCATGCTGCTTGATCCCAAGGCCAAGTTCTCCGTCCAACTAGGTGACCAGGTGGTGGATGTACCGGCCATTACCGCCACGGGCAGCTTCAAGGGCAGGTCCAAGTCGGCGACCGGCACCTTCACCTTCCTCAACAACAAGAACAACCCGATCCTGCTCGAATACTCGGTCCAGTTCACCGGCGAGGCCACCCCGCGTACAGAGCGCGTCGTGCGTGCCGTTCCCGGCAAGGCACTGCAGGGCGAGATGCAACAGGCGCTGGCCACGGTCGGCATGTACCGCACCTATGGCATCCATTTCGACTTCGACAAGGCCTCGATCCGCTCCGAATCTCAGCCGCTCATCAACGACATGGCGACGACACTGAGGAACAACCCACTGTGGACGTTGCGCATCACCGGCTACACCGACTCGATCGGAAAGCCGGCCTATAACCAGAAGCTCTCGCTGGCCCGCGCCACTTCGTTGAAGGCCGCGCTGGTGAAGCTCGGCATCTCCGCAGCCCGGCTTGATACTGCCGGTGCCGGCGCTTCAAATCCCGTGGGCTCCAACAAGACCCTGCAGGGACGCGCCCTCAACCGTCGCGTCGAGTTGCAGCGCACTGATCGCTGAACGGGAGACATCAAATCTTCTGCGGCCCCTGCGTGGGGCCGTTGTCATTTGAGCGGGCAACACAAGTAATTCGTGTGTGCACATGATGTTGCACGCCGCAGGAGAACATTGTACTTTGTGAATGTGATTAGGTAGTTCTTCTCTTGCCGAAACAGCGTCGCTGCCTGTAGGGCGATGCTCCCAGATACTACTTTTTTGCAGGCAGCAGGACACAAGAAGATGACAAAGAAAAACAGGCTGGTCGCCGTGCCCGATGCCTCAATGCTCTCGCTCTACAAGGCGCTTGTTGGCTTCCTCGCCAGTGAGGCACAGGTGCGCGGCTGGGACGATGTGAGCGAGCGCCTCAAGGCTGTCGAAGGTGCGCTCTCGGGGCGCATCGTGCAGGGCTGATCCTCCGACCCGCGGTACCGCTCTCCACCTTCGCGTGCTATATCGTGAGTCAAGAGGGGAGCATCCGAGAATGCAACGGCCAGACGACCCGCAACCTTCCATTGGTGGTGCTGCATCGCTGTTGGAGAGATTTGCGCTGCTGCTGTTGTTCGGCTTGCTGCTGGCGGGCGTCTATCTGGTTCTCAGGCCCTTCATGCTCGGGCTCGTGTTCGGCGCCATCCTTGCGGTGGCGGTCTGGCCGTTGCGCTCATGGCTTGTGCGCAAGGGGCTGTCGGGGCCTGGCTGCTGCAAGTCTCATGCTGTCGCTGCTGCTGATTTTCGTGCTGGCACCCATGGCGGTCGCGGCGCCGGGCCTCGCCGGGGAGGTGAAGGATCTGGTGACGCAAGGCATGGCGTGGGTTGAGTCAGCCCCGCAGCTTCCTGCCTGGATCACGGACCTGCCGCTGGTCGGCAGCTCGATCGCCTCGACATGGGATGGGCTCCTGGCGCAGACACCGGAAGCCAAGGCCATGCTGATGTCCTTCTCGCAACCGGTGCGGCAGTTCCTGACGGATGCGGCCTTTGGCCTGGCCTCCAGCGTCATGGACTTCGCGGTGGCGCTGATCGTGGCAACCAGCTTCTGGTCGCGCGGCGACAAGGTTGCCGTGGTGCTGCGCGACAGCCTCTCCCGGCTCGGCGGGCAGCAGCTTGCGGATCTGACGAACGTTGCGGCCAGCGCCACGCGCGGGGTGTTCTACGGCATTGTCGGCACGGCGGTGATCCAGGGTCTTCTCATGGCCATCGGCGTGTTTCTCGCGGGGGTTCCGGGGGCTGCACCACTGGGCTTCGTGACGCTGATCTTCGCCATAAGCCAGTTTGGTGGCGTGCTCATCAACCTCGTGTGGGTCGGGGCCGCATGGTGGCTCTATTCAACCTCCGGCATGGGGCCGGCCTTCTGGTTCATCGTGGCCTGGGGCCTGTTGGTGACCTTCAGCGACAATCTTCTGAAGCCGCTGCTGATCGGTTCCAGCATCAAGTTGCCGCTGATGCTGATCATCCTTGGCGTGTTCGGGGCTTTATCTCCTTCGGCTTCCTGGGCTTGTTTATTGGCCCCACGCTCCTGGCAGTGGCCTTCGAACTTCTGGCAGCTTGGCGCGGGCGCAAGCGGACTGCCACGCCTGCGTGAGACCTTCAGTGACGGATGGTGGATGCTTGCGCGGACTGGTGCATGCGTGCTGAGTTGCCGTCAGCTTGTTCAAACAGGACGTTGCACATGAGACTCGGATCGTTGGCCTTTGCCGGGCTTGTTGTGGCGCTGCTGTCCGGCCCGGTGCTGGCGGATGGTTATCCCGCCATTCCGCTCTTCTCGGGCGACAAGACGGTGATGGACGAGCAGATCGTCTGGCCGGCAAGCGGCAAGGCGCATGTCAACGCACTGATCGTCGTGCTTGCGCCGGGGGAAAAGACGGTGGTGCACAAGCATGGCGTGCCCACCTTCATTCACATCCTCGAAGGCGAGGTTACGGTCGACTACGAAGGTCACGGCAAGCGCACCTACAAGCAGGGCGAGTCTTTCCTCGAGGCCATGGATGTGGAGCATGCGGGCCTGAACAGCGGCACGGTTCCGGTGAAGATCCTCGCGGTCTACATGGGTGCGGATGGCGCCAAGGATGTCATCAAGAAGCAGTAAGCGGACGATCAGCCCGAGTGGCGCTGCCACCACCACAGGGGGGCGGGCCCGTGAAGCTCGCCGCCGTCACGCTGGCGGAGATAGCGGATGTAAAAGAACACGCTGATCCAGCTGACCGCGGCCGGATAGAGCGCAAAGCTATTGTAGGCGAGACTCGGAGTTTCCGTCTTGCCGAGCAGCGTCGCCGCAATGACCGCACCGAGCAGTATGACCATGACCACTGCCATGGTTTGCGCAGCTTCCAGCGTGCCCCTGACCGCCGAGAAGGCGACGAAGCCCCAGAAGAAGAACATGACGAAGAAGCTGCTTTCCAGCTGGCGCCCCACGAGCAGGGCGTGGACGGACAGGCTCACTGCAATCCAGAACAAACCCCAGTAACGCGTACTCTGCATCACCAACCCCACCGAGCCTCTCACGAGGCCAACACACAGCGTTCTCGCCCAGGTTGAAAAACTTGCACTGCCGAGCAGAGCGCCCATTTTTCATAGCATAGTTGTAGCCCCCTGTCGCGAGATCCGGCGAGCGGTCGCGCGTCAAGGTAAACGGCCGGCTTGAGATCGCTCCGCGGAGGGATGAATTTACGCCCGCTGGCAGGTCCCTCATGGGGATCAAACCCGCTTGCTTGTCCTTGATCCGAAACAGTCGGCCGCTCTAGCGGGCCGTGAGATTGCTCGCCAGATAGCGGGCGAGCAGGATTTCATGTGCAGCTTCTGTCCGCACGCCCCAGTGGTTACCGAAAACCGCAGGTCGCCCATCGCCTTCGACAGCTTCTCGGTAATCTGCATAGATCATCAGCCGCGCATCCGCGCCGTTACGGCGGAGTTCGACGGCACGCTTCAGATCTGCCAGGGTTTTCAGGCGGTGAGGATGACCATCTGGCAAGACGCATTTCTTTGCGATTGCAGGGACGCCCCGCATCTCCTTCACGATGCGCGCAAACACCCGTTGCAGGACCCGGTGCTTTTCGTCTTCCGAGTACTTGCTTCTGCAGACTTCCTCGGTGACGACCGCCACCCAGAAATAGACCATCGTGCTGCAGTAGTGCGACTGCCATTGCATCGGTGCGAGCGAAGACTGGCGCGACTCGAGGATCCGCAGTGGGCGCGATGAAATGGCATGGACCCTCTCCACCGGTTTGCGCAGGCGTGAGAACAGTCCCAGCATCGCAGCGCCTCGCTGGCTCGATCGCTGTC
>Ga0114971_10001639_pt1 | contig 15218 bp, 15 predicted proteins | sample M_140625_MF_Meta_FD_87320 | JGI IMG/M metagenome (GOLD analysis project Ga0114971, IMG submission 87320) | Freshwater microbial communities from Lake Montjoie, Canada to study carbon cycling - M_140625_MF_MetaG | ecosystem: Environmental > Aquatic > Freshwater > Lake | place: Lake Montjoie... | reverse complement strand
GTAAATTGGATTTTATGAAGGCTACTGTAAATTTATGTTTAATTTTTCTATTAATATTAATTACTTATTTTTCAGTTCCATTTTTTTATAAAATATCTATCATCGATATAATTGATAAATTAATACCTGACAATAAATCTATTAGAAATGTAACCGTTGATATCATTTTATGTTTCATTGCGTTTATAATATTTATTTCTCTTATATCCAATGCCGCAAAAACTGATAATTTTGATAATATGTTAACTGCTGTTTATTTTATAATATTTTGTTTGTTATCCGTAGCAATTATAAGTTATAATAAAACTACGGGTTATTTTAAATATGAATGGGTCCAAAATATAGATTTCGGATATAACATATTATTTAATGAAATGCTACAATTTTTTGGAGAATTAGGTTTATTTATTTTTAAAGGTCCAGATGATACTTATGTAAATATAATTCGTATATTAGTTCTCTATATTATCACCATAGTAATATTACTAATCTTAAGATACGGAAGTAAAAATATAAGCAATTATGATTTTTCTACTTCGTTAGGAGTTATGGCTCTGCTTATTGTATTTGGAGTATCTATGGTTGCTCTATTGAATAAAGCACAAAATAACATAGAACAAATATAAAATATTTGTGTAAATACAAATATTTTATATGATTGTTGTAAAATAATGAATGGTTTTGATAAGTCCTTCTTGTAAATCATAGGTAGGTTCCCAATGAAGTATATTTCTGGCTTTTGTAATATCCGGTTTTCTATTGGTAGGATCATCCAATGGTAGGTCTTTATATATTATTTTTGAATTAGATTTTGTTAATTGTAATATAATGCTAGCTAATTCTTTTACAGTTAATTCATATGGATTGCCTATATTTACCGGATAAATATAATCCGAATTCATGAGTTTTATTAAACCATCTATTTGGTCGTCTATATAACAAAAACTACGTGTCTGTTCTCCATTTCCATATAAAGTAATATCTTCATTATTTAATGCTTGATTTATAAAATTACTCACAACTCTTCCGTCGTTTTTATCCATTTTTGGGCCATATGTATTGAAGATTCGTACAATTCGGGTATTCACGTTATATTGATTATGATATTCCATAATCAATGTTTCGGCAACTCGTTTTCCTTCATCATAACAACTTCTGATACCAATCGTATTTACGTTACCTCTATAATTTTCGTGTTGTGGAGTAATTTCCGGTTCTCCGTATATTTCGGATGTAGATGATTGTAAAAATTTGGCGTTTTTGTTTCTAGCTAATTCTAATAAATTCATTACTCCTATAAAATTAATTTTCAATGTTTGAATTGGGTCTTTCTGATATTTTGGCGGAGAAGCAGGACAGGCAAAATTATATATTTCATCAATGTCTTCGTTTATTTCTAATGGTTGAATAATATCGTGATTTATAAATATGAAATGGGGATGATTCAATAAATGCTCTATATTTTGTATATTTCCTGTAAGTAAATTGTCTACACAAATTATTTTATGACCGTCATTCAATAATTTTTCACACATATTAGAACCAATAAAACCGGCACCGCCAGTGATTACAATCGTTTTCATTTATTATATTTACATACAAAATTTACATATAATAAACATAAATGTTTTTTTCTTCAAGAGTCTAAAATAAGGAAGCACCTACTAATTTTTCAGCAGTTGGCTTATAACTACTACTTACATAAACACTCGCATCACTTCTTCCAACTGGAGCCATTTTTTCAACAATTTCTTCTTCTAATGTTGCTGCTTTTGGAGGATTCATTTGTTTCATTTCTTTATCTTTTGCCACTTGCGAAGGCGTATGTTGTACGGCTTTTATAACTGTTGTTTTTGAAGTGCGTCTCAATAATTCATAAGCAACAAAAATATATAAAATTGCTAAAACTGGATTTGAGTACATAAATAGATATACGGCGATTCCAAACATAATAACTAAACTGATTGGATTATCAATTACGCCAGACAAAAACATAGGGGTATCAATGGGTAATATAATATAAATAATAAAAACGACAAGCAAAGATAATTCAATAGTAGAAAAAGATTTAAAAGGATTTGTTACGTTCTTTAATGGATTTGATAAAGATTTTAATGGGTTAGTAAGTTGCATTATATAACATACCAATATATAAAATTTAGTAAAGATATAGATAATATTTTATATTGGAAAAAATTGATTATTATGCTAAATTAAATATAGTAAATAATTGTCTAAAATGAATTATAAAAAAAAGGCCATTTTTCATAAAAACCCCGGCACATCTACCCCTCCCAAAAAAGAACCTATATTCACTCTAACACCTGAATATAAATCTCTCATTTGCGAACAATCTTATCTCGGTAAAAAAGGGTACACTATTCCCAAATCAGTATTGACCGAAGAAGATGATAAATTCTTACGTGAGGATTTATATGTAAAACCATTTGTCCCTGGACCACAATTCGCCGCAAATAAAGACGAGTCCGCCGCATTTCATGTATATCGCGAAAGTTCTAATAAAATATATATTCCACGGTTTTATGGTATAGCGCGTTATGGTATGCCAAGTAATTCCGAAATAGAACCTGGGGAGGATATCCATGTGGAATTTGCCAAACAATTAAGGGATTATCAAGAAAAGATTATTGGGGTATATATGAATTATGTAAAACAACCAATATGTTTACATTCGCAGCAGGAAGGCAGTGGTGGAATATTGGAGGTTCCGTGTGGCAAAGGTAAATGTTTGGGTAAAGATACTAAAATATTAATGTATGATGGCTCTATAAAACTCGTTCAGGATATAAAAGTAGGAGATGTCTTAATGGGTGATGATTCTACCCCACGAAATGTATTGTCTTTGGCAAGGGGTAGAGAAATGATGTATAAAGTATCATCTGTAAAAGGACAAGGATATATAGTGAATGAAAGTCATATTTTATCATTAAAAACAAGTACTTATTTAAATAAAAATACTCCGAAAAATTCCGTAATAGATATGTCAGTATTAGATTATCTAAATTTACCAAAAAGTTATCATGGCAGAGGAGGACCATTGTTAGGTTATCGTGTTCCTATTCAATTTAAAGAAAAAGAATTAGAATTTGACCCATATTTGTTAGGTTATTGGCTGGGTGACGGCGCGTCAAACGGCACCATAATAACAACCCAAGAATCTACTGTTATAAAATATATAGCCGATTGTTTCAAAACAAAACATAAAACATTATATTTAAAGTATACCGGTTGTCAATATGATTATAGGATAAATTCTACAAATCCAAATACTTCTCATAAAAGTAATATATTCTTGAATTTCTTACGTAAAAATAATTTAATTAATAATAAACATATTCCAATGGATTATAAATGTAATTCACGCAAAGTTCAATTAGAAATATTAGCAGGTCTAATAGATTCCGATGGTTATTATAAAGATAATTGTTATCAAATAATACAAAAAAATGAAAGATTATTAGATGATATTGTATTTATATCTCGGTCATTAGGTTTTGTATCATTTAAACAAAAAATAAAAAAAACTTGTACGAATGGTAAAAATGGACCAGTGACGGGAACATATTTTAAAACAACAATATGCGGATCTGGATTAGAAGATATACCAGTAATATGTATCCGAAAAAAAGCACATAAACGAGAATTAATACGGGATTGTTTAAAATATAGAATAAAATTAGAAAAATTAGGTATAGATGATTATTATGGTTTTGAAATAGATGGAAATAGGCGGTTTGTATTAGACGATTTTACGGTAACACATAATACAATTATGGCGTTAAAAATTATTTCATTACTCAAAAAAAAGACACTCATAATAGTACACAAAGAATTTCTAATGAATCAATGGATAGAACGTATTAGCGAATTTTTACCAACCGCCACCGTCGGTAAAATACAAGGACCGATATTTGATGTAAAAGGGAATGATATAGTCATAGGCATGGTTCAAACATTATACGATAAAGATTATGGTGCAAATGCGTTTTCCTGTTTTGGATTGACGATTATAGATGAAGTCCACCGTATTGGTAGCGAACAATTTTCCAAAACACTCTTCAAAACAATTACACCTTATATGTTGGGTATATCCGCGACAGTAGACCGAAAAGATAAATTAACCCGGGTGTTGTATATGTTTATTGGTGATAAAATATATAGTGAAAGTCGGGAAAATTCGGACCCCGTATGTGTAAGGGCGATACAATATAAAGTAGACGACGCAGTATTTAATGAAACCGAAGTGGATTTCAGAGGTAATACCAAATATAGTAGTATGATTGTCAAATTATGTGATTATAACCGACGAAGTGATTTTATCGTAGGTGTCATTGGGGATTTAATCATGGAAGAACCCGAAAAACAAATCATGATATTATGTCATAATCGGTCGCTACTGACTTATTTGTATGACGCAATCAACCATAGAAAAATAGCGAGCGTAGGTTTTTATGTAGGTGGAATGAAACAAATCAATTTACAAGAAACTGAAACAAAACAAATCGTGTTAGCGACCTATGCGATGGCTGCGGAAGCATTGGGTATAAAAACACTTTCTACATTAGTTATGGTAACTCCAAAAACCGATATCACCCAATCCGTGGGGCGTATATTGAGAGAAAAACACGAAAAACCGATTATTGTTGATATCATAGATTCACATGATATTTTTCAAAATCAATGGGTGCAACGAAGACGTTATTATAAAAAATGTAATTATAGAATTAGAGAAATAGATAGTAAAACATATACGAATATGTCAATAGATTGGAAGGAAGATAAAACATGGAAACGCGTATTTGAACCAAAGGTTCAACAAGTTACTGCTACGACAAGTAAACCATGTGAACCCGCTGGTGATATTGAAGAAGACGAAGATGAAATTGAACCAGAAACGAAAAAAACAGTATTTGGTGGTAAATGCCTTATCAATATAAGTAATTTAACAGAAGATGATGAATAATTCTTTACCAAAATTTCAATCTTGATAGTAAAGTCTTTCTAACCGAAGAGGTTTTTTTAGATTGGGTGCGTTTTGCTTTCTTTGCTTTTTTTGAAACAGATTTATTAGATTGTTTTCGTTTTTTTCCACCGACTTGTTTACTTTCATAGTTGGCAGAATTTCCGCCGGTAGAGGTGACTTTGTCGTGAGGTAATACTTTTGAATTCCCAAGTTCGCTAAAAGATAATGCTGGCATTATATATTATAGAAATATAATAATATTTACTATCATTTTATTTTTGTCATGTTTATGATTTTTTTTTATGATTTTCTATTTTTATGTTTTTTACGAGAACCCATTTTACGCATGGACAAACGTCGTATATATTTTTTTTGGGTAATACTATTACAATTTCGTTCTATTAAGCTACTATAATTACATGAAACCGCTTTACAAATAGTTATCCCCTTATCATTCATTGGTTCATCACAAGAACATAATAAATGAGAACCTTTGAAATGAACTACTATTTTTCTTATTATTTTTATAAATTCATTACGTGATATATTATTGGTAACGGACGCTATCGGATTATTCGTACAAATATATACAATTCCTCCCTTTTTATATATCTTATTAAACATATCTTTCAATATTTCTAAACGTTCTTTTCCACCCAATAAATAGACAACTATATCATAATTATAATCATAATATTTACTACGGTATTTATGTCTGCGATTTTTACGATTCAAGAAAGAAGTATATACTCCTTCGTATTGAGAAAGCGTTCTATCCCAATCAAATACCATAATATGTTTATCTCGCGGAAACATTATTTTTCTACTATCTAACCATGCGAATAATTGTTCTTTATGTTTCGTATTAAATCCTTCACATGGCATGAATGTTTCAAGTGAATTCGTTTGTGTTTCTAATAAAAAATCGGTAAATGTATTTTTACCAAATAAAGTAGTATATTCATTGAAGAAATGAGAGGATTGTAATAAATCGGTCGCATTATTATGTTTGGATTTGATTCTTTTATATAATTCATTCGGTATACTGTCATCTATTTGTTGACAGAAAATGTTAGGTTGTTGTCTTACTTGTTCTATACATTCTGCGTCATTATCATAAAAAATTATATTATAATTGGGATCAATATCCTTTACATGGATTTTTTTTTCATTACCTATTATTTTTTGTATATAATTCATTATATAGTATAGACATAAAATTATTCATACTAAATCCGCTATATAGTTACGATATATTATCAATAACGTCTATTTTCATTGACTCTTTTATTATATTGATTTGGGTTTTCATATTGTCTATTATTGTATTGTGATGTTGATTGAGCGTATTGTGGTTTTGTATAAATGTATTGCTGATTATCGTTCATGTTATCATTACATAATTTGGAAATATGAACGACTTTATTCTCATTTGCGACAACACGCGTAGGAACCCATTTTTTAAACTTCGTATGAAACATACATTCCATCAATAATACTTTATCTATATCCACATATTTGTCTTCATCTATATTTTGAAATTCTTCTTCGTCATCACTTTCTTCTATATAATCAATATGAATATTTTCTTTTATTTTACGAAACAAACTATTCATAAAAACGCTCGTTTTATAGGTTGGTATATAGGCGACATTAATATACCGGCCGGTTGTTTTTTCCATACGCAAATAAATGGTATATGTCATTTTGTAAATCCGCGGTAACCTGAAAAATAGTAGGGTATTTATATTGTGGTTTGAAAAAATCCATACGCAGCGGCATGGTATCAAATACATGAGTAGATACTTTTTTTGTAGGTTCTTTTGGCGAATCAGATAAATTTAATTTACGAGTAATGAGTGAATTCAAATAGGGGTTGATTATATTGAAACAACGATATTGTAGATGATGTGTAGTATAGGGTACAATATGATTAATTGTATCTGGCAATGAAGTGGCACATTCAAAATCATTATTATTATAAATATCCCACATAATAGGTAAAGTAAAGACCACTGATTTTTTGGTTTTAAAAATGGGTCGGATAGAGGTCATGAATTCATTGATATAATCCATTTTTTCTTTAAAAATCACATTTTTCAAATGTAACCCTTTATAAAAGACAATGTCTTCAATGACGAAAAAATTATATTCACCGGTTTCATTTTCTACAATGGTACCATAGACTAGTGTGCCATATTCTAAATGATTCGTGAATTCCACATCTAATACAGTGCCTTTACTAATTTTCTTTTCGCGGTTTATATCTAATAAAATACATTTGTCTTCTTCACCAACAAAGGTAAACCACACATAGGATTTTCTTCCATGAGGTATCGCTAAACAAATATTATAAGAATTGGAAACTTTCTTATGGGAGACAGTTTCATAGGAAAGTTCAAAATCGGGAAAACGTTTCATTAAATCGTTCATTTGTAATTGGGATAATTCCATTTTTATTAGAATGTACTAACTTATAACACAAAATATGTTTATATTCTTTTGAAATATTATTTATGTGGGATTACTCTATTTTTGACACGGATAATGTATTGACATAATTCAATAATTCGTTTTCCATATTTCGTGTTTCTTCTTCGGAAACAAATTCTATGGACGCTGTTTGAGAACCTTGATTTTGTAACATTTGACGGTATTTAGCAATTTGACTATTTACTAAATACTTTGTTTTTTTCGTAGAACATTTATCTTTTATAAAATTCCATACATATTGAGCGACAAATATAATGAATACCGAAATTATAATGGTAAATATGAAATTGAAAAAACTATTTGAGAACATTGAATTAAATTTATAAATATATGTTGTTAGGTAGATATTCTTTTACTTTATTGAACGTCTTATATAATATTTTACATATTGATAAATACAAATCCAAAATAACTTAAACATAATATTGCCTATTTAACTATCTAAACCTATGTCAGTCAATATTTTAATTATAGAAAAAACAGGTAGAATCAAAGAAGTAGAAGTAAAAAAATTTGACGAACAAGAATTATATAAAAGAGCCGGGTTCAAATCCGCAGATGGATTTGATTTATATACGGAATGGGGTGCGGAAATTGACGGCAAAAATTATTCGGTTTCTCTTTATGGTAAAACCAATGGTCGTGCCGGACAAGAAAATAAATATGAATTACCTCCGCCTATGGATAATACCTTATTTTTCGGGTCATGTGCATTAGTCAATAAAATAAATGGTAAAGTAGAAAGTATCACTAAATCGGACTGGAATGCCGTATATGAATTTTTATATGGTGGCTTTGAAGATATTGGAGATGAAGATAGTGAAACGTCAACAGAAGATGATGACGATGAAGCAGACCGAACAAAAGAAGGATATGTAAAAGATGGATTTATTATAGACGATGATGAAGAGTATAGCAATGAAGATGATAGTGAAGAAGAAATCGTAAAAAAACCAAAAGCAAAAGCAAAAGTAACCAAAACAGTAAAACCGGAGAAAACACCAGCGAAACCAACTGAAACAAAAAAGAAAGGTAAGGCAAAGACCGTATTTGAAAATATTTTGAGAGAAGTGGAAAATGATAATTATTTAGATTGTAGTGAAGAATTATGTGAAGAAAAATATATTTAGAATATATATAATGACCCAAATTATAAATTTTTCATATAGACATGCCAATGAAATTGAATTAGAAAAAGCAAAAAAATATGAAAATAAAATAAAGGATTTATTTAAACAACGCAAACGTAGAAAAAGTAAGTCAAAAGCATCCAGATCTTTAAAATCATTAACCATTACTCGTGGTGGAAAAAAATCACATAAAAATAGAACTCGTAAACACCGTAAATAAAAATGTATTGTTTATATGCAATACATTTTTTACAATTATCCAATCGCGCAAATGTGCGTCGTTTTATAATGCATTCATATGATTTAATACATATGGATTTCCTTTTAAGGCGTTTAATGTCTCTCCATTATTGCGGTCCATTTGGATGTTTTGATATAGATTGCTTTGTCCTTGTAATTGTCCCATATTCGCAATATCCATAGATTGATATGGCATGGTTCCTGCTATTGCCCGATCATTTTTTAAGAAATCATCGCGATTTACTTGACGCATATTGATGTCGCTATTCATTAATTTCATATTTCCTGGTACCATACGCCCATCTATAGTTGAACTTTTGATATCGTTATTGCGTTGATTATATTCCGCATCATATGATTTCATTTGTCTGGTTCCGGCACCTGCTCCTGCATTACCCGCGTAGTAAAAATCCCCAGTGCTTTGTCTATTGTTATCTATTGGTTGATGGTCTGCAACTTCATATGCTCCTCCTCGTTGGTTACGATCAATATTCATATGAAATTTAGATTTTTCAGTGGTTTCACGAATGGTTGGTGCGGGTCTATCTGCCGGATTGAAAATATATGATTCTGATACTTTGGTTCCGGGATTTTGATAAGGTCTTAATGTACCGATTACATTTGATTTACGTGATGGTCTTAATACATCTAATAATGGGGCAACTGCTGCTCCCAAACTACCACTGACTAAACCAAAATAACTTTCTTGATGATTTGCTGTACGATTGTTTGGATATGCCAATTTGGTTTTAATGCCATAATCGGCGTCCGTAGCATAATTACGTCCATTTGCGTTGGCTACTGCCATGGGCACTTCACCAAATTGCTGATTATGTGATGGCATATATTCGCCTGGTAAGTATTCTGATGAATTATTATATCCAGCGCCACCAATATAATCAGTGGTGGATGTCTGACGGGCAGTTTCTCTATCAATTTCAATAGAACGTAGTGTACTTCCTTTTTCCGCACCTACTGTGGTAAATAAACGGTCTTGTCCCCATTCCCATGCGCGTTCTGGACGATATTTTTGTTGTAAACCAATATTATCGGTATGACTAATATGTGGGGTTTTACTCATCGCTGGACCTTCATGCCCGATTAACATAAATCCTGTTGGTTTAGGGTTGTTGTCTACTCTTAATTCATCCGCAGTCTTTGGCAACCAGGATTCGCGGTGCATCATACCAGAGTTATATCCATCCGCACCTTGGGTTGTATACCCTAAACCTAAACCAGGCGCTACTTTTTCATCGGCAAAAGGTTTTACATTTGCCATACGCATGCTGGGGTTTACACGGGATTGGTAAAAATCAGTCATATTAGGAGCACCATGAGCCCATTGTTGATTTTCAGAAGGAGCAAATAAAGGTGCTACTTCTTTTTTGGTAATTGTTTGTGACCCAGAGCCAACATAATTATCTAATACACTTTCATTGGTATTATCATTCACGTGGCGATTACGAATATGACTTCCAAAAAAAGGAACCATATTATTATGCTGAAAATAATTACTATCTACCTTATCTCCCGTTAAAGAGTAATAACTTTCACCTACATTATCCGCTTTATATGAATTCACAATATTATTCACTGAATTCGGATTGAAATATTTATCCGTATACACTCCGGTAGGACTATCAAATTTATTTACATTTGATAATTCAGATGTTAGATCGGTTTCCCTGGATACCACTGGGTATTCCTCAGGATAATTACGATTCGGAGCGTTCGTATTTGGTAACTCATTTGATTTATTTGTAAAGTTCTCGTTTTTTTTATTTTGATTTGTTACAACATATAATAATCCAAGAGCAATTCCCGGAATAGCTAATTCCATTCTATTATATAATTATAATACATTTATATAATATTTTATGAATACAAATTATTTAATTACTCTAAATAATTTATCGAATGCGATTTTCATAGAGCGTTCCGATACAATCATTTTTTCCATTTCCTACACACATTGAACGTCCGGTCAAATAATATTCTTGATTTTCAGTACCAGATACGACTGGAAGAGAGGGATGATAATAATCCTTTTCTAAAATGCGAGTTTGGATATTATCATTGAAGACTTTTTCAATACCGTTCAATGGATTTAGCCATGGAGTTTCCCATCTAGGTTGTTCTAAATCTCTATACAACCATGCGGGATGACTGGCCCTACTTTCTTGTACGAAAGGGTCCGTACTTCTATAGGTTGGTTGTGTAGTGGAAACCGCATGCTTTTTATAATCGTTTACATCTACTAAATCGCGGTTCAAAGGACGTGTTAACCCTAATAAATCACTCTCTAAATTCACTGTATTTGTTCTAAAATTCGCACCCCAACCCTGCATACGTAGTTGAGGGTCTTCTAAAAAAGGTAAATCCATTCCTTGTCCGGGAGTCATTAATCTATATTTGCCGGTAAATGAACTATCTTCTACTTGTTTGGCGATTCTTACTGGGTCATCATGAAATCTGGTAAATGACATATTCTTTTCTATATAAGTTATTATATATATGGAAAAAAAGAATTCTTCAAAAATAATTTAAATAATAGAGAACATTCATTATAAATAGGTTCTCAAATATGCCTAAAATATGTCTAAATATGATTGTGAAAAATGAAAGTAAAATTATAGAACGTCTATTGACCTCTGTATCACCTATGATAGATAGTTATTGTATTTGTGATACTGGAAGTACCGATAATACGATTCAACTCATCAATGATTTTTTTAGAAATCGTGAGATAAGTGGTAAAATTGTCGTAGAACCATTCAAAAATTTTGGTTATAATCGTACTTTTGCTCTACAACAATGTATTGGAATGCCCGATGCGGATTATTTATTACTTTTGGATGCGGATATGATATTAGAAATGCCAGCTGATTTTTCTCCCACCCAATTTAAAGAGAACCTGAAATATGAAGTCTACCATTTGTTTCAAGGTTCTCGTTCTTTCTTTTATAAAAATGTTAGAATCATTAAAAATATTCCAGGAATGTCCTATTGGGGAGTCACACATGAATTTTTAAAACCACCGGAAAATGCGGTATATTTTACTATTCCTATGAGTCAATTATTTATCAATGATGTAGGGGATGGTGGTTCTAAAACCGAAAAATTTGTTCGCGATATTCGTTTATTAAAAAAAGGATTAGAAGAGAACCCGAATAATGATAGATATACTTTTTATTTGGCGAATAGTTATAAAGATGCCGGACAATATGAAGACGCCATAGAAACCTATAAAAAACGTATTAAAATCGGTGGTTGGCAAGAAGAAGTATGGCATTCTTTTTATTCCATTGGTAAATGTTATAAAGAATTAGGTAATATGAAAAAATCACTACAATATTGGTTAGATGGATATACCTATTATCCACATAGAATTGAGAACCTCTATGAAATTGTCACGTATTATAGAATTATCGGGCATCATTCTTTGGCATATATATATTATTGTTTGGCAAATTATGAACGAGAACGAAAACGTGATTACGATAATTTGTTTTTACAAAAGGATATTTATGATTTTAAATTAGATTATGAATTATCCATTATCGGATTTTATTGTAATTGGGAGAACTTTGATATGAAAAAAGTATGTATGCGTTTATTAGAGAACCCACGTGCCGATGAATATATTACGAAAAATGTTATGACAAATTATAAATATTATTCCTCTTCTATCATTCAACATAAAACCCCCATTACAGCAGTGGAAAAAATATTCAAAACCGTAGGAAATTTATGTGCCATTGATAAAGAGAAGTTTGTATCCAGTACTCCGTCAATTTGTTGGAACGGTAATACTTGTCAGTTGCTTTTGAATACTCGTTTTGTGAATTATAAAATTAATGAAAGAGGGGAATATATCAATCAAGAAAAAATACAGACGATCAATGTAATATCTTTGGTACGAATCATGGGTTCCGAATGGGAAATCACTGAAGAATATATTTTATCTTATAACGAACAATATGATGATATTTATGTAGGATTAGAAGATGTGCGTTTGTTCTCTTATGAGGAGGCGATTTATTATACCGCCAATAGAGGGTTACCCAATGGTAATATGGTAGTAGAACATGGCATAATAGATATATATGCGAAAAAAACCGTAAACCCACGTCTTATGAAAATAGAGAACCAACAGAAAATAGAAAAAAATTGGGTATTATTTACGACCAACGAAAATTCTTTAAAAATGATTTATTATTGGTTTCCTTTAACGATTGGGGATGTGAAACCGAATAAGAATGGAGTCAGTTCGGAATTAGTGGTTACAAATACCATAGAAACCCCCGCATTTTTTAAATATTTACGCGGTTCCACTCATGGTATTGCGATTGGTCATGAAACTTGGTTTATATGTCATTTGGTGAGTTATGATGAACGCCGTTATTATTACCATTGTTTTGTAGTATTAGATAGTGAAACCTTTCAAGTAAAAAAATATTCTTCCTTATTCACCTTTGAAAAACAACCAGTAGAATACACATTAGGTATGGTTTATATTTCAGAATTTAAAGAATTAGTGATTGGCTATAGTTTGCTGGATAAAGAAACCAAATATATGAAGATTTCTATGAAACATGTGAAAGAATTGTTCTAATGGTCGTTATATATAACAGTCAATGATACTTAACACATCATTTGGTAAAATATCAAATGATATGTCGTCTATTTGCAAAATATCGTTCAATGATTGTATTTTTATAATCCATTCAATGGGTATAGTAACTAATGTGGTGGGTGATTTTTCAGTTTCGCAGGTATCTATAATTAACGATATGCCAATAATATGTATAAAATTCGCGCGGAAAGAGATTTCGCTTTCATGATAGGGCGCTTTTTCGTGAAATAAATAACGCTGTCCTTTTCGTAAATGTGTATACATTTTGGTGGTTGATATCATTCTATCATTGGATATTTCAATAGATCAATTTTACATATTGGTTTATCATTCCAAAATAAAATGTAATACCTCTATAATGGAAGCTGCTAAGAATATACCTACGAAAATACAAAATATTTTTAACGATAATGTCGTATCGGATTTACAACGATTTATGAAAAAACGCCAGTGTTTGAATGATACAAATATGGTTTTCATTTATTTATTTCATATCGTCCAAACCGCTGGCATTTTAACGACCACCATCGCTGCAGGTACGAATGCCAAAACATATATATGGGTAGGCATTGGTCTAAATCTATTCGCATCCTTAATCAATGTTTTCGAACAAACCAATAATAATATTTCCAAAAAATTATTGAAGGATATTCAATTGATAAAAGATGGCAAATATTTAGACGATGGGATTGTCGTTGAAACCGAAGAAAAAAATACACCACACAAACGAAACGACATTGAAATAAGCAAGTCTAATTTAGATCAACCATTATTATAATATGATTTATTTTACATCATTTATTTCCGCATTTTTACAAGCATTACCAAATGTTCTTCTATGCCATTTGGTAATCCCATGACTTTGTATACCTTCCAAATGCTTTTTTGTTCCGTACCCTACATTAGTATCTAACGCATATCGTTCAATTAACTCGGGATGAGCGAGACACATTTCATTTATATATTCGTCCCGGGCAACTTTGGCTAAAATACTTGCCGCAGCAATTCCCATATATTTTGCGTCGCCCTGTTCTACTGTAACCGCTGGCATTTCACATATACTTTCCGTTTTATCATCAAACCAACGATAAGGATTGAAATAATTACCATCTACCAAAGCCAACAATTCGTGTTGATAATCCGGTTCTAATACAATATCTTTTCCATATAAACCGTTTTCTTTTAATTTTAGAATAACATTACGAATACATTCATGCATGCCACGCATGACCGACTGTAAAATATTTATTTTATCTATTACATCGGATTCTACATATTCAATATGCCATACCAGAGCATTTTGTTTTATATATTCCGATACTTCTTTTATTTTCTTTTTAGAAGAGAATTTTTTACTATCTTTTATATCGGTTCCAATGAAACTACCATTGCGTGGTAAAACAACACAAGCAATATATGCTCTACCGAAAAGACATCCTCGTCCAACTTCATCCAGGCATAATTCAAATTTATTCGTATTATCATAAAATAATTCCAGTAATGGTGGTGGGTTACGAGGTTTAGACATTTTATAGAAATATACAACAGTTATTTTAAATTTAATTTAAATCAATTTTTTATTATTCTGCCATATATTTTCCTGGTATATTTTATACTTTTTTGAATAAATGAATATAAAATTATCACCATTGATGTTATTTTTATTGTTATTGATAGTTTTATTAATATCTATTACATTTGTTATTATGTTTAATTTGTAAGGTTTTATTTCATT
>Ga0114971_10001637_pt1 | contig 15219 bp, 7 predicted proteins | sample M_140625_MF_Meta_FD_87320 | JGI IMG/M metagenome (GOLD analysis project Ga0114971, IMG submission 87320) | Freshwater microbial communities from Lake Montjoie, Canada to study carbon cycling - M_140625_MF_MetaG | ecosystem: Environmental > Aquatic > Freshwater > Lake | place: Lake Montjoie... | reverse complement strand
TACATTATTTTCATTATTATCATTATTATATTCTAAAAAATTTTTTATACTATTATTTTTGTTATTTGCTATATGATAAGAACATTTTTTATAATTATTCATTTCTTTTCCTTCTTCATTAACATAACAATCAGTTAAAAGCCATGTATTTGATAAATTATCAGAATGACCACGAATAATAAACTTAAATCCAGATAGTAAAAAATCATAAAATTGTCCTGTTTCATAATTTTTAATCATTATGAGGTCCTTTCCATTTGAATAGTTTATCTCATAATCATGAAGGTAAAAAAATCTTTTTATGATTCTTATTCTTATTTTTTTTACAGGTTGTGTTTCCATTTTTGAGATGTTTTTACTTGTAGTTTAGAAATAATAAAACCCTTATTAAATCAATTTTTATTTTCTAAACTATATTATAAATGAGGACTGATAATAAAGGTAATTCTAAGAAACTAAACATTCGCAAACGAAATACAACCGTAGATCATAAACCATCAGCAACTCGCGCAAATGACGCAAATGAATTAAAAAAATTGAATGCGGCATTTGAAGCTCCAACAGCAAAAAAAACCAACAAGAAAGTTCCAGCAACCAAAAAAGAGAAACCTGTAAAAGAGAAGAAACCTCGTAAATTGAACGCATTCATGTTGTTCGCAAAGGAAAAACGCGAATCTGTTAAAAAGAACCATCCAACTGCGAAAGTTACTGAAATTGCTAAAAAATTAGGTGAACTATGGAGAGCTCTATCTAACTCTGAAAAGCAAAAATATAAACAATAAATAATTTATATATATAATTTATATATATAATTTATATGTCAAATGAAGTAAAATATTTTAAAATTTATGGTCAAATTAGAACAGGAACTAATTATATATCATCTATTATATTAAATAATTTTTCAGATACAATTGTTTTTATGAATGTTGGTGGATGGAAACACGGCAAACTTATTGAAATTCCAAATGTTATTGAATTAGTAGATACAGTCGATATAAATACTAAAAATAATATAGAAATTGATAATACAATCGATTTATTTACAAATAATAAAGTAAATTTTTTAGTAATAATAAAAAATCCCTATATGTGGATACATTCAGTTTCTACTATTCTGAAAAAAGAAATAACGCCAGAATTTGTAATTGAATATATTACTATTTGGAATGATATTTATTCAAATTATAAATATTATATTGAAAATGGGAAAGCATATTTAGTCAAATATGAAATATTAATAGAACAACCAAATGAAACACTCAATAAAATTAAAAACAATTTTAATTTAACTAAAAAAAATTTAGAATATATTTTTGAAAATAAAAAATTATCCAAAAATTCGGATTCGAATATAGGAAAAACAATAAATGTAATATTCGATAAAAATAAATATATTAAACCAAATATTTCTGACTATTTATCAAATAATATAATAACTATTATAAATGAAAATATTGATATAACTCTTTTAAAATATTATGAATATGACTTAGAAAAAGTCTGAGTTTATATATGACATCTTAATCTGATTTCTTCATCACAATCTTTTTTTTCTTAGAATCTGCGTGCCCATTATTTAATCCAGTCTCCGGAATAATATGAGGCTTCATTGGTTTTTCCTTTATTTTGGTAGCATCCACTGAGAAATTAAACATATTATCCACAGAATCACCCATATTTTCATCATACTCCTTCAATAGTTTTTCCTCTATCTTTTCTTTAATATCCATTTTTTCTTCATATTTCTTACCTTCTGTCTTCATCTTCTTTAATTCATTAAAGAATTTTACTTCATCGAATAAGATATCAAATGAATTGGTTCCAACACGTGGAAGTTGTCCAAACATAATATTAGCACTAACACCACCCATTTTATCCTTCTCAGCAAATGTAGATGCCTTCACTAAGATTTCAGTACTCTCCTCAAATGTTGCCTTTGCGATTGCGCCTCTTTCTCCTGACCGATTAATACCGTGTCTTTCAATGGGCATAATAATTCCACGATGTGTCATAATATCACCCAACAAGCTCAAATGACGATAATTCACCTCATAGTCCTGCATCTTCATCAATTCACGAATGATAATTGAACGAGTTGCTTCAATTCCAAAAAGCTCATTTATTTCGTGAATATCATTACTCAATGTCCGATTTGAATCAATCTTATCATTCATCTTTGTAAATACATCTAACAAATTAACACCACTTGTTTCCAAATACCATTCAGTAGTCTGATTATAACTTCCATCCTCGCGATATACAATCTTCTTACGCATATTCGGTATAACCTGTTCAATATTCGGAACTCCTCTAATTGTAATTCCCATCAATATTTTCTCTAATTCCTGTAAAAATTCTAGATAATCTCCGTCATGGCTATCCTCTCGAATACGAATACGCATCATCAACTCTTTCGCATTATCATCAGAGAAAATACATATAATGTCATCTTCAATACAGTTCTTTTGAATAATATCTTGAATATCAGATAAATAAATATTCTTATCCATCATCTTTTCCTTATTAAAAACAACACGTAAAATCCAATTACTAGTTTGGTCAGTTGGACATATTGAAATACCAATCGCATTAGCAAACTCTTGATATGTTCGAATATATTCAATGTCCTCTTCAATATTTGTTTCATCTGTAGAATTTTCATAAATAATCATAGTCTTTTCAACAATGTCCTGTAATTTTGTAAATCCAATATAATTACATACATATTTCGCGCCAGCAATATCAGTTGAATATTCATCCTTCAAATATATTTCCATTGATGGACTCTTAATTGTTTTCGATACATTGATGATTTCCTTGATTCGCGGAACACCAGTTGATGTTACTAACGCCTTCGCACCTACACCTGCGTTATGAAAAGTATCCCGCATACAAAGTCCATTATAGATATTGAAGTTCCTCGTATTTTTAACAGTCAAATCATACATATATAGATATTCTGACTCAATCTCATCGATTCTTACAATTTTATCATAAATTATTTGTTCATTTAATAATGACTCGAATACTTTTTTATCAGCATCATTCTTCGATTTTAATATATATTCTTCTACTTCTTTTCGATGAATATTTATTGTTCCAAATTCGACTGTTTCAATGGAAGGAATTATATCATTTCGATTTCTGTCATAATCTTCAAAAACAATCGAATTCGAAACTGGAAGATAATCACCCACTTTAAGAGTATCTCCATCAACCCCAACAATCTTATTATTGACCCTTTTTAAGAAACTCTTTGCCTTTGTTGCGACTACAACTCTACCATTTTCAGTTGTAATTTTCAGAACAGTATTTGTTCCATCTTTATTAACAACTGGATGTCTTGTCGTCGCCTCAACTTCATCCCAAATAATCATACCATCCTCTGTGCAAGCTGGAACATACACTTTCTTATCACGAACATATTCTAATGTGGTATCATGTGGATGTTTTTCGACATTCTGTTCATCCGCATTTTCAATTCTTCCATCAATCCAATCGCCAATTTTAGTTCTCACAATTTCATCATCGACTTTCAACATAATTTCAGTATCCCACGAAACACTATTCAATGTATTATGAACCATTATTCCACTATCAACCATAAAACTCTCCGCATTCGGAACTGTGAAATCATAAACATACTCAAATTCACATCCATCATAATAATCAATCGAAATAATCTCATCCCAAATTACATCAGAATAAACAGCCTGCTCAATCAGCCCAACCTTTAACCTCAATTCTTCATCATCATTTCGAACCATAGCCATCTTAAAATCATTCAAATATTTCTTCAATGTTTTCCTTCCAATACTTTCCACATCTTTCCATCTCCCATAAATACGGCTGTTCCCAGAAATATTTAATTTCTTACCAATATCCGCAACTAATTCACCAACCGCTGGTATCTTATCTATATAATCAACACATTCACGATTATCCTTCTGGGCTTCTAATATCAACCTCATCTGCTCATTCTTCTCATTATTAAAAATATCAAACTCTTCTGATAACTTCTGAATATATTTTCTCATAATAATAATTGCCTCCTCAGTAAAATAACCAAACACTCCAAAATAATTCATCAGATTTTGTATATCAATCAAGCGCTCAATATCCATTGTAATAACAATCTGTTTTCTTGATACTTGAATAACTCCGTGAAAATGTAATATACACTCTAAATATCCACGAATAAAATCCAATGGCATCTGGTATATATATGAAAAATTCTTGATAAATTTCTCATTGATAAAAACAGATAACTCCACCGATTTTATAATAATAACTGATTCCCTCTTTTCATAAGAAATTCCATTCTGTTCAAGAAAATAAATCATATGTCTATCAATCTCATTCCCATACAAATTAACAGCATAACCCAATTTATTCGGCTTATAATTATTAGATGAAATCGCACAAAAAATACCAAACAATTTATCACATTTAATCTTCATTCCACAAATTGACAAAGCTTCAATCGCACTATCAGCCTCTGGCAAATTCATACAAACCGGAATTCTATCACCAACTGCCAATTTTGAGCCCTCTATTGGAATAATACCATTTACTGACCTTTTCAAAAATGAATGTGATAAGGTAGCCTTTGTTGAGCGCCCTGTCCGCGTTTTAACACACATTAATTTTCCATTCACTGGATGACGACTAACCTTTGATATCTCACGCCATCCAATCTTTTCATCGGGAGAAACTGATAATATTTTCATCTTATCACGAACCTCCATAATTGTATGACGCCCAGATTCATCCACGGAAATTACCCCATTTTTATTCTTAATTGTCCGATCCACAAATTCGCCAATGGTTGTATTCAACATAAGCCCATTCATTTCAACTACAATTCGCGTCTCCGATGGAACTGACATCTGTGTAAGTGGTTCACCCATAGATTGCGCACCAATAATTCCAACCATCTCTCCCGGTTGAACAAATGATGTAATATATTTTTCACGAATTGTATCAACTACAAATTTAAATACGACCTTGTTAAATTTGTTCTCTATTATTGAGACTTTTGTTGAAAGGTTGCTATACAATAAGGCACGGAATATATTTAGAGAAAAATCTGGAAGATATCGTGAAAGTTCTACTTCCAATTCTTTCAATAAAGTCCGAATGTATGTTGGAGTTAAATCCGTTTTCTTACTCAACTGATTCTTGAACATATCACGCGCATTCTTGATTGTTCTCGGGAAAAATACGGGAGAAAATACTGGCGCGTTCATAACGTTCATGTTCTTAAAATAGGAGTTTCGAGCAATATCACGAATTCCCATAATTTTATCATAATCACCCTTTAAGTTAGTAATATAATCTTTATGACTGGTCATCTCCTTATAGGCATCTGCTGTCATTATATTCTTCAATAAGGCCATAGATTCTTCTGTAATCAAATACTTCTTCGCCATCTCTTCATTGCTATATTCAATCAACTTCAATTCTTGCTTGTTCAACTTACAAGGGTCAATACCATCATCACCATAGGCAAATTGAACAATATTATTCACACCATTTCGAACAGTCCCACCATATTTAACGCTCAAATCTTCAAGGGCTTTAATTAAACGACGCTGCATATATCCTGACTCGGCAGTATCACGAACTTGTAATCCATTTGAAAGACCAAAATTTAATGTTTTCGGAACTGTAATATCATACACCTTTGGATAATCTAACACTGATAATTTCTCAATCCGAACAATTGAATCCAAAATAACATCATTAACAACCCGATAATTATGAATATGATTCCAATACACAATTAACTCATCTCCATTTATTTCAGTAAATACTCCAATTCTTGAAAATAAATATGGAAGAATCTTCTGATAATTTGGAATCTTAAAAAGGTTCTGTTCTCCTTCATTAAAAGACCGCAAATATTCCGATATTTTTTCGTTTGAAAAATTGAGAATATTTACAGATTTAGAATTCACAACCGGAGGACACTCCAAATTCATCGTAACAGGCAAATAATCTCCGACTTTAATTTCTGGGGTCGGCTTTTCAATGAATTTTTTAAGATTTTCATTCCAAACAATCAATGACTTACTCTCAACGACTTTAACATCGCGTCCACTCTCAGTATAAATTTTATACATTTCTTTTCCTGGGTCATGACGAGTAATTGCGGTTACCTCTCCCCAACTAACATTACCATCATCGTCAGTAGTCGAAATATAAGCACCATCCTTCAATTTCAACAACTCTTGTTCCTTCTCTGGTAAATGCTCAATTTCATTTTTATTTTCATCCAAATGTTTATCAATCCATTCACCTATCTGAACATATTTAATTTCTCCATTTTCCAAAATTATAATTGTTGTGTCATAACTAACGGATTTAATCGCTGTATCAATTACACCAACGCGCCCACCCATCTGATGAAAAAACAGCTCATGTGGGTCCAGACCATTGAAAAAATTATTCACAATGAATCCCCGACTAACTGCGCCATAATCATTCTTCGAAAAATGAGGCAATGTCCGCTTATCATAACCGAACGCAACACGCTTATCAATAATTGATGTCTGACCCAAAAATCCACGCGTCTGACAAATAGCACTCAATACATCACCTTTTGCCCCTGAACTATTCGTAATATACATACCATTCTTTCTGTCAATATTCTTTTTCAAATATTTCTCAAAATCATACTTCGCCCCATCCAACTGCTCTTTTATGTCAGATTCCAAACTAATATGAATAAATTTCGAATCTAAATTTGGGTTATAAATACCAACATTTGCCTCTTTTATAATTGTATTAACATTTTGAATTTTTCCCTCAATAATTTCTTTTATTTTATTACTATCCTCTTTTGTCGGAATACAATCCCCCATTCCCAATGTAAAACAATGTTCAGATAGCCACCTATTCAACATTCTCTGATTATTATCCAAAAAATTCTTAACTGCTTCCGATCCAAATGAATCATAAATCATATGAATTAATGTCTTTCCAATAATTGTTTTATCAAGAATTCCCTGCTTAAAAACTCCATTCTCAATAATAACCTTATTATGTTCCGATGGATCCACATCATAACTCTTATTCTCTTTTGAAAATGAAATATCTGGTAAAAACATAGAGTAAATGTCCTGTCCACGCCAGTTTCCATCCTTATCTGGAGAAGGCATCTTCCCAGTATATTGGTTATTTGTCATTGTCAAATTAAATGCGTTCTTTCTGCTAATTTTTACGTGTGGATGTGTAATCAAAAATGCGGCAACCATTGTATCAAAGTTAACCTGAATAATGGGCTCCGATTTTGCGGGACTAATGATTTGAGTTGGAACTGCGGTAAGCTTCTCCAATTCATATGCTGTCTGAATATTTTGAGGAATATGCGTGTTCATCTCATCACCGTCAAAATCCGCATTATAGGGGGCCGTACAATACACATTCAAACGAAAAGTTTTTCCAGGCATAACTTTTACCTTATGCGCCATCATACTCATTCTATGTAAGGAAGGCTGTCTATTAAACTGACCCCAATCTCCATCCATTAAGTGTCTATCAACCACATCACCATCTTCTAATACAACACTATTCCGGTCAATATACTTCAAATAAATATGTTCTGGATGAGCTATTCCATTGTCATCATAATTCATTTTCGTTATCTGTTTCGCTCCTGGATGAACTAGTGGACCAGTCCTAACCAAACGATACAATTTTTCCTTATTATATTTCGTAACAATCTCTGGAATTGTAAGATTCATCGCAATTTTCATTGGGACGCCATATTCATCAATACTAATACTTGGGTCAACACCAACAACAGTTCTTCCTGAGAAATCCACACGCTTTCCCATAATATTTGAACGAATACGACCCTCCTTTCCCTTCAAGCGCTGACGAATCATTTTAAGTGGCTGTCCACTCCTACGGCTACTTACTGGAATATTTTTAATCTCATTATCAACCATTGTAGCAACATGATACTGAATCATATTATGGACCAGATTAATCTGACGTGCGGAACTCTCTTTTTCAACATCACTATCCTTCTTTAATGCTTTTTCTAATTCCTTTTTAAGAAGATTTACATTCTTCACAATTTCCGCAATTTTTGAAGTCAAATCATCCTCTGCCCTCTGATTGTTATCTTGGCGAACTGATGGACGAACCGCCGGAGGAGCAACAGGAACAACCGTACAAATCATCCATTCTGGGCGAGAATCTAAGACATCAAAGCCCAATAATTCAGCGTCCTCATTCGTAATCTTCTTGAAAATATTAAGGACGTGTTCCACGGGAAGCATAAATTTCAACTTCTTTTCATTCGCATCTTTGAAGGCATCCGAAGAATACTCGGCATCAATCTGAATAATATTATCATTCTTATACTTATCTCCCATTACTTTTCTATATATAGTCGGTTGAACCGCATTACAACCTCCATTATAAATACACTTCTTACTTGATTGTTTCGTACATAAATCGGCAACATACTTAAAAGCATTTGCTCCATTCTTTTTTTTCAATTCTTTCATTATAATCGGATTTGATTTATCAATTAATAAGTTTGCGCAACGAATACACACGCATCGAAGCAATTTAATAATCGTATCCATATGTTGAATCCAATATACCGGTAGAGGAAGTTCGATATGTCCGAAGTAGCCGGGGCATATAGTATGGTCATAGTCATCAGTCGGACAAATACGACCTCTTTCTAAGACTCCCATCCTTGGATCGAAGAGACCATTCTCCTTCGGTTCATTTCCATCGTATGTCTCCGGAATTGTTACATGACATACTGACGCTTTTTTTAAAGCTTCTGGATTTAGCAATCCAAATTTAACTTCTGTAATATTCGCAATATTACTAACATCTGATAATTCTTGAAGTAGTTTAGACATATTTAATAAAGAGATTTATAATATAGTATTATATTTCTTTTAAATTGGTTTTTTTTAAATCAATTTTTTTATTTTCTTAATTTGGTTTATTCTTAAATAAAAATAAAATATTATAGATAATGATTGATTTCTCTAAAAAAAGAATATTTTCAGAAGAATTTTCAGAAGAATTCTCAGATTTAGACGAAATAAAAAAACCGAAAAAAGAAAATACTTCCTATGAAATAAACATTATGAATGAAGATAATGAAATACCGAAGAAAAAAAAAAGCGAGGATTCAAAGAAATCTAAAACACTTTCTAAAATATCAAAAAAAGATACATCTGAAATCGAACAATTAGAAAATAGTTTTATAATTAGTAAAAAGAAAATTTCACCGAAAACATTAAAAACATTAGATATTTCATTAAAAGAATATGAAATTATGACGGAAATTGAGTTTAATTATTGGAAAAAGTTATCAAAAGATGAAAGACATGAGTTAAAAAAATTAGAGCAAGAATTAAATGAATATGAGTTCTCAGATATTCCAGAGAGATTCCGCATTCTTAAATTTAATATTCCATTAGCAACGAAAAGAAATATTATGCAACGCTTTACCCAATTTGAAATGATGGAAACTTCTGACCCCGAGTATTTTAAGCTGAATCGCTGGATGGAAGGAATTCTAAAAATACCATTTGGTAATTATGTTAATCTTCCAGTTTCAATAAATGACCCACCAAATAAAATAAATGACTTCATTTCAGATGTTCGTTCTAAAATGGATGATAGTATATTCGGACACGTCGAAGCAAAAGATAAAATTATGCAAGTCGTCTGTCAATGGATTTCGAACCCGTCTTCATCTGGAAACATTATCGCACTTCAAGGCCCTCCCGGAATTGGTAAAACTTCCCTTATTCGTAATGGAATTTCCAAGGCACTTGGGCGTCCTTTTCATATGATAGCCCTCGGTGGAGCAACTGATGCGACTTTCCTTGAAGGACACAATTATACATATGAAGGCGCAAACTGGGGCCGAATCGTAAGTATAATTATGGACTCTAAAATAATGAATCCAATTATATTCTTTGATGAACTCGATAAAGTTAGTGGGACAAAACACGGTGAAGAAATAATTGGTGTCCTTACCCACCTAACTGACCAGACGCAAAATTCATCTTTTCAGGATAAATATTTTTCGGGAATTGATTTGGACCTATCAAGATGTCTATTTATTTTTTCTTATAATGATGAGAGCCTATTGAATCCAATATTAAAAGACCGCCTCGTTAAAATTAATTTATCTGGATTTTCTACGACTGAAAAAATAAATATTTCTAAAAATTATATCATAAAAGAACTCAATAAAAATATTGGATTTGATGATGATTCAGTTGTATTTAGTGATGATTCAATTAAAGAAATTATTGAAACATATACTGATGAACATGGTGTCCGAGAATTAAGGCGCTGTATTGAAACAATCCTTCTTAAACTAAATATGCGCCGATTTACAGAAAATATATCATTCCCCCTCAAAATTAATTCAGATATTATAAAAGAATATCTCAAAAAGCAAAATACGGATGATTTCTTATCTAAAATGCTATACCTCTAAAATGAATCATCCGGAAAATTCTTGTTATTACCTCTCTTTTCGCCAATATTAGATTGCTGTTTAAGAGTAGTACAAACCTGACCAGTTGATGTGGAATAATCCGACCGACAATTGGGACTGGCACCATTCTTCGCAAAAGCAAACATACTATCTTTCGGAATCTGTGAATAAATCATTTCATTCGCGAGAGGTAAAGGAGTTCCCTGAGGAACAAATAAGTAATCACTATCAATAAGTTTATTATTTGCGGGTTCAGACTTCCAACCATTGTAAGGATTCGCTTTTAATCGAAGGCCATCATAATTTCCATAAACACCATTTCCCATTTCATATGAAACAGATGCCGGAGTATTAACACTTAATAAATAAGTATTGTTTCCTAAATAAGACGCCTGTTGTTTATCAAGTTTATCAATACGGTCAAAAGGATTCGTTGGAGTTTTACCTGCGGGGCCTCTATAATAATCTGGGAATATACGATTCATTATAATATATTAGATAAAAAATATATCTATTCCTCTTTTTTATTTCCAAATATCCATTGTATTATTCCATAAAATATCATTTTTCCATCCAATCTAAAATGATTAAATCGTTGTAATATATATCTTTCATTATTTTCATCACTTACTATTTTAGTTTCATCTAAATTATTTTTTATTTTTAATACTTGGTTAGACTCAATTTCATACTCATTCAAAAAAGAGTCCTCCATTTTATAGCGTTTTTCTTTAAATGGAAATGAATTTAATTTATGACTGTAAATACGATTTAGTGGAATACTATTATTTTTAGAAATATAGAAGTCATTTAGTGGACCACCATGCCTTAATAATAATGAAAGAAGCTCACTTCTTTCTTCTGGTTCACAATCAATTTCAACAATTTTATTAGGATTTCTTTTTAAATTATCATCTTTTGTATAAAGTGGAAAATAGTCAATATTATTACTTTGGAAATTTACAACATAATCAATATTATTTTTACGATATATAATCTCAATTATACATTCGCTTTTAATTATTTTTTTCAAAAAAGTAAGTGATATAGAAGATGAATATTTTATCTTATCGTTTAATTGATTTGTTGAATCTGGGTGTTCAACTACTTCGTTGTCATAAATAAAATATATATTTTTTATTGAAACATCTTTCAATATATTTTTATTCTGGAAATATTTAAACTCAAAAAACATATTAAATAAAAATGAAAAGATTTTATTTAGTATACCGACCATTATTTTATTATATATAAAATCTTTTTAATCTATTTAGAAAAAATAAAATCTATATAATTATATAAATGAGCAGTTGCGCAAATATTGTAAATCGCCTTCAAAGTGATGTATGTCTTCTCAAAGAGAATTGGAATAGTATTGATATGATAGTTGATATTCTTCAAATAAATCAAGAGATTTTTCTTGAATCGCCTTTTTTAGTTTATCTTATTCCAACTAATCCAAATGGTATTGGAATTCCAGTTACAATTGAATCAGAAAATGCTTCATCTCTTACAACCACTACATATTCTGGATTGATTGTATTGGACCCAACTGGAAGTCAGAATTGCGTTGTATTTACAACTGAAACTCTTCTTAGTTTTGGTAGAAGAACTTCTGGTGGTTTTTTTGAAATGCTTAATACTCTTCCAATTGTTGTTGTTAATGCTAACCCAAGTATTCTTCCAAATCTTACATATTCAGAAGTTATTGCGGCTCTTGATTCATGTTCGGGTTCAAATGATAACCATACTGTTAACTGTGTGGCTTATAATGCTTTGTTAGTTTTTCTTAAAAAGAATTTTGGTGTTCGTAATCTTACCCCATCAGTTGCTGCTTGCTTTTATGATTATTTTAATGAAAATCGAAATATAAATGCAAGGACAATTGTAGAACCCATCGTTGAAAAAGAAGAACCAGTTGTTTATCTTCCAGTTGATGAAAAATCAAAAACAGAAGTTAGACAACAAGTTGTATTACCACCAATTGATGATCTTTCTAAAACAGTCGCAAGTGTTGTTTTACAACAGGCTGATGAAAAATCAAAAACAGTTGGAAGTGTTGTTTTACAACAGGTTGATGAAAAATCAAAAACAGTGGGGAGTGTTGTTTTACACCCAGTTGATGACCTTTCCAATACAGTTTCAAGTGTTGTTTTAAAACCGAGTATCAATACTTCTAGACCTTCCGCAAATATTGTTTTAAAACCGGTTATTAATACTTCTAGACCTGTTGCGAATGCTGTTTTACCACCAGTTATTAATACTTCTAAGCAAGTCGCAACAGTTATTTCACTGCCAGTTAATGACTTATATGAAACATGTGTAGAAAGAGCTTATCCATTTGAACCATTTGAGCCATTTGATCCATTAGGCAGGACATTGAATTTAGAGAAAGATATTAAAGTAGAAAAAGTAGAAAAAGTAGAAAAAATAGAAAAAGTTAAAAAAGTACAAGAAGTTAAACCAGTTGTTCGTCATATTGAAGATAGCGGAACAAATACATATTCTACTACTGAAAGCAGTAGTAATGATGCGATTGAAGCAAAATTAAGAGCACTTTTAGAAGCAACTGAAACATCAGAAGTGTCTAGAACTGAGTAAATATTCTTAATATTATTAAAATTCTTAAAATTTATAATATATATATATTATAAAATGAGTAGTTGCGCAAATATTGTGAATCGACTTCAAAGTGATGTCTGTCTTCTTAAAGAGAATTGGAATAGTATTGAATTGATAGTTTATAATCTTAATATTGACCAAGCTATTTTCAATGAATTGTCCCTTTTAGTTTATCTTATTCCAACTACTCCAAATGGTATTGGAATTCCAGTTAGAATTGAATCAGAAAATGCTTCATCTCTTACTACTACAACATATTCTGGATTAATTGTATCGGAACCAACTGGAAGTCAGAATTGTGTTGTATTTACGACAAAAACACTCCTTAGTTTTGGTGAAAGAAATTCAACCGGATTTTTTAGGATGATTGATACTCTTCCAATTGTTGTTATTGATGCGAATCCAAGTATTCTTCCAAATCTTACATATTCAGAAGTTGTTGCGGCTCTTCAATCATGCGCGGGTTCAAATGATAACCACACTGTTAGCTGTGAGGCTTATAATGCTTTACTTGTTTTTCTTAAAAAGAATTTTGGTATTCAAAATCTTACTCCATCAGTTGCTGCGTGTTTTTATGATTATTTTAATGAAAATCGAAGTGTAAACGCAAGGCCAGTTGTATTACCCCTTATTGATGAAAAATCAAGAACTAATGTAAGCGTTGATGAAAGGTTAAGAACAAATGTAAGTGTTGTATTACCACTTGTTGATGAAAAGTCAAGAACGAATGTAAGTATTGATGAAAAGTCAAGAACGAATGTAAGTATTGATGAAAAGTCAAGAACGAATGTAAGTGTTGATGAAAAGTCAAGAACGAATGTAAGTGTTGATGAAAAGTTAAGAACGAATGTAAGTGTTGATGAAAAGTCAAGAACGAATATAAGTGTCGATGAAAGGTCAAGAACTAATGTAAGTATCGATGAAAGGTCAAGAACTAATGTAAGTTTTGTATTACCAATTGATGAACAATCAAATATATTACCGCATCATTTTAGAGGAAGATTAAATAATAATTCAGTCATTGTATCAAAACAAATGAAAGAACAAGAACTAATCCAATCTACAATTGAAAAAGCATATCCATTTGAGCCATTTGAGCCAACTTGTTTATGGGCACAAAAAGGACAATCATTAACTGGAGATAATATTAATAATAATTTTGGATATAATTTATCATTATCATCAAATGGACTAATATTAGCAGTTGGAGCACCTGGTTATTCTTCTGATAAAGGACAAATATCAGTATATGAATGGAATGGATCATCATGGATTGATAAAGGATTATCGGTGGATGGTGATGCGAATGGTAATGGATTTGGATTCTGTTTATCATTATCATCAAATGGATTAATATTAGCAGTTGGAGCACATGGTTATGACAGTTATAAAGGACAAGTAAAAGTATATGAATGGGATGGATCATCATCATGGATTCAAAAAGGACAATCATTAATTGGTGATTCAAATGGTGACGAATTTGGATATAGTGTATCTTTATCATCTGATGGATCCAGTTTTGCTGCAGGAGCTTATGATAATAGTGGTGGTAGAGGACAAGTAAAAGTATATAAATGGGATGGATCATCATGGACTCAAAAAGGACAATCATTAATTGGTGATAATTCACTTGATTATTTTGGTTCTAATTTAACATTATCATTGGATGGATTAACATTAGCAGTTGGAGCATATGGTTATAATAATGATAGTCGAATTGGTCAAGCAAAAGTATATAAATGGAATAATATAACAGAATTATGGAATCAAAAAGGACAATCATTAACTGGAGATAACAATAATGATTATTTTGGAACATGTGTATCTTTATCATTAGATGGATTAATATTAGCAGTTTCAGCATATGCGTATATCAATAATGACAATAAAGGACAAGTAAAAGTATATGAATGGAATGGAACATTATGGATTCCAAAAGGAGATCCATTAGTTGGTGATGCGAATGGTAATTATTTTGGAACATGGGTATCTTTATCATCAAATGGATTAATATTAGCAGTTGGAGCATATGGTTATGACAATAATAAAGGACAAGTATCAGTATATGAATGGAATGGATCATCATGGATTGATAAAGG
>Ga0114971_10001632_pt1 | contig 15238 bp, 15 predicted proteins | sample M_140625_MF_Meta_FD_87320 | JGI IMG/M metagenome (GOLD analysis project Ga0114971, IMG submission 87320) | Freshwater microbial communities from Lake Montjoie, Canada to study carbon cycling - M_140625_MF_MetaG | ecosystem: Environmental > Aquatic > Freshwater > Lake | place: Lake Montjoie... | reverse complement strand
CAAAAAAGCCGCGACATCGTCGCGGCCTTTTTGTTCAGCGCTCGCGCGCTTACGGGTTCGTCGCCACGATACCCACCGGGCCAACCCAACCAGCCGGCGGCGCAAGCACCGTATGCGACACGATCCACGCTTTCTGCGTCGGGGTGAGCAACGCCGCAATGGCAGCGCGCAACGTTTCGAGACGCGTGGTCAGGCGGGCGAGGATTGGCTTGGAGAGATTCAAGATAGCAATAATATCTGCCGATGCCTTGCCCGCTTTCTTGGCGGCCGCCGCTTGAACGTAAATCGCATTGAGGGCGAGCAGATCCGTCTTGTTGGCGGTCTCGAATGTGCTGCGCAACGCGGTGATCGCCTTATTCTGGCTGGTCGTCAGTTTGAGCGAGTCTGGAAAGACCGCCCCCGTGACTTGCGCGTTAGAGCCCGTCAGTCCAACCGCCACGTGAAACGGCTCCGTGGGGAGTCCGTTCGTCGCCGAGAAGGTGAGGTTCGTGGGATTCACCGCATCCAACTGCAACTGGCTGACATCGGCCTGCACCGGTGCCGTGCTCTTTCCGCACGCTACGGCGGTACCGAGCACCAGCGCTGCAATCGCGATTCGACGCATCATGACAAACCCTCCCGCGGGACATAAGCCAGCATAAGCAGTGCCTACAGCACTACCCCAGAGCATGGGGCGGTATCGCTCCTACTCTAGATCCAACCGTCAAAAATAAATACACCCACGTGCGCTGCCGCTAGCCCCAGCACCCTGACAGTGCTGTTATCCGGCGAGCGCCCCCTGCTGCAAGAGCTCCCACGCACGCCGAATATGACGCTCCTCGGTCCCCAAGTTTCCCAGCGCAACCCGGATCACATAAACAGGACCTAACATCGTGTGGGATATGAAGATATCCCCGCTTTCGTTGACCCGGTCAAGGATGCGTGCGTTCCGCGCGTTCGTCGCCTCGACCCCCTCGCCGGACAGCACATGGCGAAAGCAAATGGTGCTAAACGGATGCGGGGCCGCGACCTCCCAGTTGGGCGCTCCGCGCACCCATCCGGCGAACTCCGATGCCAGAGCGCAGTGGTGCCGAATCCGCGTGGCAATCCCCTCGGCGCCGAACGCACGAAGCACCATCCACAGTTTGAGCGAGCGAAAACGACGCCCCAGCTGATAGCCGTAGTCCATGTAGTTGACCACGACATCCTGCTCCGCCGTCTCCAGGTACGCGGCCATCAGACTAAACGCACGCTTGAGCACCGCCGGCTTCCGCACAAAAAATACCGAACAGTCCATCGGCGTGAACAGCCACTTGTGCGGGTTCACGACGAACGAATCCGCACGATCCACGCCGTCGAGCAAATGGCGCAACTCGGGCACGGCGCCGGCCACACCGCCGTAGGCGCCGTCGACATGCAACCAGAGCTGCTCGCGCTGCGCGATGTCGGCGATCGCCGGCACGGGATCCACGCTGGTCATACTTGTGGTGCCCACCGTGGCCACAATCGCGATGGGCTTGTAGCCCGCTGCCCGATCGGCAGCGATGGCGGCCTCGAGCAACTCAGGACGCATGCGGAACTCAGCGTCGGCCTTCACGCGTACCACATTCTCTGAGCCAAGCCCAAGGGTCATGGCGGCTTTGTCAATACTGTTATGCGCCCATTCGGAGCAGTACACGCGCATCCGCGGCAGATCGCGTCCGGCAAGGCCAAGTCGGCGCACATTGAGTGATTCGTCGGCCTCGCGCGCGGCGGCTAGCGCATACAGGGTACTCGTGCTCGCCAGATCGTTCACCATACCGAACCAACCGGGGGTGAGACCCAACAGCTGGCGCAGCCAATCGGTGACCACGCCTTCGAGTTCCGTCGCGGCAGGACTCGTGCGCCAGAGCATCCCGTTCACATTCAGCGCCGCCATCAGGAACTCGGCGAGGATCCCGGGGGCCGTGGCGCTGTTGGCGAAGTAGGCCATAAAGCCCGGGTGGTTCCAGTGCGTGAGCCCAGGAAGAATCGTCTTTTCGAAATCCGTGAGGATCGTTTCGAGCGACTCCCCCTGCTGTGGCGGGGCGACCGGGAGCTTGTCGCGGGTGGCGCCCGGCACGAGGGGCGGGAGCACCGGATAACGAGCGGGATCCTCGAGGTACCGCGCGATCCAGTCAGCGAGCTTGTGGGCCTGGGCGCGGAATTCTTCGAGCGGGATGTCGTGGGTCTCGGCGGACGATGGTATCATACAAAGAAGAATAACGAAACTTCGGGCTCGCCACGCGCGTATACTCATTACGCACTCAAAACCTCGAGTCTCCCCCGGATGATTGCTCTGCTCCCCGTTCTGTTCGCCTTTCAAGCCTCCGTTGGCGTGAGTGTACGCGCCAACTGCGACTCCGCCTGTCAGGCGCGCGCGACCGCTCGCACCGAGGCACGGATGCTCCGTGAGGAAACAGGGGTCGTCCGCCCGGCGCGCGAGCCCCGTCGCGTGCCGGTCACCCCGGCGATGCTCGCCTCAGCGTACAAAGACGACGCCGCGAAGTCGCTGGTCCTACGCGCACGCGCCACGCGACTCGCCCAAGACTCGCTGCTCGCGAGTTATGACGCGACCACGTATCAGCGCATCAGTGTCGGGATGGCCATGAAGGCGGTCGCTCGCGATCGGCTCGCCTTGCGCCACGAGGATGCCTCACGCGTGCGGTGGGAGCGCGGCAAGGGCGCGGTGGTCGAGCTGAAGGGCGATCGCACGGCCGTACCGATCGCGGGTGGGGCGGGGAATGTTGTAGGAAATGTGAGCGGAATGTCGCCCGTTCCCTATTACCCGGGGCGTGAGCAACTGTGGATTGGTGGCGGGTTGGTGCAATCCGATGTGGACGAACGCGAGTTCGTGCATCCGATCGCTGCCGGCGCCGAGGCGTATTACACCTATGCGAGCGGCGACTCGGTCACCATGGGGCTGCCCGACGGCAAGAAGCTCGTGCTGCGCGAGCTCAAAATTGCGGCACGCAGTCCCAAGTGGAACTTGAGCGTCGGTTCGTTCTGGTTCGACGAAGAGTCAGGCCACCTCGTGCGTGCGGTGTACCGCATCAGTGAGCAGTTAGATGTGTGGGCATTCGCGGACGACGAGACGCAACGCCGGAAGGCGGATTCCGTGGCGCGTGTGGAGGCGGGCGATACCACGACAACGAATGGGCGCGGTGGGCGCGGTGGGCGTGGCCGGGGTGGACCCCCCAATGCGGGTGTCGCGTTCTTAGCGAAGGCGATCCTCTCGCCTCTGAAGGTCGATGTCAGTGCGATCACCATGGAGTACGGGCTCTACAACCAGAAGTTCTGGTTACCACGCTCGCAGGCCTTCGAGGGAAACGCACAGGCGGGATTCATTCGGATCCCCGTCACCATGGAACAGAAGTTCAAATACGAATCGGTCAACACGCTCGATGCGCCGCTCCCGATTATCGCGAGCGGCCCGACGCGTCTCGTGCAGTACCGCGACTCGCTGAATGCCGCCAAGACGCCGATGGCGTTGCGCGACTCGCTCATGCGCATCGCGCGCGCGGCGCGCGTGAAGGAACTCGCGGCGCTCAAGGCCAAGGAGTGCGCCACGAGCGACCTGTACACGCGGCAGGTGCGCCGGTATCAAGGGACGCTGGACGTGATGGAGAAAATTCCCTGCGACAGCACGAAGCTCGTGAATTCTGCAGAGCTGCCGCCGTCGATCTACGAGGCCGGTGAGGAAGTGTTCGGATCGTCGGATCGGGACCTGTTGGTGAAGGCTCTGGGCCTTGGCCTGCAGTCCGGCTGGGGGCCACAAAAAATTCAACTCGCGTACGGACTGTCCCAGACCCGCTACAACCGCGTGGAAGGCTTTGGCACCGGCATCGTCGCCTCAAGCGTGCTCGGGCAAGGCTACACCGCGTCGCTTGGTGTGCGTGGCGCGTTCGCCGATCGGCAGCTGAACGCCGAGTTGGGGCTCGCGCGCGGCAATGGACGATCGACCATCCGCGGGAGCGTCTACCGCAGGCTCGACGCGATGAACGACTGGGGAACCCCGCTCGATTTCGGCGCCTCACTCGGCGGACTTCTCTATGCGCGCGACGAAGGGGCGTACTATCGCAGTTGGGGCGCCGAGGTGAAGGGGACAACGCCACGGTGGGGGCAACTCGAATGGCGCGTCTTTGGGGAGCAGCAGTGGGGCGCCGATGTCAACTCGCGGTGGACGCTGTTCGGCGGTGGGAACGATGCGCGGTTCATTGCGAATCCGCTTGCTACGCGCACGGTGGAGTATGGCGCCTCTGTGCGGGTGCACAAGTCGATGGGCCTTGATCCCAAGGGATGGCGTCTGCTGAGCGACGTACGGTTCGAGGGCGCGGCTGGCGACCTGAGTTACGGCCGTGGGCTTGTAGACCTCACGGTGTCGAAGAGTGTGGGGCGGCTCGCCGGCGCAATCACGACCAGTGGTGGCTGGACGGCGGGTTCGGTCCCGACGCAGCGTCTGTTCTATCTCGGTGGTTCGCAGACGATTCGCGGGCAGAGCGCGCTCACGTCTGCCGGTGATGCGTTTTGGATGACGCGCGCTGAGCTCGGAACGAGTACCTCGATCGCGCGCCCCATTGTGTTTGTCGATGCCGGATGGGCGGGGGATCGTCGGTCGTGGAGTGCGCAGGGACGTGCGCTGAGCGGCGTCGGTGTTGGCGCCAGCTTTCTTGACGGGCTGTTTCGCGTGGATCTGTCGCGCGGTATGTATCCAGCGAAGCAAACTCGCGTGGATCTGTATCTCGAGGCCCGATTCTAGCCAGCAACGGGCGCGATACCTGCGGCCCTCGCCTCAGATCGCGATGGTCCCCTCGCACACCATCACGGCGTGACCGCCGACGCGTACGGCGGTGATGGCGCCGGCGACCTTGTCGGCTTCAATCTCGAGACGGCTGGGACGCCCCATTTCGACACCCTGATCGACCGTCCAGCGCAGCGTGCCGTCCTGGATCTTGCTCTTGCTGGCGAGATAGCCCGCGAGTCCGGCATTCGCAGAGCCAGTCGCCGGGTCCTCGGGCACATTAAGACCGGGAACGAAGCAGCGGGCGTGGAAGTGGTTCTCGCCGCCACTCGGATCCTTGGCAAAGACAAAGAGTTCTGACGCCCAGCTGCCCTTGAGGGTGCTCTCCCACGCGTCAATGCGCACGCGGGCGCGAGCGACCGCGTCCACAGAGCGGAGCGGCACCATCAAGAACGGGAGACCGCACGACACGCCGGCGGGCGCCATCGGCGCGCCCAGAATGTCTTCAGGGTCAAGCAGGAGGATCTCGGCGAGTTTGCCCCGTGACGGCGCCGATGCCCCAAACTCGGGGAGCTGCGCCACGGAGAACTGCGCGAAGTACGCACCATGTGGCGTTGCCCGCACCGTCACCGGAATCGGACCAACCTTCTCGTCCAGCAGCAGCTGCGATTCTCCGTCCAGCGTCCCAGCAAGGCCGAGTTGCACGAGTGCGATCGCCGTGCCCACCGTCGGGTGCCCGGCAAAGGGAATCTCAGCGCCCGGCGTGAAAATGCGCACCGTAGAGGAGAACCGTGGATCGCTCGGCGGATAGCAGAAGGTGGTTTCGGAGAAGTTGAACTCACGCGTGATGGTGAGCAGCAACTCTTCCGGGATCTCGCGCGCGTCGGGGAAGACGGCGAGCTGATTTCCCCCGAAGGCGCGGTCGGTGAAGACGTCGAGCGTGACGTAGCGAACGCGGGTCACTCCGCCCCCATGAACGGATAGCGGTAGTCCGTGGGCGGATTGAAGGTTTCCTTGATGGTGCGGGCGCTGGTCCAGCGGACGAGGTTGAGCTTGGAGCCCGCCTTGTCGTTGGTGCCGGAGGCGCGGGCGCCGCCGAACGGCTGCTGGCCTACCACGGCGCCGGTGCACTTGTCGTTCACATAGAAGTTGCCCGCCGCGTTCCGGAGCGCGGTATGCGCTTCGTGCACCGCGTTGCGATCCTGGGCGAAGACGGCGCCAGTGAGGGCGTAGGGCGAGGTCTCGTCGACGATCTTGAGGGTCTCGCTCCACTTGGCATCGTCGTACACGTAGGCGGTGAGGACCGGGCCAAAGATCTCCTCGCAGAGGAGGCGATAGCCTGGGTTTTCCGTCTGAATGAGGGTCGGCTCCACGAACCATCCCTTGGAGTCGTCGCAGCCACCGCCGCCGAGGATCTTGGCGTTCTGCTTGGCGTCGTCGAGATAGCCCTTGATGCGGCCGAAGGCCTTTTTGTCGATGACGGCGCCCATGAAGTTCCGGAAATCGTTTACGTCGCCCATGCGGATGTCCTGCATCATGGCGAGTGCTTGGTCGCGCACGGCCGGCCAGAGCGACTTCGGGATGTAGCAACGGCTGGCGGCGGAGCACTTCTGCCCCTGGTACTCAAAGGCGCCACGTACGAGGCCGACGGCCACCGCGCTTGCCTCGGCGCTCGGATGCGCGATGATGAAGTCCTTGCCCCCCGTCTCGCCGACGATGCGTGGGTACGACTTGTAGCGTCCGACATCGGCGCCGATGCGCTTCCACATCGAGTTGAAGACGGCGGTGCTGCCCGTGAAGTGGACGCCGGCCAAGTCGCGGCTGTTGAGCGCGACGTCGCTGACGGTGTTGGCGTCGCCGGGAACGAAGTTGATCACGCCGTCGGGGAGCCCAGCCTCACGGAGGAGCTGCATGGTGTAGTGCGCCGAGAGGATCGCCGTTCCGGCCGGCTTCCAGACGGCGGTGGAGCCCATGAGCGCCGGGGCGGTCGGGAGGTTGCCGCCGATGGCTGTAAAGTTGAATGGCGAGACTGCGTAGACGAACCCTTCGAGACCGCGGTAGTCGGTCTGATTCCAGACGCCGGGGCCGGAGATCGGCTGTTCGGCGATGAGCTCCGAGGCGAACTGGACGTTGAAGCGCCAGAAGTCGGCCATCTCGCAGGCGGCGTCGATTTCGCTCTGGAAGATGGTCTTGGACTGGCCCAGCATCGTGGCGGCGTTGATCGTGCTGCGCCAGGTGGTGGTGAGGAGGTCCGCGGCGCGCAGGAAGACCGCGGCGCGGTCCTCCCAGGTCCAGTTCCCCCATTCGCGCTGGGCGGCCGTAGCGGCCTCGGTGGCGGCCTGCACGTTGGCGGTGGTGGCCTTGTGCCAGGTCGCCGTCACGTGGGCGTGCTTGTGCGGCGAGGTGGCTTTGGCGATGTCGCCGGTGCGGATTTCCTTGCCGTTGATGACCAGCGGGATTTCCGGACACTCCTTTTCCATGGCCGCGAGGCGCGCTTTGACCTCGGCGCGTTCAGGGGAGCCGGGGGCGTACGACTTGATCGGCTCGTTGACGGCGGGCGGAATCCGGCGGACGCCGGTATGGGGAGTCGAGGACATGGCGGGTACCGTGCGAATGGGAGAGCGGGAGAGCGGACCGTGGTGGGCTGCCCCTGAAAGATACCGTCAACCACGGGCCAGCGGCGAGTGGGGAGGCCGTCGTGACCGAGGTCGCGTTTGGAGAGTCCACTGGGCAGATTTCACGGAGTTCGGCGCTCTTTGCATGTTCCTCCACCGGCAAGACGAGACATCCCGACGTGCCACTGAATGTCCTGCTCGCCGATGACGATCCGACCATGCGCGTCCTGCTGTCGCACGTCATTACGCAGGCCGGACACACCGTCACGGCGATGGCGGCCGACGGGGAGGCCGCGTGGGAGGCGTTTGTCGCAGCGCCTGCGCCGATGGTGATCCTCGACTGGGAGATGCCGCGTCTCGACGGATTGGCACTGTGCCGTCGTATTCGCGCGTCGGCGCACGGTGATGTGCCGTTCATCCTGATTGTGACTGGGCGTGCCAGCTCTGAAGACCTCACGGAGGTCCTCGACGCGGGGGCTGACGACTATATGTCCAAGCCCGTGACCCCCAACCGAGTGCAGGCGCGGCTGCGTATTGCGGAGCGCCGGATTGCGGTGTCGGCCGCGCGCCGTACGGCGGAGGAGGAACTGGGGAAAGCGCGCTATCTGGCCGGTATCGGTGAGACGTCATTGGCGCTCCAGCACGAAATCAACAATCCATTGGCCGCGCTGCTGTCGCACGCCGCGTTGATCGAGCAGGATATGCTCACGGAGCGGGAGACACAGGAGGCGCTCGTGACGATTGCCGAGCAGGCGCGGCGGATTGCCGAGGTGGTGAGGCGGTTGCGGCAGATCCAGCATCCACGGAGCGTGGAGTATCTCGGGAGTGCGCGCATGATCGACATCAATCCGACGAGTCCGGAGCCCAAGGGGTCCAGTGGGCCCACGCCGGCGAAAGCGACTGGCAAGTCGCCGTCGTCAAAAGTGCCGTCGTCCAAGCTGCCCAAGCTGCCCAAGCTGCCCAAGCTGCCCAAGCTGCCCAAGGGGCACGCCTAGTGGCAGTCGAGAGTACGCGTTTTCTCGGTGTGCACCCGAGTGATGCCGGTGGCATCGTGCGCGCCGTGCAGCGTGCCGGGAGCGCCGGCGCGCGCGCCATGCAGCTCTTCACGGCGCCGCCGACGTATTACAACGAGAAGGTCACGATCAAGCCCAATCGTGCGGCGGCCTTCCAGGCCGCGCTCGACGCGGCGGGGATCCAGCCGCGGCATGTGCTGGTGCACGGGGCGTATGTGCTGAACACCGCGTCGCCCGAGGAGGTGAAGGCGACGCGTGCGGCGAGTGGGTTAGCGAAGGAACTCGAACGCAGCACCGCGCTCGGTGTGGGTGGGTTTTGTTTTCATCCCGGGTCGGCGGGCGATGGTGATCCGGATGTCGCCTGCGATCAAGTCGGCGACGCCATTACCCGTGCGCTCGAGCTCGTGCCCGAGTCCGCGAGCGGCACGCGACTGCTGATTGAGAACACCGCAGGGGCAGGACGGACGATGGGTCGTTCGGCCGCGGAGATCGCGCGCATGCTGGCGCGCGTGCCCTCGAACCTGCGGCATCGCACCGGCTACGGGCTGGATACATGCCACCTCTTTGCGAGCGGTCACGACATCGCGAGTTCTGCCGCGGCACAGCGGGAGGTGCTGGAATCGTTCGTTGCGACGATTGGCGAGCGTCCCGCATTCTTACATCTGAACGACAGCCAGCATCCGTTTGGATCGAACAAGGATCGCCACGCACTGATCGGCGAGGGCGCCATTGGTGTGGCGTGCTTCGGTTGGTTGCTCGCGGACCCGTTTTCAGAGGGGATTCCGCTCATTCTCGAGACACCATCGGAGCGGTCGGAGGTCGCGGATGAGGACATTTCTGCAGACCCGGCGGACGTGCGAATGCTCCGTTTATTGGAGTCGCTCGAGGCGCGCTAGAGGAGGATTTTAGCGATTTTGGCGATTCTCAGAGAGGCGGTCGAGGGAAACTGCCTATTGCGCTCTCTGGTGGAACAATTACTTTCGAGGTGTTGGAGCGTGTGGTTATTGAATCGCACGCGTTGCATCACTTCATCCTCTCGAGGAGATTCTCGATGGCTGCCAAGAAGAAGGCTGCAAAGAAGGTCGCGAAGAAGGCCGTGAAGAAAGTCGCGAAGAAGGTCGTGAAGAAGGCTGCGAAGCGCACGCCGAACGCCGCTTTCATGAAGCCGGTCACGCCGGACGCCGCGCTTGCGCAGATCGTGGGCGCGAGCCCGCTGCCGCGCACCGAGCTCACCAAGAAGCTCTGGGCGTACATCAAGAAGAACGGCTGCCAGGATCAGAAGAACCGCCGTATGATCAACCCGGACGAGAAGCTCAAGGCTGTGCTCGGCGGGAAGCAGATCAACATGTTCAAGATGACGGCCGAAGTTTCCAAGCACGTCAAGTAAGCCGACCGGTTTCTCGGTCGTACAAGCGGGGCGCATCCTTCGGGGTGCGCCCCGCTTGTCTGTGGTCCGTGGGCGCGGAACCCTTGCCCACAGCGTTCCGTAAGGCAGATTCCGTGGGCGTGACATCGTGGGCGGCATCGACCGCGCACGGCGTCGTGAGCGCTCCATCACTCCGCCATTCATACTCGTCGTGGCCAAAAAAGCACCCGCAAAGAAGGGAACCGTCGCTACTGCACGCAGCGGAAAGAGCGCGAGCTCCGGGAACTTCGGTCGTATCGTGTGGGAACACGTCAAGTCGCTCGCCGGGACGGTGGTGCTCTTCCTGGTGTTGCGCACCTTCTTCGTCGAGGCGTATCGGATTCCCTCGGGATCCATGATTCCGACGATGCTTATTGGTGACTGGCTGTTCGTGAACAAACTGCGCTTTGGTCCGAACATTCCGTACACCAACATCAACCTGCCGGGCTACGCAGATCCGTTGCGAGGTGACGTGGTGGTGTTTGTGTCGCCGTATCAGGCAGACAATGGTGATGAGCCCACGCCGATTCTCGTGAAGCGCCTAATCGGCATGCCGGGCGACACGATTTACGGTCGCGACGGGGTGGTGTACATCAACGGACAGGCACAGCGACAGGGATTTGCCTCGGCGGAGCAAACGCCGGGTGACGGCTCGATGGTCGTGCCGAACTTCGATTGGCAGAAACCGCTTGGTCTGAAGAACACCCGCTTCGGCTCGGCACCAGAGCAGCCCTCGGTCGATACCTGGGGGCCACTGGTGGTGCCGCCGACGCACTATTGGATGATGGGGGACAATCGCTACGACTCCAAGGACAGCCGCTTCTGGGGCTTTGTGCCGCGCGGGAACGTCCGCGGTCGTCCGCTGTTTGTGTACTACTCGTACGTGCCGCAGGAGTCGAGCGATCGGCCGGTGTCGTTTATCTCCGACATCCGCTGGGGTCGTCTCGGCCACATGATCCGCTAGTTCTCCCCACTCGGAGCAAAGCCATGATGCGCTCTCTCATACTGTTCGCCCTCGTGCTGTGCGTGACACCACTTGCCGCCTCGGCACAGAACGGCGCTGCGTCCACGCCAGAGTTTCTGCAGCCCTACGGTCCCACGACGCGTCCGTTCTCGCCCGCCGTGCGAGTGGGCAACATGCTGTATCTCGCGGGTCAGGTTGGGACGGGGCCGAGCGCTGCTGGGAGCGTGGTGCCCGGCGGGATTGCCGCGGAGACCAAGCAGATCATGTTGAACATCAAGGACGTGCTCGAGAAGACGGGGAGCGACATGGAGCATGTCGTGAAGTGCACCGTGTTCATGGCGGACATGAAGGAGTGGGACGCGATGAACGAGGTGTACAAGACCTTCTTCTCCAACGGGAAGTTTCCGGCGCGTAGCGCCTTCGGCACGAGCGGGCTCGCGTTGAATGCGCGGCTTGAGATTGAGTGCATGGCGACGGTGAAGTGAAGACTGTGCGCGTGCGTCGGCTGATCCGGTGTGCGCTCCTGGTGGGAGGGGCACTGCTCAGCGCCGCGCGCGCCGCGCGCGCAGGGGCGCAGAGCGCCTCGGAAAATGTGCCCCATGGCCGCGTCCTGACTGATACCCTCTGGTCGCAGGCGCTCGGCGGGAAGAAGTCGGTGGTGGTCTATCTCCCGCCATCGTACGACACACAGCAGAACCGCCGGTATCCGGTGGCCTATTATCTGCACGGTGTAGGTGGCGACGAGACGAATTGGACGACGCTTGGGCGCATCCAGCTTGCCATGGATTCGCTCGTGGCCACCGGCGCGCCCGAGATGATTCTGGTGATGCCCGACGGCGACGACAGCTGGTACACCACCTGGAACGTCCTGATCACCTTCGACCAGTGCAAGGCGGGGAAGTACTCGAAGGAGGATCCGAGCACGTTCTGCGTGCCGTGGGGCCACTACGACGACTATATCGCCCACGATCTCGTGCAGTGGAGCGACGGCACGTTCCGCACGAAAGCGGACCGCGCGCACCGCGGGATTGCAGGGCTCTCGATGGGTGGCTACGGGTCGTTCTTGCTTGCGCTCGGCTATCCTGCCGTCTTCGCCGCCGCGGCATCGCACTCCGGAGTGATGTCGCCGATGTATGCCGGCGCGCATCCGTTCCAGGCGCCACCGCGCTACGCGAGTGGCGAGCAACCGTTCGGAGAACTCGCGTGGGCTAAGAACTTCGCGACAGTGCCGAAGGTCTTCGGGCGCGACAGCACGGGCTGGTGGTCGCGGGATCCGGCACGACGTCTGCAGCGCCTGGTCGCGGCAAAGGGGCAGATCCCTGTGCTCTTTGCGGACGTCGGGGTCGACGATCCCTATGTTGACCAGTCACGCGCGTTTCGCTGGGAAGCCGAGCGCTCGGGTGTTCCGGTGCAATACCATGAGTGGCCCGGAACACACAACTGGTCGTACTGGCGTGCGCATGTGGGGGAGAGCCTCCGCTTCCTTGCGGGAGTAATTGCGAAGTGACGGAGTTCTTTCCGCGGCGCAGCATTGCGTGGAAGCTGGAGGATCCGGAGGCACTGCGTCGCCTGTCGCTCTCGCTCCCGCAGATGGCGCTTGTTACCGGGCTCGTGCTCCGGCTGTGGCGCTCGTACACCTTCACACATGGGGCGCCCGCCAGCTACCTGTGGGTCGGCGGCACCTTTCTCGTAGGAATGACCGTCCTGTTCCTGATGCTCACCTGGCACATCGGGAACTACACGCTGCGCAGTTGGTTGTGGCGCGCACCACTCTTTGCGGTGCTTGAGTCTGGCACCGAGATCGTGGTGAGTCTCGCTCTCACGACACTGGGGCTCGAACCGCTCGGCGCGCAGATGGCTGAGTTCAGCGATTGGCTCCCGACCGCGACGCGCGTGCTGGTTGTGCGCGTAGCGGGGATTCTGCTGTTCACCCTCGTGCTGGCGGTTGTCGTGCGCATCGTGCGCCGACTCGTGCCGGCCGCGCGGGAACCCTGAGCTATGATTTCGCCCTTCCGATCGAGGAGACCCATGATTTTCTCCACTCGCTGGTTCCGTGCGCTGCTGCTCGTGCCGTCGATGGCTGCGGCGCAGGGCGCGTCCGCACGTTTGGCTGAACGCCCCTTTGGCACCCTGCGGGAACAGGCGGCGATGCAGCAGCAGTGGCTGCAGAAGCGGCTCGACACCTTCCTACCAGCGCTGATGCGCACGCACGGCGTGGACCTGTGGGTCGTGCCAATGCGCGAATACAACGAGGACCCCGTGTTCTCGGCGATTGTCGCGCCCGAAACGTTTTCGGCGCGTCGCCGCACGATCTATGTGTTCTTCGACCGGTGCGCGGCGAGCGGCGAAGCGCCAGCGGCGCGCTGCGTGGAGCGCATCGCGCTGGGCGGCACGTCCCAGGGCGGGGTGTTCACCGCACGGCGTTCGACCAAGGCCGTTGCTTCGGGCGCGGTGGGCGGTGGCCAGGCAGAGCTATGGGGCGATGAGCAGTGGAACGCACTCAAGCAGGTGATTGAGGAGCGGAGTCCCAAAGTGATTGGCATCGACCGCTCGCGAACTTTTGCCTTCACCGATGGCCTCTCGAGCGGTGAACTGGACGGCATGACCGCCGCACTCGGCGCCGCATGGGCCGCGAAATTTAAAGACGCCGAGGCGCTACCGCTGGGCCTGATCGCCAGCCGCCTGCCGGAGGAGGAGGCGTTCTACGCCAAGATGCAGACGCTGGTGTGGGCGATGACGCAAGAGATGTTCTCAGCGCGTGTGATTACTCCGGGCAAGACGCGCACGAGCGATCTCGTATGGTGGTGGCGTCAGCGCGTGAACGACCAGGGGCTCGGGACTTGGTTCCAGCCGAGTATCGAAGTGCAGCGGAAGGGGGTCACGAGCGAAACGTTGGGGGCGGACCCCATTATTCAGCGCGGCGATGTGCTGCATTGCGATGTGGGGATTACGGCGGCGCGTCTGAACACCGATACCCAGCACATGGCGTACGTGCTGCTGCCAGGGGAGACCGACGCGCCTGCTGGGCTCAAGAAGGCGCTCGCGAACGCCAATGGCATGCAGGATCTCGCCATGGAGGAGATCAAGCCGGGGCGGACGGGGAACCAGATTCTTCGGTCAATGCTGGAACGCGCCCGCGCGCGTGGGCTTGATGGGACCATGTACTCGCACCCCATCGGCCTGCATGGGCATGGGGCCGGACCGCTGATTGGGCTGTGGGACTATCAGGACGGCGTTCCTGGCCGCGGCGACGCGGTGGTCATCCCGAACATGTGGTACTCGATCGAGTTGCAGGCGACGACCCCCGTGCCGGAATGGGGTGGCCAGCCGGTGCGCATGGCGCAGGAAGAGGATATGGTGATGGGTACCGACGGGAAGCCGCGTTGGGCGCTCCGCCGGCAGGACCGGTTGTTCCTGATCAAGTAAATCGCGACGGAGACTGAAGAATGAGTAATGGCGACAAGCAGTTGCTGGTCGTGGGAGACCGCGTGTTGATCAAAGTTGAAGAGGGGGACGAGCGATCGAAGGTCGGCCTGTATCTTCCCGCGACTGCGGTGGACAATCAGGCGGTCCAAGGCGGGACCGTCGTTGCCACCGGTCCCGGGACGCCGCTCCCAGCGGTCGAGGAGCACTTCGAGGAACCGTGGCGCATCTCGGGAAGCAAGGATACCCGTTATGTTCCTATGCAGGCGCGCGTGGGCGACTACGCGCTGTTTTTCCGGAAAGCGGCCGTCGAAATCACTTTTGAGACCGAACGTTTTCTCGTGGTACCGCAGGCCGCAATTTTGACGTTAGCCCGTTGATCCCAAGGAGCGAGACCCGATGATGTACGACGAACGAATGGTCACCCCGATGCGGCAGGAACTCACGCGCCATGGCGTGGAAGAGTTGCGCACGGCGGCTGATGTAGATGCGAAGCTGAAGGAGCAGAAGGGCACCGCTCTCGTGGTCGTGAACTCGGTGTGCGGCTGCGCGGCGCGCAATGCGCGCCCGGCGATCGCCTTTGCCATGCAACACGCGGCCAAGCCAGACCACGCCTATACGGTCTTTGCCGGCCAGGATGCTGACGCGACGCGCCAGGCCCGCGGCTATTTCGCCGGGTACGCGCCGAGCTCGCCGCAGATTGGCATGTTCAAGGACGGCAAGGTGGTGTTCATGCTCGAGCGCTGGCAAATCGAGGGGCGGACGGCGCAGGAGATCGCCGTGGATCTCGTGGGCGCCTTTGACACGCACTGCACCGCCGGTCCCACGGTCTAGCGTCCGGCTCGTGCGCGGCTAGCGCACCATCTGCTGGACAGCTCGTGCGCGTGACGCGAAGTTGTCCTGCATGCACACCTCTGAGCAGCTCAACGCCGCACTTACCGGGCGCTACGTCGTAGATCGCCTCGTGGGCGAGGGCGGGATGGCCACCGTCTATCTCGCGCGCGATCTCAAGCACGACCGCCAGGTCGCGCTCAAGGTCCTCAAGCCCGAACTCGGTGCAGTGCTCGGCGTCGAGCGCTT
>Ga0114971_10001630_pt1 | contig 15244 bp, 21 predicted proteins | sample M_140625_MF_Meta_FD_87320 | JGI IMG/M metagenome (GOLD analysis project Ga0114971, IMG submission 87320) | Freshwater microbial communities from Lake Montjoie, Canada to study carbon cycling - M_140625_MF_MetaG | ecosystem: Environmental > Aquatic > Freshwater > Lake | place: Lake Montjoie... | reverse complement strand
TTTAAAGAGTTATGGAAGTTCGCTGGAAACCCAGTGTCACAGTTGCTGCGGTGATAGAAAACAACGGGCGGTTTTTATTTGTAGAAGAAGAAACCGCTGAAGGTCTTCGTTTCAACAACCCTGCCGGACACCTCGACCCTGGCGAATCGCCCCAAGAGGCCTGCGCTCGCGAGGCCTTAGAAGAAACCACTCATTCTTTTCGACCCACTGCTTTGGTTGGTGTTTATTTGTCGAGGTTTCAAAAGAATAATTCTCAAACACTCACAACAGAAGACATCACATACATTCGCTACGCTTATTGTGGCGAGTTGGGCCCTGTAATGGCAGGCAGAAGTCTTGATACAGGCATTGTGAGAACCTTGTGGATGACTCCACAAGAGGTGCGCGACAGCGCGCATCTTCATCGCAGTCCTTTGGTTGTCAAATGCATGGAAGATTTTCTAAAAGGCCAACGATTTCCGCTCGAAGTGGTATGGACGGATCCAAGCGTCTACGCTGAGACAATCCATCCAAACGGCAAGTAGTAGACTTACAAAAAATAAATAGGAGTTTTTTATGGATCATTCCCATTTGCGATTTGGTAGCGGCAAAGCCGTTGCCCGCATGGAAGATGAGGCCTTGGTTCAAGGCAAAGGCGTTTACACCGATGACGTCACACCGGCGGGTACACAGCGCATAGTTTTTGTACGCTCACCGCATCCGCATGCAGATATTGTTGGCATTCGAACGGATGTCGCCCAAAAAATGTCCGGCGTTCGATTGATTTTGACGGGTCAAGATTTGATCGATGCAGGCGTCAAACCCATGCCAGCGCTCATGAATTTCAAACGTGCCGACGGCAGCGCTCCAGGCTCTGCACCCAAAAGACTTTTATCTCTTGATCGCGTTCGCTATGTGGGCGAACCCGTTGTCTGTGTTGTTGCTGACACACTGCAAAACGCGCGCAATGCGGCAGAAGCTGTTGAAGTTGACTACAAGCCTCTACCCAGCGTTGTCAATCCTGCTGATGCACTCGCTTCTGATGCGCCGTTGTTGTCAGACAACCCAGACAACATCTCGGCTCAATCGAGTTATGGAGACGCGCTGGCCACACAAAAAATAATGGATGGCGCCGCGCATGTGGTTGATTTAGAAATTACACACCAACGACTCAATGCGATGAGTATTGAGCCACGCAGTGTATTGGCTTACATCGACAACCATCGATTAACCATTCGTATGAGCACACAAATGCCTTCAGGCATTCGCACCAATGTGTGTGACTTGCTAGGCATCGACCCCAAAGATGTACGCGTGATCGTTGGCGATGTCGGTGGCGGTTTCGGAATGAAAACAGGGCCTTATCCTGAGGATTTGGTCGTCGCTTATTGTTCGAAACATTTGCAGTGTCCTGTTAAATGGATTGCAGATCGAGGCGAAGATTTTTTATCCAGCAGTCACGGGCGCAATATTCATACGCATGCGCAAATGGCATTTGATAACAATGGAAAAATTTTGGCTTTGCGCGTTCATTCATTGGCAAATGTCGGCGCGTATCCCAGCATGACGGGTCTTGCCATTCAATTAATGATTGGTCCTTGGGTTCAAACCAGTGTTTATGACATCGGCCTCATCGATTTTCAATTTAAAACTGTATTGACCAACACGATGAATACGGGCGCGTATCGTGGCGCGGGTCGTCCAGAAGCGATTTACAACATCGAGCGATTGATGGATGAAGCGGCTCGTCAAATCGGCATGGATCGAATTGAGTTGCGTCGCATAAACTTTGTGCAACTCTCGCAAATGCCTTACCGAAATCCCATGGGGCAGACCTACGATGTGGGTCAATTTGAAGCGGTGATGAATTCAGGTCTTGAATTGTCACAATGGAATAGTTTCGAGTCACGCGCAGCACAATCGGCCAAAAAAGGTTTGTGGCGGGGCTTGGGTGTCTCAACGTTTTTAGAGTGGACAGGCGGCAACGCACTCGAAGAAAGTGTTCAAGTTCGCATCTTGCCCGATGGCACGATTGAAGTTTTTTCTGCTGTGATTGCAATGGGGCAAGGCATCGCGACTTCGCTGGCGCAACTCGTTGTCGATATTTTTGATGTGCCACTGTCACAAATCAAAATTGTTTTGGGCGACACCGATCGTGGCAATGGCTTTGGCAGTGCAGGCTCACGATCATTATTTACAGGCGGCTCTGCAGTGAGTGTGGGCGCTCAACAAACTTTAGAAAAAGCACGTGAGTTGGCAGCGAAAGATCTGGAAGTGTCGCCACAAGATTTGCGCTACGAAAACGCTAAGTTTGTGGTGCCTGGTACTGATTTACAACGCACACTGGGTCAAATTGCAGCAACGCAACCCAATCAAACAATTGAAGTTGATAGCAAAACAACGTCGAGTGGTCCTACATGGCCTAATGGCTGCCATGTGTGTGAAGTTGAAATTGATCCGCAAACGGGTGAAGTTACATTGGATCGCTATTCATCGGTGAACGATGTGGGTCGGGTCGTCAACCCAACGATTGTTCGCGGTCAATTGGATGGCGGTGCGATTCAAGGCATTGGTCAAGCCCTATGTGAAAACATGGTTTATGACGAGCAAAGTGGTCAACTTCTCACGGGCAGTTTGATGGACTATGCGGTTCCACGTGCAGATATTTTGCCCAAGCAAATGCTCACCGAAATGGATGAACGTACACCGAGCACCAACAATGTATTGGGTGTGAAGGGCGTGGGGGAATTAGGCACCATTGGCGCAACACCATGTGTGGTCAACGCGATTGCAGATGCGCTCGCACGCAACGGTCGCGCACAGGCGTGCAAACAATTACAAATGCCACTGACTTCAGAAAAAATTTGGTCTTTGATTAATTGGCATTAAAAACAGCGGCTGGGTCTTCAGCTTGCATGACGCGCTCGGTCCAATCTTTTAGGCGCCCCACATCCGCGCGCAAAATTTCTTGCTTCACACGCAAAATTTGCGTGGGGTGCATTGAAAATTGCCGCAAACCCATCCCCAATAACAATCGCGTCATGGTGGGGTCCCCCGCCATCTCACCACATACGCTCACGTCTTTATTGTGCAATGCGCCTTCACGAATGGTGTCAGCCACTAATTTCAAAACAGCCGGATGAAGCGGATCATATAAATGCGCAACTTGTTCATCCGCACGGTCAATGGCCAATGTGTATTGAATCAAATCATTGGTGCCAATCGATAAAAAATCAAAGTATCTCAAAAACATTTTGACTGCCAAGGCGGCGGCTGGTATTTCAATCATCGCGCCAACCTCTAACGGACCATAAACCATACCGCGCGAGTCCAATTGTTTTCTGGCGTGATCAATCAATGCCGTGGTTTGACGAATCTCTTGTCCGTGCGCGAGCATGGGAATTAGTAGTTTGACTTTGCCTAAAGCTGCGGTGCGCAATATGGCGCGTAATTGCGTCAAGAACATCGCAGGGTCTGCCAAACTCCAACGAATCGCGCGCAAACCCAATGCGGGGTTGAGGTGCGCCTCGTCTTTGAGCGTTCGATCCAAGGGCTTATCAGAGCCGACATCCACACTGCGTATGGTGACGGGCAAACCCTTCATGCCTTCCACTGCGCGTTTATAGGCTTCAAATTGCTCTTCCTCATCGGGCAAATGTCCTTCACGCCCCATGAATAAAAATTCACTTCTAAAAAGACCCACACCAACGGCGCCCATCTGAATTGCAACAGGCGTGTCTTCGGGCATTTCAATATTGGCCAACAGTTCAATTTTTTGACCATCTAAAGTAACAGCGGGCGTATAGCGCAAACGAAGCAAACGTTCGCGCTCTAAAGAAGCTTGCCTTTGTTTAAAACCATACTCTTCCAAAATAATGGGCGATGGATCAATGATCATCACACCTGCATCACCGTCGATGATCACCCAATCGTCTTGCTTGACCAAATGACTCGCTGTGCGAGCACCCACCACCGCAGGAATATCTAAACTGCGCGCAACGATGGCTGTATGTGATGTTTTGCCACCCACGTCAGTGACAAAGCCTGCAAACACGCTTTGCTTAAACTGTAGCATGTCGGCTGGTGACAAATCATGCGCAACCAATATCAATGGTGCTTCATGATTTTCATCGAGTAAATCTTGTTGCCATGTGTTGGGCTGTGGTCGTTGCACTACCACATGCGTTTGTGTGTCAAGCCCTTTCATGTGTCTCAACACACGTTCAACCACTTGCTCGAGATCGCCTTTACGCTCGCGCAAATAAGGATCATCCATTTCATCAAACTGTCGGGCCACCACCTCAAGTTGAGAGGTCAAGGCCCACTCGGCGTTATACAGCCGCTCTTCTATCCAATGTTTGACACCTTCGGCCAACATTTCATCTTGCAACAACATTTGATGCACTTCAAGAATAGCCTCGAGTTCGTGCGGCGCATCCTTGGGCATATTTTTGATTACTCGTTGAATTTCATCACTCACCGCATGCCGTGCATTATTCACGCGTTCGAGTTCTGCTTCAACTTGATGACTTTCAATAAAATAATGCGCGACATCAACGCGACTAGAAGCCACCAAAACTGCACGACCAATTGCAATGCCACGCGCAACCGCAAGACCGTGTATGGCAATGGTCATTTTTCTTTACTCGCCTTCACCAAACTTGTCGTTGATTAAGTCGATCAACGCTTTCAATGCCAAATCTTCTTTGTCACCGTTCACTTCAATTTCTATTTCCGAACCGATGCCTGCGGCCAACATCATCACGCCCATGATACTTTTGGCATTGACACGGCGATCGTCTTTACTTAAAAAAACATCGCAAGGAAAACCGCCCGCGGTTTTGGTGAGCTTGGCCGATGCGCGTGCGTGCAAACCCAATTTATTGCTGATGGTGATTGTTTGTATGAGCATTTTTTTGGATTACTTGAAGCGACGGTTGTGTTTGAGCAATTTGAAGAACGCCTTGCGTGCCACCCGTGAGTGCGCGTTGAACCAAGGCGTCTAAGGATTCGTGCCGATAACAAACGGTACGCAACAGCATGGGCAAGTTGACGCCTGCAATTAATTTAGCCGATGTTTGATTCACGAGTTTTTGCGCAACGTTAGATGGCGTTGCACCCAACATATCTGTGAGAACCAACACTTGATCCATTAAGAGATGTTGAGTTTTTTTTTGCGCATCGAGCAGCGTTTTTTCGGGAGACTCAAGGGGCGGCACATCCAACACCATCACATCATCGGCACATTCGGGGTACACATGCATGGCGCAACTCTTAAGCGCTTGCGCCAGTGGAGCGTGTGCAATGATAAAAATGGTTGCGTTCATGTTTCAGCCGTTGGAATACTGGGATTATCTACCTTGTTATGTAAAAAATAAAGATACGAGCTAATACAAAAAAAAGCAAATGTGCCCATCGCACCTTGATACGCTTGTTCGTTGCTCCATCCTATCTGCTTCAAAAGATCGACCAAGAGACCAAAGCCCCACTGGACCACAAAAATTCCACTAAAAATCACCAGGTTGTAAGCCGACAGTGCACGGCCCACCAGCGTTGCAGGAAAAGCCATGCCCAGTGCAGGTTGTGAAATGGACACAAAAGAGCTGGTGACACAAAACAAAACCCAAGAAATAAGGCCTGCGTTTTGACCGTTCTGCGCAATCCATACTGAGACCATCAAACTCAGTGGTACACCCCACGTCATGATCTTGTTGGCGTCCCATCCTTTGGTTGCAAGCCATGGGTTAATAAAACCCCAAGCCCAAAACGTGAACATCATCACAACGTTGATGACAAACAAGCCCCATGCGCCTTCGTCTGCGCTGTAGCCACTCACACGAACCATCCATGGGCCGGCCCATAGCGTTTGCATGGCAACCAGTCCTGCATAACAAAAAAAACCCATCGGCATGAGCCGTTTGAAATAGGGATGACGCCACACTTCACCATATCCCGAGAAAAGCCCGCCTGGTTTAGTAGCCGTCTGGGTTTGCTTCCAAGCGGGTGCTGTCCATGTGATTAACAACATAGACAACACAATCAGCAATCCGAGCCCAATAAATATCGGGCGCCATCCCCAAATTGGCATGAGCCATTGAACGGGCAATGTCGAGGCCAACATACCTACTGAGCCGGACATCAACATCCAAGAATTCGCTCTGATCTGAGTGCCCGCATCAAACCAACGGCGGTATCCCGTTAATGGCGCCATCAAACACGCACTCACACCGATACCCGTGATAACGCGCGCTAATAGCAAGGCAGAAAAATCAGTTGCAATTGAAAACAAAATGCAACCCAGCACTGACAAGCTCAAAAATCCCAATAAAACTTTTTTTGGCCCATGTCGATCTAACCAATTGCCCAATGGCAATTGGGTGAGTGCAAATCCAAAAAAATAGCCTCCTGCAAGCAAGCCCAAATCACTCGATTGCAATTGAAATTCAGTGGTGAGCGTGGGCGATAAGGTTGCGGTAATTGCTCTGACCAATGCCGATAAAAAATAAGCAGATGCAAATGCAATAAATACGATGACCGCATTTTTGCGGGATAACAGGGCAGAAGAAGTCATGAGTTTTTTAAAAAAGAAACCGTGGCAATAGTTGTTTAAATATATCGATCAACACAGCATTATCACTTGAGCGAGAATAAGCCCATGAACTCATTAGATGGCATTCGCGTTCTCGATTTATCCCGCGTCTTGGCAGGCCCTTGGTGCACGCAAACTTTGGCCGACTTGGGCGCAGACGTCATTAAGGTGGAGCGTCCTGGCAGCGGAGACGACACGCGCACATGGGGCCCTCCTTTTTTAAAGGACAGCGAAGGCAAAGAAACCCGTGAAGCCGCTTATTTCATGGGAACTAATCGCAACAAACGCTCCATCACTTGCGATATCGCTAAGCCCGAGGGCCAAGCATTAATTAAACAATTGTTGATTCATTGCGATGTGTTCATTGAAAACTTTAAAGTGGGTGACATGGCTCGCTATGGTTTGGATTACAAAAGCTTGTCGGCACTTCATCCGCTTTTGGTTTATTGCAGCATCACGGGGTTTGGTCAATCAGGGCCGTATTGCAGCCGTGCGGGCTACGACTATGCCATTCAAGGCATGGGCGGCTTGATGAGTGTCACGGGCGATCGCGATGATTTGGGTGGCGGCCCACAAAAAGTAGGTGTTGCTGTGACCGATTTATTCACTGGCATGTATTCCAGCGTTTCTATATTGGCGGCATTGCGTCATGTCGAAAAAACCGGTGTCGGTCAATACGTGGACATGGCTTTACTTGACACGCAGGTGGCTATGCTCGCCAATTTGGGCGCCAACTATTTGATTGAAGGACAACACACGGGACATGTGCCCGGTCGCATGGGTAATGCGCACCAAAATATTGTGCCGTATCAAGTCTTTGAAACCGCAAACAACGCACAAGGCGAGCGCGATTACATTATTTTGGCTGTGGGCAACGATCAGCAATACGCCAAGATGTGCGCTGTTGCCAATCGCACTGATTTATCAAGTGACCCTCGTTTTGTGCGCAATCAAGATCGCGTTCATCACCGCGATGTGTTGGGTGAACTGCTCAATAGAGTTTTTAAAACACGAACCAAAGCGCAATGGCTGATTGATTTGGCGGCAGCCAAAGTCCCGTGTGGTCCTATCAATAACTTGGCTGAGGTTTTTTCTGATCCGCATGTGCAACACCGGCAGATGGTTGACACCTGGACTCATCCTTTGAAGCATGCCGTTGAATTGGTGGCCAGTCCCATCAAAATGAGTGCTACACCCGTGAGAAAAGATTTACCGCCGCCGATGCTGGGTCAACACACCGATGAAGTTTTAAAAGAGTTGCTTGCACTTAATGATTCACAACTCTTGGATTTGCGTAAACAAGGCATCATTTAATGATGGATGCGCTTGCTCGCCTCAAAAGTTTTATTACTGTCTAAATTGATCGTGACAGGCTTTGCATGCTGCGCCTACTGCACCCGCAGCGGTTTTGATGTCATCGACCTTTCCGGATTTGGCCGCAACGTTGAGTTTGACCACTTCGAACTGCATTTTCTCTGATGCCTCTTTGAATTTAGCGGCGTCTTTCCAAATTTCAGGCTTGGCCTTGGTGTCGCCCTTGTCTGTTCCCTCTACAAAAGCCGGCCATGGCAGTTTAGACATGGTTTCCACAATGGCAGCGTTGTCAGCCAGCACCTTGGCGTCCATAGGAACGCGGCCTGAGGCCATGGCGCCGACGCGACCAAAATGTTGACCCATGACGAATAAAGCATTTTTTCTGTATTTGATGGCGTCTTCGGGTTTTGCAAATTGTTGCGCACTGGCTTGTCCACAATGTGCGGCGATCAAAAAAGCAAGGGCAAAAATCATCTGATTTTTCATCGTGGCGTTCCTTTAATTGAAAATAAAATTGTAGACTGCTTATTTTACATATCAAATTTATTTTGTGTTGTCGTTTCAAAATGGGCTTTTTATGAATCAACCTTCTTCACAATCGATTCGGGTCTGGGATTTGCCCACTCGTTTTTTCCATGTTTTATTAATTATTTTGTTTTGCGCACTGGTTGTGAGCGGCAGTCAAGGCGGCAACGCGCTAGATTGGCATGCACGTTTTGGTTTTGCCATGCTCACCTTGATTTTGTTTCGCTTAGTTTGGGGATTTGTTGGAGGGCATTGGTCGCGGTTTTTAACTTTCACCCCATCACCCAAAAGCCTTTGGCGTTATTTGGTTGCAATCCGTCAGGGGTCTGACTCGCTCGAAGCTGGACACAATCCGATCGGTGCCTTGTCTGTTTATGCGTTTTTGTTTTTTCTGACATCGCAACTTGCTACAGGTTTAATTGCCGACGATGAAATTTCTTTTACAGGACCTTGGGCACATTTTGTTTCTAACAACCTGTCACTCTCGGCAACTTGGTATCACAAGGAAGTAGGCAAAAAAATATTGCTCTTGCTTGTTGTCATTCATATCGTTGCGGTTTTATACCATCTCTATCGCAAAAAAAATAATTTAATTCGTCCAATGATTACAGGCGACAAAATATTGCCGATTGAAACACGTGACTCGAATGACAGATGGAGGCAACGCCTACTTGCGTTGATCATTACAGTGGCATGCGCAGGATTAGTACGCATGCTGATTTCAATTTAAAAAATTTAATGCTTAACTTGCGACAACATCGTGCCAGCGTCACTCACTTCAAATTTACCGGGGCCTTCAACATTGAGCGTTGCAACCTTGCCGTTTTTAACCAACATTGAGTAGCGGTTGCTTCGAACACCCATGCCGCGTGCTGTGAGGTCTAAAGACAAACCTGTCGCTTTAGTGAAATCTGCACTGCCGTCGCCCAACATGCGAACTTTGCCGTCTGTTTTGAGATCGCGCGCCCATGCGCCCATCACAAAAGCATCATTGACGCTGACACACCAAATCTCATCCACGCCTGCTGATTTGAGTTGATTGAATTGCTCAACATAACCAGGCACGTGTTTGGCAGAACAAGTTGGTGTGAACGCACCAGGTAGCGCAAACAACGCAATGGTTTTATCGGCACTGGCTTTGACGACGTCAACTGCGTTAGGGCCGATGCTGCAACCGTTGCCCTCGACTTCGCTGTACTCCATCAATGTTGCTGCTGGTAATGAATCTCCGACTTTGATCATGGTGAACTCCAATAGGTTTGTTAAAAATTGTTTCTACAAATGAAACAACCCACGTATTGTGGGTTGTTTTAAAAGACTTTGCACAAGACGGGCTTGTGGGTCTTAAATCATCTCCGCCTTTTCGACCAAACGGGTAGCAACCCAGTTTTTAGTTTTAGAAATTGGCTTGCTCTCAGTGATTTCGATGACATCACCTGTGTGGAACTCACCTTTTTCATCGTGAGCGTGGTATTTGCTGGACTTGGCAACAATCTTGCCATAGAGCGCATGTTTAACGCGACGCTCAACCAGTACAGTGACTGTTTTGCTTCTCTTGTCACTCACAACCTTGCCAATCAAGGTGCGTTTGAGGGATTTTTTTTCTTCCGTCATGATCGCTCCTTATTGACCGGCTTGCTTTTGGGCAAGTATGGTTTTTGCGCGCGCAATGCTGCGTCGTGTTTGACGCATTTGAGCTGTGTTGTTGAGTTGTTGAGTGGCTTTTTGCATGCGAAGTCCAAAATGTGCTTTTTGCAATTCTTTGACTTCGTTGGCTAAAGTGGCCACGTCTTTTTGGCGTAATTCAGCAGCTTTCATTTGTTATTTCTCCTGAATTATTGGCCAATCATGCGAGCCACAAAAGTGGTGCGCAAGGGCAGTTTGGCAGCAGCAAGGCGAAATGCCTCACGCGCGAGTTCTTCGGGCACCCCTACGATTTCGTAAAGGATCTTACCGGGCTGAATTTCAGCCACGTAGTATTCTGGATTGCCCTTACCGTTACCCATACGCACTTCAGCAGGCTTTTGCGAAATAGGTTTGTCAGGGAAGATCCGAATCCAAATGCGTCCGCCGCGTTTGACGTGACGTGAAATTGCACGACGTGCAGATTCGATTTGACGCGCAGTGAGACGGCCACGATCTGTGGACTTAAGACCGAAGTCACCGAATGCAACAGAGTTACCTCGTGTTGCAATGCCAGTGTTGCGGCCTTTTTGTTCTTTGCGGTATTTACGGCGTGCCGGTTGCAGCATGCTTATTCTCCTTTTCCGTCCGCAGCCGTGCCAGTGGATGCGGGCGCGGTCACCTTGCGGACGCGCTTGACGGTGGTTTTGGGAGCATCAACAGCTTCAGCGGGTTTATCGCTGCCATCTGTTGGTGCGGCATTGGTTGAGCCACGGCGTCCACCGCGCGCAGGACGATCGCCTGCAGGGCGTGCATCACGACGGGGTCCACGTGGGCGACGCTCTTCTTCATTGCGTGGCTCTTGGGCAACAGGCGCATCGTTGCGACCCAATGTGTCGCCCTTGTAAACCCAAACTTTGACGCCAATCACACCATAAGTGGTTTTGGCTTCAGAGGTTGCGTAATCGATATCGGCGCGCAATGTATGAAGTGGCACACGGCCTTCACGATACCACTCGGTACGCGCAATTTCAATTCCATTGAGACGACCCGCAGACATGATCTTGATGCCTTGAGCACCCAAACGCATAGCGTTTTGCATGGCGCGCTTCATGGCACGGCGAAACATAATACGTTTTTCTAATTGTTGTGTGATGCTGTCAGCAATCAGTTGCGCATCGATTTCGGGCTTTCGCACTTCTTCGATATTGACTGCTACTGGCACGCCTAAACGCAAGGCTAATTCTTTTTTGAGAAATTCGATGTCCTCGCCTTTTTTGCCGATGACCACACCCGGACGAGCAGAATAAATGGTGATTCGTGCATTTTTGGCAGGACGCTCAATAACGATGCGTGAAACAGCGGCGTTTTTGAGTTTGACTTTGAGGTACTCGCGCACCTTGATATCTTCGGCCAACATGCCAGCGAAATCTCGATTGCTTGCATACCAACGACTGGCCCAATTACGGCTCACCGAGAGGCGGAAACCGGTGGGGTTGATTTTTTGTCCCATATCTTCCTAGACCTTTCAGTTACCAACCGTCACATACACATGGCATGTGGGCTTGCTAATACGATTACCACGGCCTTTGGCGCGTGCTGTAAAACGCTTGAGCGTTGTGCCTTGCTCCACATAAATGGTTTTGACACGAAGTTCATCAATGTCTGCACCGTCGTTATGTTCTGCATTAGCAATAGCTGACTCGAGCACTTTTTTGACAATGCCGGCTGCTTTTTTCTGTGTGAAGGTCAGGATGTTGAGGGCCTGGTCCACTTTTTTGCCGCGAATGAGGTCTGCAACCAATCGACCCTTGTCGACTGATAAACGAACGCCTCGCAGGACTGCACGTGTGTCCATTTGCTCTCCTTACTTCTTTTGGACTTTTTTGTCCGCAGGGTGACCTTTGAAGGTACGTGTCAAGGCGAATTCGCCAAGCTTGTGCCCTACCATTTGGTCGGTGATGTAAACAGGAACATGCTGCTTACCGTTGTGAACGGCGATCGTGAGCCCAATGAATTCAGGCAGGATCATAGAGCGGCGTGACCAGGTCTTGATTGGTTTTTTGTCTTTGTTGGTTACCGCTTTGTCAGCTTTCGCTGCTAAATGGTGGTCGACAAAGGGTCCTTTTTTGAGTGAACGTGTCATGTGCTACCCCTTATTTCTTGCGACGCGAAACGATCATGACTTGCGTTCGCTTGTTGTTGCGGGTGCGGTAGCCCTTGGTGAGATTGCCCCAAGGATCCACAGGTGCACGACCTTCGCCCGTACGTCCCTCGCCACCACCATGGGGGTGATCGATTGGGTTCATGGCAACACCACGCACGGTTGGACGAATGCCCATCCAGCGCTTAACGCCAGCTTTACCCAATTGACGCAGGCTGTGCTCTTCGTTGGAAACTTCGCCAATGGTTGCACGGCACTCGATCAGAACCTTGCGAACTTCGCCCGAGCGCATACGCACTTGAGCATAAGCGCCTTCACGCGCCAACAAAGTGGCAGATGTGCCAGCCGAGCGCGCAATTTGTGCACCCTTACCAGGACGCAATTCGATGCAATGAATGGTGGAGCCAACAGGAATATTGCGAATAGGCAATGTGTTGCCTGCACGAATCGGAGCCTCTGAACCACTCAGCACGGTTACGCCAACTTCAAGTCCGCGCGGTGCAATGATATAAGTGCGCTCACCGTCTGCATAACAAAGCAATGCAATGTGTGCTGTACGGTTTGGGTCGTATTCGATGCGCTCTACTTTGGCAGGAATTCCATCTTTGATTCGACGAAAGTCTACGATACGGTAGTGGTGCTTGTGACCACCACCTTTGTGACGCGTCGTGATGTGACCGTTATTGTTGCGACCTGCTTTTTGAAACTGTGGCACAAGCAACGGTGCAAATCCAGCTCCTTTGTACAGGTGATCGCGAGTGACCTTGACCACGCCGCGTTGGCCTGGACTGGTCGGTTTCATTTTAATGACAGCCATGATTAAGCACCCTCCCCAGAGAGGTTAAGTTCTTGACCTGGCTTGAGCGTGACATAGGCCTTGCGAATATTGTCGCGACGACCAACGGAACGGCCAAAACGCTTGGTCTTACCCTTGGTGTTAACCACTGAGACGCCCTTGACTTCAACCTTGAACATGAGTTCAACAGCGGCCTTGATTTCGAACTTGGTGGCGTTTTGTAAAACTTTGAAGGTGACTGCGTTGGATTTTTCTGCAACCATGGTGGCCTTTTCGGACACGATGGGCTCGACCAACACTTGCATCAAACGGCCTTCATCAAATTTGGTGGTGCTCATGCGAACATCTCCTTGATTTGTTCAATTGCGGCTTTGGTAATGATCACTTTTTTGTAATGCACCAAAGAAACGGGGTCAGCATAACGAGGCTCAACCACCAACACATTGATCAGGTTGCGTGAGGCAAAGTACAAGTTGTCATCAACTTCGTCGGATATAACCAGCACGGAGTCGAGATTCATGGCCTTTAGTTTGGCTGCGAGCAATTTGGTTTTGGGTGCTTCGACTTTGATCGATTCAACCACGGCCAAACGGCCTTCGCGTGCCAACTGGGAAAAGATGGAAGCCATACCAGCGCGATACATCTTTTTGTTGATTTTTTGTGTGAAGTTTTCTTCGGGGCTATTAGGGAAGATGCGACCACCGCCACGCCACAAAGGAGAAGAAGTCATACCTGCGCGAGCGCGGCCTGTTCCTTTTTGTTTGAATGGCTTTTTGGTGGAGTGCTTGACTTGTTCGCGGTCTTTTTGAGCGCGTGTACCTTGCCTTGCATTGGCTTGATAAGCCACCACAATTTGGTGAACCAAATCTTCGTTGTATTCACGACCGAAAACGGTTTCTGGCACATCCATTTTGGATGATGCTTTACCTTGGTCATTGAGGAGTTCGATTTGCATCAGTTTGCTCCCTTGGCAGCGACTTTGATCGCTGGGCGAACAGTTACAAAACCACCAGCGGATCCAGGCACAGCGCCTTTGATCATGAGGAGTTGCCGCGCTTCGTCAATACGAACTACGTCGAGGTTTTGTGTGGTACACGTGATGTCGCCTAAGTGGCCCGACATGCGCTTACCAGGAAACACGCGGCCAGGATCTTGCGCCATTGAAATAGAACCAGGCACGTTGTGCGAACGGCTGTTACCGTGTGATGCACGCTGTGACTTGAAGTTATGGCGCTTGATGGTTCCTGCAAAACCCTTACCGATAGAGGTGCCTTGCACATCTACTTTTTGACCCACTGAAAAAATGGCTGACACAGGAACAGTTGTGCCTGTTGCATATTGAGCAGCAGTTTCTGCTGTAACTCTGAATTCTTGGGTTAATTCGCCTGCTTCGACACCTGCTTTGGCATGGTGTCCAGCGGAAGGCTTGGTGACGCGCGATGCTTTGCGCAAACCAAATGTGACCTGTAAGGCCACGTAGCCGTCGTTTTCTTGGGTCTTGACTTGGGTCACGCGGTTATTTGAAACATCGACCACTGTGACAGGCACTGTATCGCCCTCATCAGTGAACAGACGCATCATGCCCACTTTGCGACCAAGCAAACCCAAACGGGTGCTTTGACTCATTGTTTTTCTCCAAAACTCTCACCAAAACCACTTCAATTGGCAGCTTTGTTTGTATGTGAAAGAAGGTTGATAAATCCCCGCACAACTTTGTGCTGAGCCTGCCATTATAAACCCCAAACCAAGCTTGACGCAAGATTTTGGAAGCTTTTTTTAATTGAGGCGCCCGTTTTGTGGGGCGCCAACCCAATTACTGGAGCTTAATTTCCACATCAACGCCAGCAGGAAGATCGAGTTTCATGAGTGCGTCCACCGTTTTGTCGGTGGGGTCCACGATGTCCATCAAACGCTGGTGTGTGCGGATTTCGAGCTGATCACGACTGGTCTTGTTGACGTGAGGCGAGCGCAAAATGTCAAAACGCTTCATGCGTGTTGGCAAGGGAACGGGACCTCTAACAATAGCGCCTGTGCGCTTGGCGGTGTCAACAATTTCTGCTGCGGATTGGTCGATGAGTTTGTAATCAAAGGCCTTCAAACGAATACGAATTTTTTGTTTGGCTGACATTGATTACTCCATGATCTTTGCAACGACGCCGGCGCCGACGGTTTTGCCGCCTTCGCGAATGGCAAAGCGCAAACCTTCTTCCATCGCAATGGGGTGGATCAGCTTGACCGTGATCGACACGTTATC
>Ga0114971_10001629_pt1 | contig 15252 bp, 17 predicted proteins | sample M_140625_MF_Meta_FD_87320 | JGI IMG/M metagenome (GOLD analysis project Ga0114971, IMG submission 87320) | Freshwater microbial communities from Lake Montjoie, Canada to study carbon cycling - M_140625_MF_MetaG | ecosystem: Environmental > Aquatic > Freshwater > Lake | place: Lake Montjoie... | reverse complement strand
TATAGTGATTAAATATTTTTTATTTAGTCTCTATAAATAACCATATTCTCTATAAAAAATCCACGCTTGTTTTTTTTGAATAAATGAGGTATATATATACTCTAATAAAATATACAAAAAAAAACACACTTATTTCATGAAACCAGTTCTAATTGTAGAAAATTCGACAAATTCTCTTATAAGAGAAAACACGAGTACTGGTAAGAAGGATTATATTTTAGGTGGTACATTCACTGAATTCGGAATTAAAAACCGTAATGAGAGAATCTATACTGCTGCGAAATTCCTTCCTGCTTTAGAGGAGATGAATGAAAGAATGAACAATCTTGGAATTGTCTATGGTGAATTTGATCATCCAGACGTTTTCGATACTTCGCTTTCAAGAGCTTCTCACGTAATTACAAAAGCTAATTACGTAAAAGAATCAAACTTGGTGGAAGGTGAAATCAGATTATTAAGCACTTATTGGGGAAAAGAGGCAAAATCGTTAGTTGACGATGGTTGTCCTATTTTCGTTTCATCAAGAGCTGCAGGTATTACTGAATCTGATGGAACTGTATCATTAAAAAAACTTTTTACTTACGACATCGTTGCTGACCCAGGTTTTGCATCGGCAAAAATGAGTGTAAAGATTCTTAATGAATCACTTGGTTACAAAGACCCACAATCTAACTTTAGGATATACGATTTATCCAATGAGTCAAAAACGGAAGAGTTATTTAATATGAACAACAACGAATTTGTTACTAAACAACAACTAACCGATTACTCTCAGTATTTGGTTAAAGAGTTGGCGTCAACTAAAAAAGAAGTTAAGACAGCCATTACTAAAGGGAATATGAACCCTAAAAAACTTGAGCAATTGCTTGAGTATTACGATGAATTGAACAACACTAATTCACAAGTAGCTAAATATTTAGATTACTTAGCTGAGAAAGTTCAAATTATGGTAAACGAAAACAAGTCTTTAAAAGAAACTACAGAAAAATTAATCAAACATAACGATTATTTGGCTGAAAATCTTGAAAAGGCTGTAAACTATTCTGAATATTTAGCAGAAAACTTAGATAAGAACATTGCTTATTCTGAATATGTTGCTGAAAATTTAGATAAAAACATCGCTTACTCTGAGTATGTTGCTGAAAATCTTGACAAAAACATTTCTTACACAGAATATGTTGCTGAAAATTTAGATAAAAACATCGCTTACTCTGAATACATCGCTGAAAACTTAGATAAAAACATCGCTTACTCTGAATACATCGCTGAAAACTTAGACAAATCTATTGCTTACGGTGAGTATATCGCAGAACACGTTGATAACTCTATCGCTTACTCTGAATACTTAGCAGAACACGTTGAAGGTAACATCGCTTACTCTGAATACATTGCTGAACATTTAGATGATAACATCGCTTACTCTGAATACATTGCTGAAAATTTAGATAAATCTATCAACTATCAAGGATTGATTGTTGAGAAATTAAATGGTGGTAAATTAAACGAATCAGAAGGTGCTTTCCCATCATTGAATGCTGCAGGATTTGAAGATCTTGAAGACGAAAATGAAGACGAAGACGAAGCTTATGGTTATGAAGAAGACGAAGATGAAAACGGAATCGCTGAAATGACTCCTAATCATGCATACGCACACGAAGATAATGAAGATGAGAACGAAGATGAGGATTGTGGCCCAGGTGTTACAGGAAACTCAGATTCAGAATTATCAGAATCTATTGATAAATTAATCGAAGAAGCTAAAAAACGTAAAGTTTCTGAGACATCAGATTTGAATTTCTTGAAATTCATGTCTAAATCACAAGTTGATAGCTACTATGCTTTAACTAACGAAGAACAAGAGACAGTAAAACTGCACATAAACGAAAGCAGCTACTTCACACAAAAAGAAGTATTGTCATTAATCTCTGAAGCGTTATCAACTAAAAACGAATCTCTTGAAGAAAGAGTAATCAGAATGATGCCTGAGAACACAAAGGCTATCTGGAATCAGTTAAATGAATCTGCTAAAAAATCTATCATTTCACAAGCTAGATTATATCCTGCAGAAGTATTATTGACTGAAGGTCAAGTAGAGCATTTCTGGGCAACTAGAAACCTCAAAAAAAATGAATCAGTATCTAAAAAACTTGTTTCTCACGAAGCTCTTATCCAAGAAGATAAGTTGTCTGACAATGATGTAACAGCTATTATGGAAAGATTCAAAAACGTATAATCTATAAAAAATCCACACCTGTAAAAATAAGGTTTTTGGATGATATATATAGAATATTAGAAAAAATAAAAAATAAAAACAAATTATGTCACACATTAGAATAGACAAAGCGAAAGCTACAAAAAAATGGGCTCCAGTTCTTGAGAATATGGGAGTTACTGGTGATAGAGTTGAATGGATGGCGGAATACGCTGAATTTCACTCAATCAACGAAAACGCATATGTAAACGCATCTAACGTTGCGGGTATGGGAGGTGTATTTGCTGCACAACCAGGAGCATTTGCTGGACAAACAAACGGTGGTTCTTTAGCTGCTGCAAATGGTGGTCTTGGAACAATTGGTTCAGGAGACGTAGGTCAAAACTTATTGCCAGTTGCAATGAAAATTGCTGCTCAAACAATCGGTTTAGATTTAGTTGCTGTTAAACCAACTCCAGGTCCGAAAATCGATTTACTTTACATCGATTTCCAATATGATGATACTAGATTAGGTGCATCTGACGAAAGACCACAAATCTTCAAATTAAACTTAGCTTCTGCTAAATTGACTGAAGTTTCTACTGCTATTAGAGCGGAACTTGCTTTAGCGGGTGTTAGTGAAGTAACAGGTGGATTAAATGGAGGTAGATTGTTCGCAACTATCGCAACTTCTTCTACTACAGTTTTTTCTGCTGGTACATTCTCAAATGTTGAGACTCCAGTTGCTAATAACAAAGAAGGTGTTGTTGAGTTTTTAGGATTCTCTAGAATTGATGGTTTCCCTATCTTCAGAGCATTTAGACAAGCAAACACTGCACACACAGCTGTAAATTCTGCTGCTACTAACTGGTCTTTTGATCAAACTAGAAACACTTTCAGCCCTATCGTTGCTATGCAATCTCAAATTAAATTAGTTGGTAACATTAGTGCAACAGCAGGAACTGTTGAATTAGTATCTTCTTTAGAAGATCATATCCCAGGTTTCTCTACAAACTTCGGTGGTGTTCCTACTAACGCTGCAAGTGGTGCTTACCCAATGTCAAGACAAGAAGATGATGATACTTATGCTGGTGTTATCGGACCAAAAATTTCTTCTAAAACTATCGCAGTTGGTACTATTGAAGTATCTTCAGCTTTAAGAAGAACAGAAATTGAAGACATCAAAGCTAACACAGGTATGGATATCGTTCAAAAAATGGAATCTATCCTTGTTAACGAATTGTCTCAAACAATTTCTAAACAAATCGTTGCTAAAATCTTCGAAATGGGTTCATTAAACAGAACTTCTGCTCCATTAGCAACTGGAAAAACTTCAGTTTCTGCTACTGCATCTACAATCTTCGATTTAGATACATCTTACGTAAACGCTATGCAAGGTGGAGAAACAACTCACGCTGTACAAAGAAAATTGATCACGAAAATTGCTCACGCTTCTAACTACATCGCAACAGAAGGTCGTGTAGGACCTGCTCAATACCTTGTAACAAACGGAGGTTTAGCTGCAGCTTTACAAGACATCGCTGGATATACTGTTAACCCAGTTAAATCTAAATTAAACGGACAAGGTCAATTATACCCTGTAGGTTCTATCGGAGATATCGCTATCTATGTTGATCCATACATGAAATATAATGACAACAGAATCGTTTTAGGAAGAAAAAACAACCCAGATCAACCAGGTATCATTTTCGTACCTTATTTGATGGCTCAATCTATCTCAGTTATTTCTGAAGCGACTTTCGCTCCAAGAATGTTACTAAGATCTAGATATGCAGTTGCTGAAGTTGGATGGTTCCCACAAAAACAATTTATGACTTTAGTTGTAACTGACTCTGCTCAATACTTAAACTAATATCTAAAGATAAAAAGAAAGCCACTCTTAATGAGTGGCTTTTTTGTTTTTGTAACTTTTTGCTTTTATATTTTAATATATAACCTATGAGAAATCTAAGAACATTTAAGTATTTTTTAAAAGAAGGTAAAAAAGATAAGTTTCCAGATATTAAAAAGTCTGAAATAGACGGATTTATAATCTATTTAGGTAGAGATGCAAAATCAAATGACCACCTTACTTTCAATGTTGCGGATGAAGAAGATATATGGATGCATGTTAAAGGTGTACCAGGTAGTCATGTGGTTATTAGAGTTAGAGAAAACCTACCTACAGAAACCACTATCAAAAAGGCAGCAGAACTTGCCAAAAAGAATAGCAAAGCAAAAGATAAAGAACATGCGATTGTTGTTTATTGTCAAAGAAAATTCGTTAAGAAAGATCCTGGTATGAATGATGGTCAAGTCAAAGTTGATTATGTAAATGCACACGATATTACTATATAAACAAAATAAAAAAGATATGGCAGAACAAATAAAAGTAGAGTTTTCTAAAGAATTTATAGAAATTCTTAAAACCCTCGAAAAAAAAGGAAACTACGTCGCATTTGAACTTATGTGGATGACAGAACCTGATGCTCAATACTTTAATGGGTTGAAAATAAAGAAAGTAGATGTATCTAAAGTAGACTGGTGCTTTAATGTAACTCTTGAAAATGGGAATAAAAACGATATGAAGATTGGAAAATTTATTAGATATTTCTTTCAAAATATTATAAACGAATATGAGATAACAAAATTCTCTAAACTATACAATAGTATGAAAGGTGGTGGTAAGCCACATGAAGATGGAAAACCTATCGAAGTAGAGAAGTTCGTATATAGTCCTAATAATCCGAGAAAGACTTTCTTATCACTTGTAACAAAAACATATCCACATGGAAATGAAGACGAAGTTCTTCAATTCTTACCAACATTACAAAAAGATGTTGTTGGAAACTACTACACTATTATAGGTGGTCATACAGAAACAATGTTTACATGTCACTTAGATACTGCAGATAGAACACAAATGACTACTACTCTTTTCAGTATTAAAGAAGGAGAAGATGAGATTATTGTAACAGATGGTACTACCGTTTTAGGTGCCGATGATAAATCAGGAACAACAGTTATGCTTTATATGATGGAACATAATGTACCAGGTTTATACTATTTCTTCATTGGTGAAGAAAGAGGTGGTATTGGATCACATGCACTTGCTGATGTTTATGAAAGTGTTGACTATTTAAAAAATGTAAAAAGATGTGTTTCTTTTGATAGAAGAAACTATCACTCTATAATAACTTCTCAAATGGGTACAGATTGTTGCTCTCCTGAGTTCGCAGATGCTTTATGTGCCGCATATACTGCAAATGGGTTGAGTATGAAACCAGATGATACAGGTATCTACACGGATTCTGCATCATTTCTTGACGATATTTCAGAATGTACAAATGTATCTGTTGGCTATTTCAACGAACACACCGGAAAAGAAAAACAAAATATGACTTTCCTTACTAAATTATGTGAAGCATCTGTTAAAATAGATTGGAAATCACTTCCAACCAAAAGATCATTAGAAGAACAGATTTCTTATAAAAAACAATCTTTAGAAGCTAAGGCAAAACATAGAGGTCTTTTAGAAGATGTTAAAAAAACAATCACTTCTTTGGATAGACTTATTTCTGTAGATAGAGGAGTTACTTATATGTGTCTTGATTTAGAAGGATCTGATATAAGTACAATACACGAATCGTTAGTATCTCTTTCTATGATATTGAAAAAACATGGTATTGAGGAAAATGTAGTCTTTGATGAGACATATTTAAAAATAGCACTTAAATAAGATGAAACTAAAAAAATATAACAACTATCTTAACGAAGATAAGAGCGAAGATGAATACTTTGATGAGTACGGATCACAAGATGATTATGAAGGTCAGGATGATGCACAAAGTGATGATGATATGGAACACCTTCTTTATCTATTGAGAACGTTTTTGAAAGATTCTGGAATAAACAATGTTAGCTTAAAGAATTCGGATTCTAGTATAAAATTAGAGATTGTTTTAAAAACAAAAGAAAGATTGACAGATGTTATAAAAACATTTGCGGTTTTGAAAAAACTATCAAATGATATAATGGCAGATTATGATGCAGAGTTTGATATTTGGGAAACCAAACAAGGAGATCCGTTGTTGATTATTGATTATTATTCACCAGAATATGATGATGATGAAGATGGAGCACCTTTTTAAAAATAAAAAGTAAACTTTTTAGGTATTTAGAATATTATATATATCTTTGTTAAAAGAAATAACAATTACAACCATGGGGGTGTCATAGATTCGCCTAGCAGATTGGTGGTGATTATGCAGGTATCGGGTTGTCTAGTGTCCGATTAATAAATTAAGAGGTAACGTCGTAAATGGCAAAACAAATGAAGTAGGAACTCGTGAAGACTTAGTAGCGGCCCTAAACGCAATTGGAGCTAACACTCCAGAATTAGTTTAATAAGAGAACTAATCAAAAAAATTCTCCGACTGTATCACGCAGGACAAATGTGAAAACCTTTTTGTATGTTTAAGGTTAAAAAACTAAATATTTTGTGAGTTTAGAAAAACATCACTAAGCCTGTAAACGAATGGTTGTCAACAACTGATTAGTACATGAGGAGCATTGCCTCATCACTTCCACAAGTGTCAGATTTATCTGACTTTTTTACACCTCACTTCCTAAATGGGAGTGAGGTGTTTTTTAAAACAATAAAATGTTATGAAAAAATTATTAGATCGATTGTAAGTACACAAAAAATAACTTACAATCATGAACAAACATCACAACAAACACTGGCTAAGAGAAAAAGAATATCGTTCTCTAAAGAATCACTATTATTCCGATTTTTTCTGCACCAGAACCTCTACAGAGGCAGAAATGGAAGAAAGACTATACTCAAAATTCTGGAACGAGTTTTGTGGATTCTATCATACTGCACCAAAACACTACAGAAAGACTCTTAATAGAATTCAAAGAGCTAAATCAAAACAAACACTTATTAGAGAACTTAATGGATATAACGTATCCTATGAAGACAACTATAAAGATTGTAGTTGGTATTGGTAAAAACAAATCATCATTTTTTTAATATAAGTATCTATGATAATAGATAAATTTGAAGGACGATGGAGATTTCTATCCAACTTTCATCCATGTGAAGTAGAACATCAGGGTATAATATATCCTTCGGTTGAAGCATACTACGTTGCAATGAAGTGTAACAATGAGCAAATGCTTAATGGTAGACACTATACTATAGGAGATTTCAGAGAAATGATTGCTAGATTACCAAATGCGGCAATTGCTAAATCTTTGGGTAAAAAAATGCAAGTTAGAAAAGACTGGGATGAAAAAAAACTTGATTTTATGCTTTATGGAGTAAGAGAAAAATTCAAAAGTCCCGCATTGGTAGAACTTTTATTATCAACTGAAGAATTTTCGTTGGTTGAATCGAATGATTGGAATGATAAATTCTGGGGCGTGTGTCAAGGAAAGGGACTAAACCATCTAGGACGGATATTGATGAGAGTCAGAAAGGAAATAAGAGAGAAAGAAAGTGGTGTTGTGGAAAGACCAAATTCTTTGGATCAATTCTTCAAACAAAGTGGACAAAACTAATATAAAAAACAAATAAAATAAACATATGTCGGTAATAAGCTACTTCGGGGGTAAGGCGAACTTCCAATCATTCATCACGCCAAAAATACCAAAAGATTGTAAAACATACATTGAGCCATTTTCTGGTTCTTTCGCAATCTATATGGATTCAGACTTAGAGTTTGAAAATGTAATCTTTAATGATAGAAACAGACACCAAGCAAATCTTATGAGATGTTGTGCGTCTCCAGAAGAGTTCTTAGTTGAGATAAAAGCACTTTTGGCACCAGGTGGTGAGTTGCACACTACAGAAACAGAAGTTGATAAGAAATGGGATTTCTTTAAAGCTATCTATCACAAATATGTTAAGAATGATTTCTTAGATAATATGGATTTTGAGATTGGTGATTTCAAAGTAGGTGCAATCTATGCATTTCTTATAACGTCTTCTTTTTCAAGCGTTTACCCAAGAGGTGGTGGTTTCACTGGCTTCAAAAAGAAGAAAGATAAATTGAATCTTTCTATACTAATCAACAAGCTTGAGAAAAATAAATACACTAAAAGACTTCAAAATATTACTGAGTTCAACAACTCTGATTTCGAAGAAGTAATCAGAAGACATGATTCAGAAGATACTTATATCTATTTAGACCCACCATACGCTCGATTTAACGACGTTAAAAACGATGATGATGGTAGACGTTTATTTTGGTATGGGTGTGATACAGAGAATACTTTTGGTGTTGCTTCTCACAGAAGATTGTTAGAGTTATTGAAGACTACAAAGTCAAGATGGTCTTTATCTTACTATTACTTTCCTTTATTGGAAGAAATTCTACCAAAAGACAAATATATCTGGACTTCTAAAGAGTTTCACAGACCATCTGCGGTTATTAAAACTGAAGGTGTTGAGAAAGAAAAAGGTATTGAGCTTTTGATTATGAACTATGATCCTGAAACAGGAGAAAGAGTGTAAAAAATGGACGATAGAGAGATTCTTGATTTGATAAATACCGGAAAGGTCGAAATGTTCGACTATTCCGGTTTTTTCAAAAATAACATACATCTTCGTTGTTTTGAGACTAAAACAATTTCAACAAATTTTCCTATACATCTACCATCAAATGATATAGATGTTTGGACACAATGGATGTGTACTATAAAAGAAGACTTTAGAAGATCTATACATTCTATGTCTATGAAGAAGATATTCGACTCTGAAAATTTATCACCGCTTGACTATAGAGGAATCTCCGATAGAGATTATCCCGTTGATTTAGTTCATGAAATAGCAAAAAAATCATATAAAAATGTTTTAGTATCTCCAAAGATTGCAGCTTTGATACAAGATACTGCCTTTTTCATACCTGATATGAATAAAGACAGAGGATCTCTTTCAAGTTGTTATAGAATAGGATCAATATTTTCTCATAAAGACATCTATGTAGATCCTTTTCTAAAATGGAACGATATGCGGGTATGTATATTTGAGGATATATTTGTAAACATAGAAGGAGTTTGTGCCAATATTAAGAATGATTCAACTTTTAATCCAAAGATAGTGATGGAGTTTGGATTTGACTTCAATTGCGGTCCTTCCGAAGTTCTTTATCTACAAGACGACGAATATCCAAATCTCGACCCAGTTGTGACTACTATACTTAGAGATAGAAAAATAAAAGGAATATTAAATGAAGATTAGAGAAGCAAATTTTCAGATTTTTAAGAAAGAAAGTCAAAAGGAACTTCAAGCAGATATAGAAGGAGTCACTCGACTTGAACGTCTTGTTTTGGTTGATCAAAAGACTGGTGAAGATTGGGAAGTTGTTCTATATGATGGTAAGATACATATAGAACCATTTGATAAAGATAAAAAAAGAGATTTTAGAATAAACAAAGTAATCGATGAGAACTGAAGATTTTGATAAAATACATTCGTTAGGATTTTGGATTGTAATAGACTGGAATCTTTGCTTTTCGATTGATTATATGGTGGATGACGAGCAGATAAACATTTTGGTTTGTTCCTATGAAGAATGGTCTCCGAACATTAAATTTGATGATGTTATAGAGTTATCCTGTGATATTTTCTACGAATGGTACAATGAAAATAAAGATAAGATAGACAATCTATCTTCCAATGATTTTGACGACATTATATTGGGTAATATTACCAAACGGGTAAGAAGGAATCTAAACCTAGACAAACTACTATAAACAAAAAGAGAGTCATTTGACTCTCTTTTTTATTTCTTAAATTCTTCAAACCATTCTCTTACTTCATCTTCACCATCAAAAGTAGTAGGCCATTCATTCATTTTTACCAATAGCTCTAAAACTTCTTCTTCACTATAGTATTTTTTCTCAATATATCTTTCACCATTCATTCCTGCATGACCCTCATCGGAGAATATACCTTCGTTAGTTTCTTCCAACGATTTTAACTTGTCGTCTACTTCGTCTTTTGTAACCGCGGTTATTTTGTGAGTCGTTTCGTCAAACTCGTTTCTTGTGTTTGTAGTAAACTGTTGTTGGTCTGAGTTTGGTTTAAAAAATCTTTTAATCTTTTGTAACTTCTCTTTCTCACCTTCGATATTGAAGTCTTCGAATCCTTTAACTTTCTTTGCCATATTATTTATTTTTTAGTTTTCTGTCCAATAGCTTGGCTATGTTTGATCCTATGAAGTAGTGTAAGTTCTTCAAAGTATCTGCTTCTACCGTTTCAATCTCATCCATGAATCTGAACTGGTATCTATAAGTATCTTTCTCATCTTTCTCATCTGCATCGATTTTTGAGATAGACAATTCCATATGATAGTTGTCATTGATATTGATTTTAAAATCAAATGTAGTCTTATCACACGGTGTTGTTTTGAATTTAGGTTCATACTCTACATCAAAGATAGAATAGTCTGTTATCTTAGCTCTTTTCATATAGTAGTTCAAAAACATTGCAGGAGCTTCAATAAAGTCGGACAGTATTTGTAAATCTTCACCAAAGTTTTTTGATTCTACAATATCTTCAATCTTCTTTTTAAGGTCGATTATCGTAGAGAACTCTATTTTGTGGTAGACACAGTTTATGTCATATAAGTAAATAAAAGAATTATCAATAATATTTCTTTTCTCTAAATCTGTTTTGAAGATGAATTTCGTGTGTATGATTGAAGTGTCTTCGGTTGCAAGTCCATGTACGGATATGACAAGTTTTAGAAAGTCTTCTTTATTAGACATTTCATAAATAGTCTCAACGGTGTTTACTACTCCTTTTTCTTCATCGAATACTTCTTTGAATACTTCTTCTATTTCGGATATCTTTATGTTCATATTATTTGAATTGTTTATCGTATGATTTGTTTTTCATCTCCATCACTTTGTTGATGTATCCATTTCTTCTTAAAAGTTTGAACACTAAGTTTCCTGTAGAATACTCACCACTCTCACTTTCTAAACCACTCTTTCTAAAGTCTTTGACTTTTTTCCATACTTTGTCAAGTTTTTCTTTGAATGCTTGGTATTTATCTTCGTTTACTTGGTCTTCAAGTTCTTCAATCTGTTCCATTACTGGTTCCGCTTTCTTACGAATAATCTTTTCATCTGGTTCAAAATCTGCCTTTTCGGGTCTTTTGATCCATTCGTTTTTCATAAGTGAAAAAGCACCACCCATTCTTCCTGTTTTTATACCAGTCTTTAAATCTTCTTGATCCTGTATGGCAACTTCTACCTCATAACCTTTGATTTTAATATCGTGTTGTGCGTTCCATATTTTTTTAGCAAGATCACATACATTTTCTGCTAATTCAGGATTGTCGTCGATTTCTTTTTGATTTACTATTATATGAAGGTCATAGTCTGAATATTTTTCGGACCAGTTGTAGTTACATAAAGATCCACAAAGAACGATATCAACTACATCAGTTTGTATATTACTTCCTTCAAAAAAATCCTGTCCTATTTGAAGAAGATTTCTTCTCACCTCTTCATCCAATTCAAAGTTTTCCCATAATCTTGAGTTAAGTTCGTCTTTCAGATAGAATGACTTTATTGCCTCAAAATCTCCTTGAACAAACTCGTAAAATTTATTAAGTTTCATAGTGTATATATTATTTTTGAAAACATTAAAAATTTTCCAAAATATCAAATAAATGCCATAAATTATGTGTTAAGAAGTAGTCAATCATTTCTGATTGTGTTGTTAAGTCTGGATATATTGTAAATATATCTTGACCATCCTTTCTAACTACTATAGGAAGTGCAGGACTTTCTGTTAGATATTCTGTTTTAAATACCAAATATTGTGTTACTCTATCAAAATTTATTGCCATAATACCATCTAAAATAATTTTCTAATCTTAATTGTTCTGATTCATTCATCCAATAATCTAATAGTAAAAATGAACCGAAAAACATACTATTTCCTCTAGAACCAGAAGTAATCGATGTATTACCAATTATAAAAGTTTGACCTGATGTCATTGATGTTGTAATAATATTAAAAGTACTTGAATTAAGTTTGTGTTGTGATCTTCCATTCACATACATCTCTTGTTCAGATCCTGCACCTCCTGGTTGTTTCAATCTATATTTAAGTGTAAGTATCATCCAATCAGATGATTCTCCTTGAGATAGAAATGAATCATATTGACTATTTGTTATTGAACCAGGTTGACCACCATAATAGATACTTCTTAATGTTCTATTGGTATCAATCATACTTAAATCAACACCACCTGGTGTAATTGAGTCATCTATATAGAATACCTGTGCAGCAATGGCTTTTAATTTACAAACCATTATTATTGATACTTCAGACTTCCCATTAAAATTTAAAGCAGGTGTGGGATATAAAGAGGATCCTGCATTATTAAAATCTAATGAATCTCTACGATTGAAAATATCTTTAACAATAATATCTGGTGTAGGATTAGTACCTTGTGCATTTGTTAAAGTAAATCCAGAACCTATCAAATCAGTTAGTGTTATTACAATTCCTGTATTAGTCGTTAAATTATCCGCGTTGCAGTATATCAAAGGCTTCTTAATTCCACTAAGGTTTAGTGGATTCTGCATTTTGTTTTTGTTTGGTATTTTTTCAACAATACCACCTTTTAAACCACTTGCCAAATTTGACATACCCAATCCAGATTTTACACCCTGTAGTCTACCACTTTTTAAACCGCTTTTTATCTCATTACTCATTTTATATTATGCATAGGTTTCACCAAAAACATGAATAGATGCAGTTGCTGTAGAGTTTGCACTTAACTGTGCGGTTAAAGTCCATGTTGCAGGAAGATTATAATAAGGTACTCCATTTGCATCTTTCTGTTTTTGAAATATTGCAGCACCTGTGGATGAACCAAATAAATCGGTCATAACATTTATACCGGTTGTTGCAGTTGTTATGTATGCAGCACCAACCAATGATGCATTATCCAAGACTCTTATTGTAATCGTTGGTGTTTGTGTCGCGGAGTTTGTAAACGTAATACCATATATTCGTCTTGTATAAGTTGGATCTGATGAAAGTATGGTTGTTGCAGTAGTTGCAGCAGCTGCAAATCCTGTATTTTGTGAAAATCCAGCACTTGTAAATATTAAACTTGTTGCCATATATAAATATATTTATTTATTTTTATATATTTAATAAAGGTTTCTCTGCTAGCAATTATTTGATAGAAAAAGAAGAACGGTTTGTGTTATGGCATTTGAAGAAACATAATTATTATTTGTTCCGGAAAATGTGCCACTCAAAGTCATTGAACCCGTAACTCCTAGTTTTGATCCGTCAAAAGTTAAATTCGATTCAACCGTTCCATTTGGTGTAGTTCCATTCAGTGTTATCAAACCATTATCGGTTGTTCCGGTAAGAGAGAGTAATCCTGAAGTTCCTGAATTTCCGTTTATTAAAATTGTAAGTGCACAAATATCATTTGTAACTAAATCACTTGAAACTCCGCTAGCGGAATCTAAACCAAATAAATAATATCCAGAAACTAATGTAACATTTGTAAAAGGGTACACAGTAGCCCTTGTAATACTATTTGAATTATTAGTTATGTAAATATAGCCGTTTTTGCCAACTAATTGTGAGAAATATCCTGAGTTGTTAGTTCCAATTCTATCAGTTACATTTATTCTTAAATCAAAAACAACTCCTTCGCTCGCATTTAATGTAAACTTTCCGGATACAGGTACACCGCCCGATAAATCTTGTAGAGTATATTGTAATCCTCCTTTATTTCCTTGTGAACCACTTGTCCCCGAAGTTCCAGTAGTCCCCGAAGTTCCAGTAGTCCCCGAAGTTCCAGTAGTTCCATTTAGACCTGAAGTTCCCGAAGTTCCATTTACACCCGAAGTTCCAGAAGTTCCGTTTGTTCCATTCACACCTGATGTTCCATTTACACCACTTGTTCCGTTTACAACACCAACTGATGTCATTACATAAGAATAGTCGTTTGTACCTTCTGTGTGCCATTGAACCGTTCTTGAATTTGAATCCTTATTATCTAAATAGATATTCGCAATCATTCTATTGGTTGGGTCAATACCAGTTGTTGGTAGTGTAAGATCAACTAGTGTCTCTACGGTTGTGACTGAATCATTCCATCCAATATAGTTTTTTCCAGTAGATAAAGTTGGTCCAATAGGAGTCCCAGAACTATTTGCTAGTTGAATCTCAACATATGCTTCTATATCATGTCCCGTTGCACTTTTTAAGAAGTGTAGGTGAAATCTTTGAACTCCTGCTGGTATTATAGAAAATCCTAACTCTTTTGTAATAAAAGTCTCGACCAAGTGATGATTTTCATTACCAGTCATTGTCTCAATGGAATAAGTACCACCATTTGGAAGAGGTGTTGTTGAAAGGTCTCTATAACCATTTACAGAAGCAGTTGCAGACAGATTAAAATAGTATATTTGTCCTGCTGATATACCCTGTGGTCCCTGTGCACCTGATGTTCCTGATGAACCGCTTGTCCCAGAAGTTCCTGAAGTTCCATCGATTCCTGAAGTTCCATCGATTCCTGAAGTTCCATCGATTCCTGAAGTTCCATCGATTCCCGAAGTTCCATCGATTCCTGAAGTTCCACTTGTTCCGGAAGTTCCATATCCACTTCCACCGGTCTGATTAACCCATTGTGTATTATAGTCAGTGCCATCTATTTTAGCAAGAACTTGTCCTGATGTTCCACCTGTTGGTACACCTACTCCAGAAATTCCTGATGTTCCAGAAGTTCCATTTGTGCCACTAGTTCCTGAAGTTCCATCAATCCCCGAAGTTCCTGAAGTCCCAGTAGTTCCTGAAGTCCCAGATGTCCCTGAAGTTCCATCAATCCCTGAAGTTCCATCAATCCCTGAAGTTCCATCAATCCCTGAAGTCCCAGATGTCCCAGAAGTTCCTGAAGTTCCATCAATCCCCGAAGTCCCAGATGTCCCAGTAGTCCCAGTAGTTCCTGAAGTCCCATCAATCCCCGAAGTCCCAGATGTCCCAGTAGTCCCAGTAGTTCCTG
>Ga0114971_10001626_pt1 | contig 15262 bp, 12 predicted proteins | sample M_140625_MF_Meta_FD_87320 | JGI IMG/M metagenome (GOLD analysis project Ga0114971, IMG submission 87320) | Freshwater microbial communities from Lake Montjoie, Canada to study carbon cycling - M_140625_MF_MetaG | ecosystem: Environmental > Aquatic > Freshwater > Lake | place: Lake Montjoie... | reverse complement strand
TGGCAATCGCAGCCCATCCGTCATGATCCGCCCCTTTTCCGCGATGACCCGGTAGGAAAAGCCCTCGGGTAGATCTAGGATTCGCGCAGGGTCAGACCGAAGCGCACCATACCCGACGATCGTGGGAGTTAGTGTCGTCCTCTCCGCCGCAAACAGAGAGTAGGAGCGCAATCCCGCAAACCCGAGAGCAGCCAAGCCGGCGCGCTTCATAAATTGTCTTCGATTCATCAGGTTGGGGACAAGAGCTAAGATGGAGCAAGTTTTTTAGGATAAAGTTTTACAGTTTTAAGCACCTTGCATGGGGGGCGAGATCGAAAACTAGCCGTATTCTCTCGGGGTCTGATTACTTGCTGCCGGGCTTGATGGCTGTCGAGCCGACGAGGTCGGGTGGGAGGTTGTCGGGGGCGAAGGTTTCGACATTCATTTTTACGAGGGACACAAACGAACATCCGAAATCGGGTAAGTGTCCTCCGCTACGGTCTACGATGCTGCCTGCGGCGAGGACGATGCCGCCGTGGTCGCGGATGATCTGAATGGTCTCTTGAACTCTGCCGCCACGGGTCACGACATCTTCGGCGACGACAAATTGCTCGCCGGGCTTAATTTGAAATCCTCGGCGGAGGACGAGGCCGCCATCGCCGTCCTTCTCCACGAAGATGTGTTTTTTGCCAAGGTGGCGGGCGACTTCTTGTCCGACGATGATGCCGCCAACGGCCGGAGAAACGACGGTGACGGCGGGATAGGGACGAAGTTGATCGGCGAGCAGTCCGCAAACTTCGGAGGCGATCGCCGCATCCTGCAATAGCAGGGCGCATTGAAAAAACTCGCGGCTATGCAATCCGCTTCGAAGCAGAAAGTGCCCGTGAAGAAGAGCGCCGGTTTGGTGAAAATATTCAAGAACCTTGTCCATGGTGGCCTTTCGTAAGGGGGTTACTTGCGGTTATCCTGCACCCATTTGAGGAAGGCCTCGGGGGTTCTGAGTTTGAGGCCGACGACGCGGGCAAGTTCTTTACCTGTGCTATCAAGGAGGATCAATGTGGGAAATCCTTCGACTTGATATTTTTGGGAGAGGGCTTCGTTGGCGGCTTTGAGCTCGGCGGATTGTTCTTTGGTTTGGGGGAAGTCGAGCTTCACCAAGACGAGGTTCTCTTTTGCGAAATCCTCAAAGGCGGGCTGCTCAAACACATCTTTTGTGAGTTTCATGCAGGGGGGGCACCAATCGGAGCCGGTGAACTCGAGGAGAATGGGCTTTTTGCTCGAAGAGGCTTGTGTGAGAGCGGCGGGGTAGTCGGTGCCCCAGATATCCGAGGCATGGAGGCTGGTCGTGGCAAGAAAGAGGCAGAGTAAAAGGCGTTTCATGACCTTAAGCATGACCTCATTCGAGGGGATTTCAATGAGAAAACCGAATCTGGGAGGGTGTTGAATGCTGTGGCACCCGTAAAAAATCGGACACCGACGGCGCGGCGTCCCTACCATTTGTCACGATGTGCTGCCGCACCATTCGCGATGCAAACTCCTCTGCGCCCGTATCACCAACCGCCCCTCGTTTCGAGGGTAGGGATCCGCCTTCGGGAACTCACGGCGTGAAGATTGGCGTGCCGCAGTCGACCGACTCCCCCGCCAGAGGTGCCTCCGCATCCCAGAAGCTGCGTAGTCGCTCCGACCTGAGATCTACGAACCGGAAGAGCGCGTAAAATAGCGCGCTGCCGGTTTTTATTTAGCGGTTTTTTTTGCTCCCTTGGCGGCTTTGGCTGCTTTCGGGGCTTCAGCAGGCGCATCATCTTGGGGTTCGTCTATCTCGGGGGAAAGGAGGGGGCCCGCTGCCGGTTCGTCTACCTCGGGGGAAAGCAGGAGGCCTTCTGCAGGTTCCTCTTTAGCGGTCGCATCCGCGTTCATTTGCTCGAAGAGTTTGGCGGGATCGAACGGTTCCTCGGGCGAGGAAGCGGGCTGGGTGTTCTGAATTTCCGAGAGAAGAGGAGCAAACCCCGAGCTTGGCGTCGGCTTCGGTGTAGATTGATGTGTGGGCTTTTCCACTTCAGGAATCTTGACGACGATTTGATCGACAATTTCAAAAATTTCCTCTTCTGCGCGGATGGTGTCAGCGGCTTTGATAACGAAAGGTTCGCGGGTACTCTCGTCACCATATTGGATCCAACCTTGGATTGAAGATTCGCGTGAGCTACCTGTCATTCGTGACTGGACTAAGGCACTCGTCTTCTGCACGCCGCTATCCGAGGTGAGAAGGACTTGGAGCGAGCTCGAGTTATCGGTGAAGTTTGTGAATCTCTTCAGGCTCCACTTGCCGCCAGAGGAGGGAGGAGCGGATAGGGCATCCTTCAAAAAATTTTCTGCAATGGCAACAAATCCGAACGAGGTTAACTTCATAGGAATATACGTATCAACACTGGATTCGTTTGTCTCTGTCAAGTTCTGCCTGCAACGGGGTGCTGGGGTGGGTGCCGATAAGCTAAACTTTTATTGGCATTACTAAAAAGGGGTAAGTATCATAGTTAATCTAAAAGTAATGGCGCTTGATCGCATATTGGTGGTTGATGACACCCCTATCATTCGAAAAACCCTCGAGGAACAACTCCGAGGTAAGCGGTATGCTGTGTCCACGGCCGCTTCCTTGGCCGAGGCGGAAAAGCGATTTGCGTCGGGTCATTTCGATCTCGTGTTTTTGGATATGGAGCTTCCGGATGGCAACGGGAAGGTCTTTATCGAGAAGGTATCCCATTTAGAGGACAAGCCCCTCGTTGTCATGATCACGGCCAATGGGTCGGTCGAGACGGTGGTCGAGTGCATGCGCTCGGGGGCATTTGATTACGTTCAAAAACCATTCTCAAAAATGCAGATTGATCTGGTCTTGAAGAAGGCTGCGGAATTCCAGCGCGCTGTGAAGGTGACGGATTTTCTCAATCGGGCGAGTATTTCCAACCGTGAGATCATCGGGAAAAGCCCAGTCATCGTTCAACTTCGGAATTTGATTAATCGCGTCGGACGAACCAATGCCACGGTGATGATCTGTGGTGAAAATGGAACCGGAAAAGAACTCGTCGCCAACGAAATTTTTCTCAATAGCAATCGCAGCAGCAAGCCGTTCATCAAGGTGAACTGCGCGGCCATTTCGGAAGCCCTCATCGAGAGCGAGTTTTTTGGACATGAGAAAGGTTCTTTTACTGGTGCGACCGACCAACGTGACGGGCGATTTGAGTTGGCGGACGGAGGCACGATCTTGCTGGATGAGGTGAGTGAAATCTCTCTCGGTCTTCAGGCGAAACTTCTGCGTGTCCTGCAAGAGCGCGAGTTCGAGAGGGTGGGGGGCAACAAGACGATCAAAGTGGATGTTCGTGTTTTGGCCACGACGAACCGTGACCTTTTAAAAGCCGTCGCCAAAGGGGAATTCCGCGAGGATCTTTACTATCGCTTGAATGTATTTCCGCTCAGCGTTCCGCCCTTGCGGGATCGTGTGGGTGATGTCGAGTTACTGGCGAATCACTTTCTTGAGCGATTTACGCGGGAGCATGGTTTGAAAACGGGTGGCTTTTCTGACAGCGCAATGAAGGGCTTGCTGGCTCATCACTGGCCTGGGAATGTGCGCGAGTTGCAGAATGTCGTTGAGCGCGCCGCTATTCTCGCCGAAGAGAATGTGCCAATCAGCGCCGAATTGATGGGGCTTGTGGTACCGCCTGCTCTCGCCCCATCAGCTATCCCGGTTGCGGCTAAGGCGACCGCTTTTGCGCCTGTTGCGCAATCTGTTCCCATCGCGTCTCCGTCCACCAATGGCGCGGTGATCCCACTCCACGAGATGGAAAAGCAGGCTATCCTCGAAGCTTTGAAAAAAACGGATGGCAACCGCACGCATGCCGCCGAACTCCTTCAGATCAGCATTCGTACGCTGAGAAACAAGTTGGCCGAATATCGGGTTCAAGAGACTGAAGAGCCTACTCTGAACTGAGAATCGCCTCGCTATCCCGAGTAGGTGCCGCTAGTGACGCCGACTTGGCTGCTCGCGTGAAGTTCCCGATACAGGTCCTTGCCGCTTTTGCGGGCTGAGAGCAAGTCGCGGTAGGCTTGGATGACAAGTTTGGTTTCTTGGGAGCTTTCTTCTAGCAATTCGATTCGGAATCTCCGCAATCCCGCTTGGAGGAAGTCGGCGAAAAAGGCAGCTCCGGTTTGCGCTGTGGCGTGGAAAAGTGTGTTGCGGCATCCGACGTCCGCTCGGAGTGGATGCTCCACGCCGACGCGATCCTTCAAGTGCACGCGATGCTTATCGCATGGGCGACCGCAATTCGTGTGGTCGGTGCCATTGGAAAGAAAGGCAGCGAAGACGCAATGCTCCATGTGAAACATGGGCATGTGGTGGTGGATCGTGAGCTCAAACCAATCGGTTGGAGCCTGCTTAAGAATAGCGAGGATTTGAGAGGCGTTGAGATCGTGGGAGAGCGTCAGTCGCTCCAAGCCACGAGCCATGAAAACGGAAGCTGTCGCGGGATTCGCGACATTGAGAGAAAAGTCTCCGATGAGACGAAGCGGGCTTGCAGAAAAATGAGAAATTCCGCCAATGTTGCGGATTAGAACGCCGTCGGGATTAGCATTTGCGATGAGTTTGAAAAATCCTTCTTCACCGGCCTTTTGGATACGTGGGGTGGCGAGGAGGAGTTGAGTGTTTCCGTGAGCTCGCGCTTGAGCCACCGCATCTTTGTAGCGGCGGATGTCTTCATAATCGACGAAGATTTCTTTAACGCCCGCTTCGAGTGCGGCGAGGAGTTGCTCCTCAGAGCGAACAAGAATAGTCAGTTTCGGGGCTGCGTCGGTCGGGGCAAGAAATGTGGGAAGGATGGAATCGAGTGATGCTTGGGGCGCTGTTTCATGATGGGGTGCTGTCAATTTTGCGACGAGTTCGCGGCGCATACGGTTCAACTCGGCGATCGGTAGAATGACGGCTTCAGGGAGATCAACGTCAAGCGTTCCCAAAAGAAACGGCGTACCGCCGAGTTTGCCGAGTTGCATGCCAAGAGTGAGTTCGCAAAGCGGTCTAGTTCGGGCGGCTTCAAGCGGCATGCGGGAAAGAATACGATGGCCTTGGCAATCGATGAAAAGCGGTTCGCCTACTCTGCCTCCCACCGAGATATCGATGGGCTTGAGTCGGTTGGTGCGGGCTTCTAGATGGCCGGAAAATGTCTGTCGCAACGCGCGGTCAAGTGCGGGGTCGCTTGTTTTCCAAACGCGTGATCCACGAGGGATTTTGGAGAATTGAATCTTGCCGTGTTCAAATGAGAGTTTGTTTCCTGAGACTTGGAAGAGTCGTCCGCCCTGCTCGTGCTCAGTATTTCCGCCAGTATCGAAAACAATGCCATCACCGGCCTTGAGTGGAACCGCGCAGGATTCCATCTCGACATGGTTGTGAGTGCAAGCGGAGACGAGTCCAACGAAAGCGCCACGTTTTTTGCCGAAGCGGGCGCCGACGAGTTCCTGATGGTTCACGCCATGCATCCAGCCCTGATATAGTCCACGCGAAAATGTCATTTCGAGGCGATACCAATCTTCGGGAGCGGCTTTTTCAAAGCACCCACTCATTGCCGCATCGATCGTCTTTCGATAAACGGAAGTGACCGCTGCCACGTATTCGGGGGATTTCAGTCGGCCCTCGATTTTAAAAGAGCAGACGCCACGTTCAATGAGGGCAGGGATCTCATTGACGGCTGCGAGATCTTGCGGGGAGAGGAGGTATCGCTTGTCGCCGAGATCGCGCAAGACGCCATCCACAAGGAGTTGGTAAGGCATCCGGCAAGCCTGAGCGCACTCTCCGCGGTTCGCACTTCGGCGACCAAGGGCCTCGCTGGTGAGGCATTGGCCGGAGTAGGCCACGCAAAGTGCCCCATGAACAAACATCTCCAAAGGGAGGACTGGTGGGAATTTTTCAAGTTCCCGAAGTGATAATTCGCGGGCGAGGACGACTTGCTTGACGCCGAGTCCTGCCGCAAAACGCACGCCCTCCGGCGAAGTGATCGTCATCTGAGTCGAGGCATGTACACGCAAGTTAGGAAACATTCGTCGGGAAATCTCGGCGAGCCCGACATCTTGAATAATCACCGCATCGACCCCAGCATCATGCAGCAACTGAAGCTCGGCGACGGCATCAGGCAGTTCTTCCGTGAAGAGCAGGACATTCAGAGTCACATAGGCTTTGACTCCGTGATTGTGGAGAAAGGCGACGATGTCGGGTAATTCCTCGTCGCGGAAATTGTCCGCGCGCATGCGTGCATTGAAGCGGGTGAGGCCGAAAAAAACGGCATCCGCGCCATTGGCCACGGCGGCGCGCAAGCAATCCCAATCGCCCGCTGGGGATAGCAACTCGGGCTCGAGCGGCGTGTTCATTTTTGTCTCTTCGGTCATGCGATTGCCCTGCTAGTGGACCGGTTTCATGATGATACGGGTGTCCGGTTTTTCCTGATCGTTGGTCACATAGATTGGCTCTGGTTTCGTGCTGATAAGCTCGTAGCCCTCGAGGACAAATTCAGGATAAAATCGATCGCTGGCGGGTTCGTAGATTTTATCCCCGCTGAACTTACCACGGAGGCGGTAGATGTAGTTGTTATCGAGACCTATTTTCCCCTGAGTGCGATCGGGGGCGAGCTTCTTCTGCTCGTTCAGCATCACCAGTCGCGATATGGTCCAAGGCTTGCCGGGTTCGCGAATCCATCCCCACATTTTGTAATCGGTCTTAAACATGCGGCGACCGATGAAGTAGTCTCCTGGGTTCTCGGTGAGGATTGCGGCATTCATGGCGGCGCGCGCAGGGGCGTCTGTGTCCACAGTTTGGCACGCATTCAAAAAGACGAGTGCGAGTGCGGCAGCCAACAGGTGAGCGGGTCGGATGCGATTCATTGTGGTGCGAGTCGATTGCAGAAAAGAGGAGGTCATTCTGCTGTGGGTTTCTGGATGATCGAGGCGACATTGGGATTCGAGTGGAGATACTCCGTGAGGCGCTGGATGGCCTCGAGGGTTTCTGGGCTGATGTGGTGTTCCATACCCTCGACATCATGGGCGATGACACCGGGGGTGACTCCCAAAAGGGTGAAAAACTCCTCCAGCAGTTCATGGCGGCGGGCGATTGTTTGCGCGACACTCAATCCGGATGGAGTGAGAACGAGGCCGCGGTATTTTTCGTATTTGATGAGGCCCTCAGCATCGAGTTTCTGGACCATATTGGTCACGCTGGCTTGTGAAATACCGAGGCGCGCAGCGATATCGACCACGCGAGCGTAGCCTTTTTCGTCCATAAGTTCCATTATTCGTTCGAGGTAATCCTCGATCGCGGAGGTTGTTCCTAAAGTTGAGGGCGTGGATTTGCCAGCCATTCAATTAAACTAACTCGAGGGCTTGAAATTGTCAGTCATTGTTTCCCGTTGGACTTCATTGCGGATTGGGAATCGGGAGGCTGGATTTTTCTCGGAGCTCTCCTTAATATGTTCCCACATGAAATACATTTTTGTAACGGGCGGAGTGGTTAGTTCACTCGGCAAAGGGCTCGCGGCAGCGTCTCTGGGTACTTTGCTGGAGCGGCGTGGATTGAAGGTGGTTCTACAAAAACTCGATCCCTACCTCAATGTCGATCCCGGCACGATGAATCCCTTCCAGCATGGTGAGGTCTATGTTTTAGCCGACGGAGCGGAGACCGATCTCGATCTCGGACACTATGAGCGCTTCACGAATTGCGTGCTCACACGCTCCAACAACCTCACCAGCGGTCAGGTCTACGAGACCGTTCTGGCTAAGGAACGCCGGGGCGACTATCTCGGAAAGACCGTGCAGGTGATCCCGCATGTCACTGATGAAATCAAGGCTCGCATCCGTGAGGTGGGCGAGAACTCGGGTGGCGACATCCTCATCACGGAAATCGGCGGCACCACAGGCGATATCGAAGGCCTCCCATTCCTAGAGGCGATTCGTCAGTTCATTTTGGAAGTCGGTTCGGAGAACGCGATCATCATGCATGTGACGTTGGTGCCTTTCATCAAGGCCGCGGGAGAGTTGAAGACGAAGCCCACGCAGCAAAGCATTGCCAAGCTTCGCGAAATCGGCCTCCAACCCCAAGTTCTCATTTGCCGCACAGAAATGCCGCTCATTAAGGAAGTGCGCGAGAAACTCGCCCTATTCTGCAATGTGCCACTGGATGCCGTGGTTGAAGCTGGCGATGTGGCCCACACTATCTATGAGGCACCGCTCAATCTCCAAGCCGAGGGATTGGATGTGACCGTTTGCCGTCTCCTCCATCTCAAGACGCATGCTCCTGACATGACGGATTGGAAAAAATACGTCAACCGACTCATTTCTCCCAAGAAGCGCGTGAAAGTCGCGATCGTGGGAAAATACATCGAGCTTCAGGATGCCTATAAGAGCATCTACGAGTCCCTCACGCATGCTGGCGCTTCGCTGGATTGCGGCATCGATCTCGTACTGGTGGATGCCGAAAGCATCGAAAACGAAGGTGCGGAAAAATACCTTCGCGGCGTGGCTGGTGTCGTTATCCCTGGCGGGTTCGGTGATCGTGGGGTCGAAGGTAAAATCAAAGCGGTCCGCTTCGCGCGCGAATCCCGCACGCCGTTTCTCGGTTTGTGCCTCGGAATGCAAGTCGCAACGATCGAGTTTGCTCGCCATGTCTGCGGACTCGAAGGAGCGAACAGCACCGAGTTCGACGCTAATACGCCGCACCCGGTCATTTCCATGCTCGAGGAGCAGAAAGATGTGACGGACAAAGGCGGATCCATGCGACTTGGAACTTGGCCGACCAAAATCAAAGAAGGCACGCTTGCCTATCAAGTGTACGGAAAAAAAGAGGTTCCGGAGCGTCACCGTCACCGTTACGAGTTCAATATCAAATTCCGCGAGGCTTTGGAAAGTCAGGGACTAGTTATTTCTGGCACATCACCTGACGGTGATCTAGTCGAGTTGGTCGAGCTTAAGGGACATCCGTGGTTTATTGCTTGCCAATACCATCCCGAGTTCCAATCCAAACCGAACTTGCCGCATCCCCTCTTCCGCGGCTTCATCTCAGCGACGCTCGCCCACGAGGATTAAAATAGATTTTTCGCTGAGATTGGAAACGGACCTGTTCGCTTAAAGTTTGGCGAGGAGGTGGCGAAGGTGCTCTGGGATCGATCGCAGTCCGCGTGCGTAGCGGTTGTCCTGAATGCCGTTGAGTTGTTCCAAGCATTCTCCAATGAGTCGTTCGGCAATCTTTTTTGCGGCCTCAATTGTGCCTGCCTCGCGAAGCATCTGGGTGAGGGCATCCGCGCGCTCGTCATCTTCATTGAGAAGGATATCACGGAGTTCGCTCACGTCTTTTCCAGACTGGAGCATGAGGAGGACGGGGAGAGTGAACTTTCCTTTTTGAAGATCAGTGCCCAGCGTTTTGCCTGACTCTTCTTCATTACCGGCTAGGTCGAGGATATCATCGTAAATCTGGTAGGCTACGCCAAGTTTGGTGCCATAGGTCTTGAGTGAGCCGATGACTGTCGGGCTTGCTTCGCTAATGAAGGCACCGAGTTCGCAAGCCGCGGTGAATAGGGCGGCCGTCTTCATCTCGATGATGCGGTAGTAATCTGCCGTGCTGAGTTTGAGGTCGTGGCGGCGCTGGGTCTGGATGATTTCCCCCGAGCAAACCTCCGTGGCGGCATTCGCGATGCGGCGGCATATATCGCTGTTGCTGAAATTTGTGGACAGGCGGAGGGCGTGGGCAAAGAGGCAGTCGCCGAGTAAGACAGTGATGGCATTCCCCCACTTGGCATTCGCTGAGGCTTGGTCGCGGCGGAGTTCTGCGCCGTCCATAATGTCATCGTGGACGAGTGTGGCGATGTGGATGAGTTCAAGAATCACAGCCAGATCGACATGGCTTGCTGTGATTTTTCCCGTTGCGCCGGCCGAAAGAAGAGCGAGGGCCGGACGCAAACGCTTTCCGCCTGCACCGCAAACATAAGACACATAGCCTTCGATGGCTGGATCAAATGACTTGGCTTGAGCGCGGATACGTTCCTCGACTGTGTAGAGGTGGGGGTTGATGAGCTCAAATGCCTCCGCAAAGGAAATCTTTGGGGATTCCGTTCCTGTGGCATTTTGGGTGTGATTGTGCATCGTGAGTAAGAATTAAAGTTATGCCGACCTGATCGCAAGAATGCGGCGGATGATACAAAAAGGAATCATCAATGCGACGGCAACAGCGGTCGCAAGCAGTGGACCGGGGACAACGCGTGCCCGCTCGCGAACCACGGCTTCGAGACCGGTTCTGACGGCCTGTTGTGGTGAAACGACAAAGGCGGGAAAGGTCTTAAAATGGGAGGCCTTGTCTTCCTCGCCGGGTCTGGTCGCTGTGTCAAAGAACTCCGTGGGAATTGGGCCGGGACAGAGGGCTGTGACGGTGATGCCCTTTGGGCGGAGCTCCATGGCGAGAGCTTCGGTGAAGCTCGTCACATAGGCTTTTGAGGCCGAGTAAACCGCCATTTGCGGGATCGGAAAAAAGCCCGCCACACTGCTGACATTCAGGATCGCAGCACGGCCATTTTCCAGCATTCCCTGCACCAGAAGGTGAGTGAGGTGGGTAAGTGAGGTGATATTCAAATCGATCATATTTTCCACACGTTCCCAGTCGCTGGTGTCAAAGGGCCCGTGATCACCTAGGCCAGCGTTGTTCACAAGGAAGTTCACCGCGATGTCTTCATCGGTGAGCCAGTCGGCTAAGGCATGGCGACGTTCCGGTAAGGTGAGATCAGCTTCAAAAATCCTGACGTCGAGGTTAGGGTGGAGTTCACGGAGGTTGGAGGCGAGGGACTCTAATCGGTCGATCCGACGAGCCACAAGAATGAGACGGGAAGCATAGGGAGCGAGTTGGTGCGAAAACTCTTCACCAAGGCCGGATGAGGCGCCCGTGATTAGGGCTGTGCAATTATTAAAAAAATTCATCATTGGGACTCGAGTGCTTTGCTATGAATAGGCTTTTTCTAACAAGTATTACGAGCGATGGAGTTGACTGGATTCTCTCAGTCGACTTTTTCTAGAAAAAGTCGGGTTACAAGACTGCTTGTGACTGGCTTGTTCGAGTAGTAGTTACCATTCACGGGAGCGATATCCGATTCCGTGCGTCCCACGGCCGTTGTTACAAAGTGGTGGTCACAAAGAACCCCATTCGTCGGATCCATACCGATCCATCCGGCTCCGGGCAGATAGGTTTCCACCCAAGCGTGCATCGAGCTAGAAGCCTTTTTTTCCTCTTCAGGTTTGTCACCTTCCCAAACGAAGCCGCTCGCGAGTCTGGTTGCGAGGCCGTTTTGACGAAGGGTCTCCGCGAGAAGGGTTGAAAAATCACGGCAAGATCCGGACTCACGATTGAGGATTTCGGCAGAGGTATGGCGATGGGCGCTGTCGCGGCGCTCATAGGCGATATTATCAAATATCCAGGAATTGATATTCACCAGTGTCTCCACGGTTGGCCGAGGATTGGTTGGTGCGAGCGGGGCGGGGAGTTTCGCGTTTTCAGCTACGGTGATGTACGGGGCCAGCAGAGCGAGTTCCTCCTCTTTGTATTGGCATGGGATTTTGAGCCCGTGGGAGTCGAGAAGGAATTGATACGGATTTTTCTCCTGAACGCTGAGTTCGATGATGGTTCGAAAACCTAGGCGGTTGGAGGTGTCTGGGTAAAAGCAATGGGCAACAATGTTATCAAAGAGATCGCGGCGGAACTGGATCTGGGCGTCGGAATTGCTTTGCAACTCAAAGCGATCAACTTTGATGTGGATGTCGACACGGGGATAAACCCTCAAGGTATGGGGCGAAAGAGAAACCAAGTCCTCGTAGGTGTAGAGAGTTTCTTTGGTGATTCTAAATTTCATTGGTGTCTCCGTTGTTATTTTGAATTTGGCACGCTCGAAGCCATTAGGCTAGGCAGAAGCGATCAAGCTTTAAAAAGGGGTTTCGTCTCCACATGCATGAGGACTTGATGGTTCAAAAAGCTGTCGCAAATGATTGTGTGAAGGGAAAGCAACCGGTTTAAGAGACTTTCGCAGTGGTTTTGAAGTCGGGATTTTCCGTGTTTCAGTGGCTTCTGTTCGGCTAGAAGCTCCTCCCAATTGGTGCTGAGAATGGATTGGATGAGGCTTTCGATTTCGGCCAGCGCGCGAGCCGTCGATGGAGACGAGTTTATTTCATTCCCTCGGATGCGGGCAACGCAACATGTGAGGCAGTGAACGACGGATCGTGGTGCAACAGGATTTGTCCATAGAAGCTCCAACAAAGGCAAAGGTTCGATGCGCATCTGGTAAACGCGGCGGTAGATGTCGCGACTGTTCAGTAATCGCAGAAAGGCCGACAGACGGATTTCCATGGCGTGATCGCTGCTGCTTCCGGAGGGAGGCTGAAGGAGGGGTTTTGTGATCGAGGTGATGGCATTGGCTGTGATCGCCGCGCGTTCAATGAGTTGTCCGATTTCGCAGAAATTCCACCCATCGTCGGAAAGCATCGTGCACTGGGCAGTCCCGAAAAATTGAGGGATCAACTGGCGGGCGACATCACAGAGGCGACGGCTTGAGGAGGTCAGGATCTCTTCACTGGAATCAGGGGAAAACTGGGAGTTCCGAAATCGGTTCCTCAAAACACTCAACACTCCCCAGGCGTCCAAACTCAGTGTTTCCAATACCGACTCGGCATTCCCAGCGGCCCGCAGGATGGTGCTCACGACCGAGCCAGGTTCATTGGTATCGAGTGTGAGGCGATAGCGTCCAGCAGGGCTAGAAATCGTCCGTCTCGTCGGACTGCCTGCGCCCTCGAGCCTAGGAAGAATGCGGTTCCAGACCGGGCGGTAGTTCATTCTTTCCGTGGGGTTGAGTTCCTCGATTTCGAGAGACTCAATCACGCTCACCATGCCGGCGAGGTCGTAGGCGCGCTCGAGGTAGCGACCGATCCAATAAAAGGCCTCCGCTACGCGACTGGTGACTCCGTGAGCCGAGATCTTGGCATCGGTTTGCCGTGAGGGATCCCACTCATCGCGTGCTTTATGTAGACCGACCTGAACCCATGTATCTTTACTTCCACCACCCAGTTCCGAAGACGTGAATTCAGATTCGGTTGTCGAGACGCGGGTGAGAGCGCCTGGGAAGACCTCGTAGGATCCGTCGGCCTTGCGCTGGGCGAAGAGGATATGATCTTGGCGACGGCGGCGGCGTTCGCCGTCTTGGAACGAAATGGTTTCGGCATCGCAGTCTTGAGGTTGGGCGACGAATTGGGATGGGTTTTCGAGAATCTCCAACTTCGCAGATTCCATCTTTTCACTCGAAGGAAGGTGTCCATCTCCGCCGAGGAGAATCCGCTCACCTGAGAGGGGGCGGATGGTGAAATTTTGAAGATCCCCCAACACATGCTCACGCTGGTCGATGTCCCCCATCCAGTAGGTAGCAACGGCGGGAAGGATCGGACGTTCACCAAGGTAGTAGCGGATGATTTGCGAGGCGAAGGGGAGAAGTGCTCGATCGTCCGATATCTGGGAACCAATCGCATTGATCACGGCTACGCTCTGCCTTCGGACGCAGTGGGCCAGACCGGGGATGCCTAAAATGGAATCACGCCGAAAAACCATCGGATCGAGCCATTGGTCGGAGACACGCGTGTAGATGACGTCCACTTTGCTCAAACCGGATACGGTTTTGAGATAAACCTCATCATTCAAAACAAGCAGATCACCACCTTGCACTAGCGGGATTCCCATTCGGCGGGCTAGAAAACTGTGTTCCGAGTAAGCTGGGCTCAGAAGACCTGGGGAAAGCAGGACGACCATCGGATCGGCTTCCTTAGAAAACGAGCGTAGCATTTCCAGGATGTTGGTTGGGACATCCGAGATCGAAAGTATGCCGGTATCCTGAAACGATTGGGGTATGACCCGAGTGAGAGCCCTCCGATTTTGGATCATGTAGGACATACCGGAAGCGTTGCTGAAGTAGTGATGCTTCGCGGCGAGTTGCCCATCGGGAAGACGGCAAATACTGATTCCACTGAGGTGCAGGTAGGCTCCTGCTGGCAAAGGAAGGCCAGCGGCCGCGCGCTGAAAAAATGGACTCCCCAGCACGGGGGTTATAGGGATCACCCCATCGAGCAGAATCTGCTTCTTCGAGTAGATATCTTGAAGAAACATCTCAAAGGCTTTGATTCGTTGGCGAATGCCATTCGTGAGAGGTTCCCATTCATCTGGGGTGAAGATTTGGGGAAGCAAATCGCAAAACCAAGCACGCTGGCCCCAAACGCGATCCCTTTTGATGTCAAAAGTGACTCCCATTTCGCGCATGGTCGCCTCAAGTTGATCATCCAAGGCTCGCACTTTAGTACGGGGCATTTCATTGAGTCGATCAAAGAGGGTGCGGTAAACTTCGCGGGGCTTTCCCTCGGCATCGAAGGTTTCGTTATGCGTAAGAAAATCCCATTGCGAGCTCATCGCGTGTATCCCATTTTCGCGAACCATTCGCGGGTTGTATCCACATCTTTTGCAATCTGAATTTTGAGAGCATCCAGATTTTCGAATGGGATTTCGGGGCGAAGGGATTCGAGGAATTGGACTTCGATTTCTTGACCGTAGAGATCACCGTCGAAGTTCAGGATGTGAACTTCTAGGACGCGCTTCGGATCGTCTCCAATGGTCGGTCGAGTGCCTAGGTTGGCGACGCCATTCAGAGATTGTCCGGCGGCATTGACTCTCACGACATAAACTCCATTTGGAGGCAGGATTTCGTTATTCAGGCCGAGATTCGCGGTGGGAAAACCGAGCTTGCGTCCGAGTTGCGCGCCTGGGAGCACGCCTCCGGAGAGTGAGTAATTCCTCCCAAGCATGGATTCCGCCGTACGGAGATCGCCTTCCAAAAGGGCTTTGCGGATGAGTGTGCTACTCACCACCGTATCACCGATCTTGAAGGGCTCCACCTCCGTGGTAAAAAAACCATTCCCTTCGCCCATTTTTCTTAAGAGTGAGGCATTGCCGGTGCGGTTTTTGCCAAACATCCACCCTCTGCCAATGCAAATCCCTGCTAGGTGCGCTGTGGCGCGGGTAAGCTGAAAGATAAAGTCCGAGGCCTCTGTGGCGGCAAAGTCGGAATCAAAGCGAACGACGAGGGTGTTTTCGATGCCGAGGCTCTCAAATAAACTCAACTTGGATTCGGTGGATGTCAGTAGTTGAGGGACCTCGCTCGGGCGCAGCACCGCAGCGGGGTGAGGATCGAACGTGAGA
>Ga0114971_10001625_pt1 | contig 15262 bp, 10 predicted proteins | sample M_140625_MF_Meta_FD_87320 | JGI IMG/M metagenome (GOLD analysis project Ga0114971, IMG submission 87320) | Freshwater microbial communities from Lake Montjoie, Canada to study carbon cycling - M_140625_MF_MetaG | ecosystem: Environmental > Aquatic > Freshwater > Lake | place: Lake Montjoie... | reverse complement strand
GTCGATTAGGATGTCTATCCGGTCGTTCCTGATGGTTTCGCAGAGCTGGCGGTCGGAGAGGGGGGCGACGTCCCGCCAGTGCAGGGGAAGCGCCTTCAAGCGCTCGGTGATACTGTCGACGCGAGCAAAGTTGTAGTAGCAGAAAATCTCGAACTGTGATTTGTCGTGTTCGCGAAGCACCGGCTCTATAAACGTGGTGACCGGGTGGTGGCAAAAGTCTCCCGAAACATAGCCGAGCCGGAGCTTGCGGGGGAAGGGTGCCTGGGCGTGATGTTTGTATTGGGCGCCCTCGAGCGGCTTTTCGATCAGTTCGCTGTATTTGCGATAGAATTCGAATAGCTCCTTGGGATCCTCGTAGGGCACGTAGTTGGCTGTGTAAACGAGCGACTTGTAGGAATCGAGGTCGTTGGGCTGTAGTTCGATCGCCTTTTTGTACTGAGTGATCGCGTCTTCCGACCTGCCGATGCGAGAGAGGCAGGTGCCGAGAAGTATGCGGTAGGTGTGAACCGAGGGCGCCTGGCGGACAACGATCTCTGCAAGTTCAAGCGCCTCCTGAAGTCGGTTCGCCTCGCGCATGGCGTACGAAAGCTTTGCCAAATCGTGTTCCGAGTTTCCCCTGAGCTTGGTGAGGTGCAGAAGAGGGGGAATGACCCTGTGGAAGAGGTCCATCTGCATCAGGACGCTGCACAGGTTGTTGAGCAGGTCGATGCCGTCCGGATTGAGTTCGAGCGCCTGGCTGTAAGCTTGGAGAGCCCCCGTGAGCTCGCCGTGAGCATGCAGGGCATTCCCAAGGTTGTACAAGACGAGCGCGGACTTTGGATTCATCCTGCTGGCTGCACCGTGGAACTCCAGCGCCTCTGGGATCTTCCCCAGCTCCTTGAGCACCGAGCCGGCCATTGTGAGGCTGAGTTCCGAGTAGGGCTTCAATTCTACAGCCCTTTTGAAGGCTTCCAGCGCCTCTGAAAGCCGCCGGAGGCGCAGATAACTGATGCCAAGGTTGTGAAACAGGTGCGCGGCCTTCGGATGGAGCGAGGTCATGCGCTTCAGAAACTCCGCTGCCTCCGCGTGCTGTTCTGCTTCGCTGAGGACTTCCCCGACAAGCGAGCAGTGGCTCTCCTCGGAGGAGGCCCCCTTGGCCAGCTTTCTGGCCAGTTTCAGCGCCTTGTCCCGGCTCGAGGTGGATCGTAACTCGTTGAGTAACGAGCAGGCGTAATACCAGTTGGATGGAGAGCGCTCTGTTGCAGCCTCCAAGATTTGCGTTCTCAAATCTTTCTGGTCAGGGCCTTGGAGGGCCGCCAGCAGGTTGAATACCTCTTCCACGGCGGGTTCAGCCTGTGCGAGATCGCGCAGCCTCCAGATGAGTTGATCTGTGCGGGCTGTATCTGGAGTTTCAGGGCGTTCGGCTGGGGTGGGCATGTAGACAGGTATTTTGTTGCATCAGATGGTTGACTGCAACTGGAGATAGTCTGAAGGAGAAGGCTGGGGGACAGGCATCGGAGCTAGCGGTTTTGTTCGAGAATCGCGTCCTGAAGGTGGGCGTGAATCTTTCTTTCAAACTCCTGCGTGTACTGGCTCCCGTTGCACCAGGCAGTCCTCGTGAGGTTCCTCAGACTCTTCCGCACGCCGGACAAATAGTTTGAGTGATTAAACATATGCACCGCCGTGTCGACGTAGGAGTCTGGAGTGCTGCAAACGAAATCTGACAACCCGATGCGGGTCAAAACGTCGGCCGCCGTTCTTGCTGGAGGGGGCGCACCGGCAAGTGTGACGGCTGGTACGCCCATCCAGCATCCCATGAGCGTGACTGTCAGTCCGTTGTAGGGAAATGGATCCAAGGCAAGGTCCACCTCGCCATGCATCCGCAGGTACTCGTTCATGGGGGTGTAGCCACGCTCCTTGATTCTTTCCCCGCAAACGCCCAGTTCCTGAAGTGCCTCTTTGAGCCTGCACCCGGGCCTCCGAATCAAAAGGAGTTCTGAATCTGGCGTTTTCAGTAAAATTTTCGCCCAGAGGTCCAGCGCCTCCGCCGTGACTTTGGCCGGATCGTTTAAGCTTGCGAACGTGAATGGAGCACCGGTCAGGGACGGGAGGGCGGTGACTTCGGGCGCGTCGTCGGGGGGGCGGAAGGCGACTGCGCCGGAGTCCATAAAAAGCAGCGCCTCGGATTCGTACTCTGCCGGCGGATGGGGGTTCAAAAAGCGGTCGGTGACTCTGAGGTCCATGAATGGCAGCCCGGTTGTCTGCATACACCCGATCATGGTCACCTGAAGGGGAGCTGGACGGCGCGCGAACACCTTGAGTCTGTTCCCCGGAGTGTGGCCCGAGAGGTCGACAAGGACATGGATGCCGTCCCTTCGTATTTTGGAAGCCAGCGACTCGTAAGTCAGTGGCCAGGCGTCCAGCCAGTGGTCACAGAATGACTTCAGGCGGAGCGTGGTGGCGTCGCATTTTGGGCTGGTGCTGTAAGCAAACAGTTCGAATGTTTTCCTGTCTCTGTGTTCGAACAAGGGTTCCAGAAAACAGGCGACAGGATGGTTGGAAAAGTCTGCCGAAACGTACCCGATTTTGAGGCGACCTGGGAGGCGTGCGGGCAACTTAGGCCGGGAAACGGCCGGGCCGAACCGGCCTCCCGCGGACAGGTAGAGGGCAGGTAAATTTGCCTGCAAATGGGTGGGAAGGTAATTGAGAGAGAACAGGTGCTGGCTAAGGGAGACCGTGTCTTCGGGGGCGAGCAGGGAGCATTGCAGTAGCGACTGTTGGGCTGCCTCGTGCTGGGATCTTTGCAGTTGGGCCATTGCCATATGGCGGAACGGGAGATGCCATTGCGGGCGAATTTGAATGGCTGCTTCCAATGCGCCCGCGGCATCCTCCGGGTTTCCGGATGCCAGAAGTGCCGCACCTAGATGGCACCACGCCTCGGCGTTCTCGGGCAGAACCCGGGTGAGAGCACGGAAACAGCCGGACGATTCTTCGTGCAGACCGTCAGCCTGCTTGCATAGACCGAATTCCTCGAGAAGGCCGACGTCCAGGGGGGTGCGCAACAGGCCCCTGATGAGGGTTTGAGCGGCGTCTTTCAGCCGGCCTGCAAGCCGGTGCTCTTTGGCGGTTTTGCAGCTGCCTGAGGAAAACTGCGCCGAGCTTCCCTTCGCGATTTGAGATGGAGAGGAAGCCTCGAGATGGCGCTTGAGTTGGGACAACTCCAATGAGCTCGGATTGAGGGCAACGCCTCTCTCAAGAACGGTTAGCGCGAGGGTCGGGTCATGAAGGCCGTGATGGAGCATGTGGGCCAGATGCAGAAAGGGCGTTGGCGGAAATGGCGGACGCAGGCTTTCCTTCAGATGGATGACGGCCTCGTCAAACCGGCCTGACCATGCATGAATCAGGCCCAGCGCGTGGTGCGCCAGGGCAGTCCGCGGCTGCATTCGCAGGATGTTCTCGCATGCAACAGTCAAAGGCGCGAAGTGGCCGGTGCCAAGTAGGAGAGTCAAGTGTTCGAGCATTCAGAGGGACGGTCGGCAGAAACTTCGCAAAGACGCTTCAGGGGCGCCGGGCAAATCCGCGTGCGCTTGAGTAAAATCAGGAGAGGTCTTGTTCCCACGGTCGTTGGGCCGCGGAGCATTCGCAGCTGAAGGTTGATGGTGGTAAAGCGGAAATTACGTCCTGCTCGTTATTTTCAGGTTCCTTTCTTGGGGTGGGGTGGAGACCGCTGGTGCAGGTGTGGCATGTTTCAATCCCCGGGCAAAATAGAAAAGTTAGAGTCATTGCGGGCGCAATGAGTTCCAGAATGCCCGAATGTAGTCTTTAGATTACAGAGATCCAATGAGGCTCTGGCTTCAGTGCACGCTACTCCTCTGGCGAGCCCGGTGGGCGCCCCTAGGTGGATCGATCTGAAGCTCGTTGCAGGGGCCTCGCAAAGTTTCTTTCAAAAAAAGTGCTTAACTTTTCGCAGGGCCCAGCCTATTCAAGTGAGCGGCCATGCATGCTTGGATCGATGTTCAGGCAGGCCCAACGCACAACTAAATAAACAAGGAAGTATTATGGCAGTCGTAATTAACACCAACGCATCGGCGTCCTACGCCTCAATGAACCTGACGAAGTCGAGCGACTTGCTCCAGAAGAGCCTCGCCCGTCTCTCCAGCGGTTCCCGCATCTCCGCCCCGGCTGACGACGCCGGCGGTCTCGCCGTGAGCATGAAGCTCGCCGCAGCCATCAAGCGCACAGACGCCTCCGCAGTGAACGTATCCAACGCCCTTTCCTTCCTGCAGACGCAGGCCGGTTCGCTCAAGAGCGCAGCAGCAGTTCTCGACCGCATGTCGGAACTCGGCACCCTGGCTGGCGACGTGACCAAGTCCTCCTCGGACATCGCCAACTACAGCACTGAATTCAGCAACCTCTTCACGGAACTCGGCAAGCTGACGTCGGACGCCTTCAACGGAGTCAACCTGTTCAGCGCCTCCGGTTCGGGCAGCCTGACTGTGTACCTCTCCGAGGACGGCGCCCAGACGATGATGATCAGCCAGGCTGATCTTAACGCGGCCTACTCGGCGGCGAGCGCGATTGGAAGCGTGACCGGCGGCGGAGTGAGCACGGTAACCGCGTCGATCCAGGCGCTTGCCACGTTGATGGCAACCAACGGAGCCCAGGCCAGCCGCCTGCAGTTCGCATTGGATTCGCTCAACGTGAACAAGGTGAACCTCGAAGCAGCCAACAGCCGGATCTACGACGTGGACGTCGCAGCCGAAACGACGAAGCTCGCTCGTGCGAACATCCTCGTTCAGTCCGGAGCCGCGATGCTCTCCCAGGCAAACGCCGCTTCGCAGATCGCCCTCAAGCTTCTCCAGTAGTCGCTTGCGCGCACGGACTTCGGTCCGGGCCAGTCTTCAAAAGCCTCACTCCGAAAGGAGTGGGGTTTTTTGTTATTCTGCAGAACTTCTGTATCCGTAGGCCCTTTCATTTCAGAGTCATCTTGAAGTCCCTTTAGGAAGGCGGTTGCGAGCACATGCTACTCTGGAAAGCCTGGTGGAAGAAGCTGCAGAGGGGCTGCAGAGCACTTTTTTTGAGCAAAACAGTCGCAATACTTATAGAAATGTATAGCTTTGATTCGCGTCCCGTTTGTTTGGGGCGGACAAGGAACATCTAACAGTAACAAGGAAGTATTATGCCAGTAGTAATCAACACCAAAGCATCCGCGGCCTACGCGTCGATGAATCTCACGAAGTCCAGCGACTTGCTCCAGAAGAGCCTCGCTCGTCTCTCCAGCGGCTCGCGCATTTCCAGCCCTTCGGACGATGCCGGCGGGCTTGCCGTCAGCAACAAACTGGCCGCCGCGATCAGGCGTACGGACGCCTCTGCCGTGAACGTGTCGAACGCCCTGTCCTTCATGCAGACGCAGGCTGGTTCGTTGAAGAGCGCGGCAGCAGTTCTGGACCGCATGTCGGAACTGGGTACCCTCGCCGGCGACGTGACCAAGTCCTCCTCGGACATCTCTAATTACAGCACCGAGTTCAGCAACCTGTTCACCGAACTCGGCAAGCTGACGTCGGACGCCTTCAACGGCATCAACTTGTTCAGCGCCAGCGGTTCGGGCAGCTTGACCGTATACCTCTCCGAAGACGGCACGCAGACGATGGCGATCAGCCAGGCTGATTTGAACGCTGCCTATTCCGCAGCGAGCGCGCTTGGAAGCGTGACCGGCGGTGGAGTGAGCACGGTGACCGCGTCGATCCAGGCGCTCGCGACCTTGATGGCGACCAACGGAGCCCAGTCCAGCCGCCTGCAGTTCGCTTTGGATTCCCTCAATGTGAACAAGGTGAACCTGGAAGCAGCCAACAGCCGGATCTACGACGTGGACGTTGCAGCCGAAACGACGAAGCTCGCCCGCGCGAACATCCTCGTTCAGTCCGGAGCTGCGATGCTCTCCCAGGCGAACGCCGCTTCTCAGATCGCCCTCAAGCTTCTCCAGTAGTCGCTTGCAGGCACGGACTTCGGTCCGGTCTAGTCTTGAAAAACTCCACCTCGAAAGAGGTGGAGTTTTTTTGTTGCGAGTTTTGCCTTGGGTGCGGGCTTCCCTCGGACTGCTAAAAGGGGAAGAATCCTGTGTCTGGCGGGAGGAATTCAGAATGAACCCGTCCCCAGTGCCTGTTAACCGATCATGCAAAGCTCCGCTCCCCGCCCCATATCTCACGCTCCCTGGATCTCTCCGGCGGAATGGGCGGCGTTTGAGGCGAGCGGGACGAATGCACACCGGATTTGTTCGATCACCGGCGCCTGGGTGGAAAGGTTCGGCCAGGACCTGCTTTTTAACTATCAGAACCCGGGTCAGTTGGAGCGCCTTCGCGAGGAGTGGACGGCCGGGGCGCCGGCGTATCCCTTCACGCCCCGGCGGATTTTCGGCCGCGCGCTGCCCGTGCAAAACGCCGACCGACTGGCGCCCGTGCTTCTTGAGGGGGATCCGGGCGAACCGGTTGAAACCGTGGTCACTGAGGCCGGCATGAAGATCGGCCTGGATTTCGCCGCGGGGTATTCTGTCGGCCTCTTTCTCGACCAGCGCGCGAACCGAGCGGCTCTTCGCTCTTACAGGCCGCGCAGGGTTTTAAACACCTTTGCCTACACTTGTTCCTTTTCGGTGGTGGCGGCGCTGGCCGGGGCCGAGACGTTGTCTGTCGATCTTTCCCAAAAATCCCTGGATCGCGGAAAGATGAACTTCACCCTGAACGGTCTTGATCCCGCGGCGCACCGTTTCTTCGCCGACGACGTGCAGGAGACCCTGCCGCGACTGGCGCGCCGGAAGGAGCAGTTCGACGCGATCATTCTGGATCCGCCGACTTTTTCGCGCGGGAACAAGGGGCGCCGGTTTCGGGCGGAGGACGATTTGGAAGCGCTGCTCAGGAGTGCTCTGGAGCTTGCGGCCCCGGGCGCGAGGATCCTTCTCTCCACCAACTGCACGAAGTTGAATGTGCCGGAATTGGAGCGCATCGCCCGCTTTTCAATGAAGGCGGCGCGTATGAACGGGGCTCTTCAACAGACCCCCGCGCTACTTGATTTTCCCCGGGGAACGGCGGCGAGCACGGTCTGGATCCAGCTGCGCTGAAGCCGGAAACGGAAGTTCACGCGGGGCCGCGGAGGGGGCTAGGGGATGCGGCTTTTTTGTGAAATAGGGGGCTGCCGTGAGCGGAGGCGAGCTTGAGGAGTTTTGCGGCTCGCGAAAGGCGCTTGAAAGCAGCTTCGTTTTTAAGCGCGGTGGAGCGGTCTCCGCACGGCCACTGGCGCGCAAGCTCCAGCGGGCTGCGGCCGCGGGTGTAGCGCGCGCCGGTGCCCGCCCTGTGCTGTTCGAGGCGCCGCTCCGGGTCGTTTGTGATGCCGCAGTACAGCGAGCCGTCTCCGCAGCGGAGGACGTAGAGGACCCACACTTTCTCGGACTTCTTGGTCAAAGCGTTCCCGTGGCGGACTTCAAAAACGACGTCCCGCCGGCGTTGGGCGGGGACCTGTCTGGAAGGCCAAATCCTTTAAGTTTATCGATGATTAAAAGAGCGCGGAGCTCTAGCTCCGCAAAGACTCTTTGGGTATTTGGAGCGCCAAAGCGAAGCTGGGGCTCCGCGCTCCCAGGAAAAAATCTCACACCCCAGCGAGGAGTCCGGTGGAGTCTCCGATGCTGTTGACCGGGATCCCCATGCGGGCCAGCAGGCTCATGTAGAGGTTGGTCATCGGGAGCGGCTGGTCGAAGGTGAGATGGCGCCCCGGCTGCAACGCGCCGCCGCCGTGTCCGGCGACGATGACGGGAAGATTGTCGTGCGCGTGGCGGTTGGCGTCCGAGAGGCCGCTGCAGTAGACGATCATGGAGTTCTCCAAAAGCGACCTGCCGTTGGCTTCCTTCGTCTCGCGCAGGCGGCCGAGGAAGTAGGCGAACTGCTCCATGTAAAACCGGTCGATTTTGGCGATCATCGCGATCTTTTCCTGGTTGTCCTGGTGGTGCGAAAGCTCGTGGTGCCCCGAGGAAACGCCGATGTCGTTGAAGCTCCGGTTGCTGCCGTCGTGCGCCATGAGGAAGCTGGCGACGCGCGTGGAGTCGCTTTGAAAGGACAGCGCGAGCATGTCGAACATCAGCCGGATGTGCTCGGCGTAGCTCGCCGGGATTCCCGAGGGTGCCTCGGCGCCGGGAGCCTTTGGCGTGCCGAACTTCTCCGCCAACTGGATGCGGCGTTCAATCTCGCGCACCCCTGTGAGGTACTCGTCGAGCTTCAACTGGTCGTTGCGGCCGAGCTGCTTTTGCAGGCCCGCGGCATCCTGCATCAGGAAATCGAGCATCGAGCGCTGGCGCGCCTTTTCACGTTCCGCAGCCGCCCCTGTGTCCGTGCCCGAGCCCTTTCCAAAAAGGCGTTCAAACACCAGGCGCGGGTTTGACTCGGGAGCCATCGGCTGGGTTTCGGAGCGCCAGGAAATGTTGAACTGGTAGGCGCAGGAGTATCCGGAATCGCAGAGGCCCGACTGGCGGAGTCCGTCACAGGAAAGTTCGAGAGACGAAAACCGGGTCCGTCCTTCCATCTTGCGGGCCGCGATCTGGTCCACAGACACCCCGGCGCGGATGTCCTTGCCTGCGGTTTTCTTCGGGCGGGCTCCGGTCAGGATGGTCGCCGTGGCGCGCGCATGGTCGCCGCCGCCGTCGCTGCCCGCCCAGCCGTTCTGGTGCGCCAGACCGGAGATGACCTGCATGTCCTTCTGGAACGCAGCGAGGGGCTGCATGGTTTCGTTGAGCTGAAAGTCGCTTCCGGTACCCTTCGGCTTCCAGCGGTCGCCGATCACTCCGTTTGGAACGTAAACAAAGGCAAGCCGTTGCGGATCGCCGGCCGCCGTCACCCCGGGGCCCGCCGCACCGGCGAGCGCTGCTAGCGCGCTCCCTCGAGAGAGCGATTCCAGGGCGGGCAGTCCGAGCAGGAAGCCTGCGCTCCGGAGGAAGTGGCGGCGAGACAAGGGGGTGGTCTTCATAACGCGTGTTTGGGAATATTAGCGGGGTGCGGCGCTTTTGGCGACTGCGCTTTGCCCGCGTGTTTTTTGAAAGGGAACGCTTTCCGTGACAGCCAGTACCAGGGCACTCAGGCGGCCCTCCTGTGCTTGCATCGCCTCCATGACCTGGTTGATGTGCGGAATGTCGCTCGCCTCCAGGCCGCGGCCGAGCGCGTAGGTGAGCAGCTTTTCCGTGAGGCAGCGGTAGAAGTCGTTTTTGCGGGTGGTGACGAGGATCTGGATCAACTCCCGGGTGCTGGAGAAAGTTTCCCCGGTGACGAGCTGACCCGCTGAGTCAATTGGGGCGCCGTTTTCCTGGTCACGATAGATCCCGAGGGCATTGAAGTTCTCAAGTGCCAATCCGATGGGATCCATTCTCTTGTGGCAGCTGGCGCAAAGAGGATCCGCCCGGTGGGCGACCATGAGTTCGCGCATGCTCATCTTGGCTTTGAGCTTTGTGCTCTCCAGCGGCGGAATGTCCGGCGGGGGAGGCGGGGTGGGAGCACCGAGCAGGTTTTCGAGCACGAACAACCCCCGTTTGACCGGCGAGGTGCGCGTCGGGTTGGAGGTAACCAACAAAAAGCTGCCGTGGCCGAGAAGGCCCTGCCTGTTGCTTTCGGGGGGCAGGGGCACTTTGCGCATTTCCGTGCCTTTGAGCGCGGGCAGTCCGTAGAAGGCGGCGAGCGCCTGGTTCGCGAAGGTGTAGTTGGCGGAAAGCAGCTCCTCGGCGGGCAGCTTTTCCTTAAGCACATGCCTGAAAAGCGCCTCTGTTTCCTGCTTCATCGCCTCCCGCACGCGGTGGGGGAAGATTTTCTCGACGCTTTCCCCCTTTTTAAGTGCCAGAATCACGTTCGCTTGAATGGGCACGAACTCCGTGTCGCGCGTCTGCAACCACTGGCCTACAAAGTGGCGCGCGAACCGTTCGCTTTTGTAATCGTTCAGCAGGCGCGTCACCTGCGTCTGCCACTGGCTGCGGAGTTTGCCTTCGGAAGCTAGATTGAGGAGTTCCGCGTCCGGCAGCGAGCTCCAGAGGAAATAGGAAAGCCTGGAGGCTAGCGCAAATTCATCCACCGCTTCGCTCGCTCCGGTCTGGTCCGCGGCAGTCTGGATTTCGGCGCGGAACAAAAACCTGGGCGAGGCCAGCACCACGGCCAGGGCCCGCAGCATCCCCTCGTCGAACGTCTCGTCCGAGCTGGCGATTTGTGTGAGCTTTTCCAGCGTGGGATCGTCCACCGGACGCCGGAAGGCGCGGGTAACGAACGGACTCAACAAACCGCGCACGTATTCTTTTCGTCGGGCCGGATCCGGCGGCGGTGGCCCCTGGGGGAACAGGCTTTTCGCGTTCTGGGCGTTGGACTTCGCCCAAAGGGCGGCGACCTCCTGCCCCGCGGCGAGGTATTTCTCCAGATGAATCGGCGAAAGGTTGAGCACGTCCCCGATGGTGTCGAAGCCGTATCCCGTGTCGTCCGGGGGGAACCTGTCCTCCACGGGGAACTCCACTCCGGCGAGGTCCCGGATGGTGTTCCGGTATTCCTCCCGGTTGAGGCGGCGGATGGTGACCCTGCCGGGGTCGGGCTGCGCCGGGTCCAGATGGAGAGCCTTGCTTTCGATCCATTCGCGCATCTGCGCCTGCTCGGAGGCGGAGGGCCGCGGTTTGTCCGAGGGCGGCATCAGCTGGGACTCCAGGTTGCGCCAGACGGCGAACCAGAGTTTGCGCTCCTCCTCTGGGTTTTTCGAAGGCAGTTGGTCAAAGGCGACGCCCCCTTTTTTGGAGCCTTCGCCGTGGCAGTCGTAACAGTATTCGCGGAAAAGGGGCGGGGGAGAGAGGGGGGCTGCCGTATTGAAGGGGGAGGGCGGCGCGGCCTGGGCGCCGGAGACACCCGAAAGGAGCAGGGCCGAAACGGCCTCGAGCACGCGCAGTTTTCCCCTGAGGCGGCTGGGGGTTTGGAGAGTCCGGGGTAAGCGCATGGCCTAGGAATGAGCCGGAAAGCGGCGCTCTCTTAGGCGGGACGCTTTCCGGTTGCTTCAGGCGGGACGCCCGGCTACTCGCGGGCCAGATTGCTGTGCCGGTAGGCTGCGATGTCCGTGACCTCGCGGCCGAACCACGGGGGCGGGGTGAACTCCTCGCAGGTAGGGCGGTTGGGGAATTTGATTTCGGCGATCCGCAGCCAGTTGAGCTGCCCTTCGAATATGTCGAGGGTGACCGGGAAATCCGCCACGCTGAGTTGGTGGGTGACTTTGGTCACCCGCCGTCCCTCGGTCAGGGGCCAGAGCTTGGAGAGCTGTTCCTTGGAAAGTGGCACCTCCGTTTCAAGGGGAATCTGGCCCGCCATGGTCTTCAACAAGAGGTTGGCATCCGTCGGGGTGCGCCGGACGCGGACTTCGGTCCCGCCTGTTTCGACCGCCAGATATCCATGGGAAATCTGCACTCCGTTTGCGAGGCCGAGGACGCTGGGAATCTGACCGACCAGAAATTTGCGCTCGAAATTCTGGGGAGGCGCCAGAAACGGGTTTACAGCGGGTGCACTCTGGTCCGCTGCTTCCAGTTCGGCTTCGAGCGCTTTGTTTGGATTACGATTTTCAGAGGGTTGCATAAAAAGAGTGAAACAGTTCGACGGGGGTGGTTCGAAGGTATCACTGCCGCCGTCCCGAGTACAACGTCCCCGAACGGCCGTTCTGGAAAGGCGGGCGCCGCTGTGGTAACTGCGTGATCCATGACCATCATAGATTCCGAATTCGAAGACCTCGAAACCCCGAGCGGCCTGATGCGCACCCATGTGTTCCGTCCGAACGCCGGCGGCAGGTATCCGGGGCTGATTTTGTTTTCCGAAATCTTCCACGTGACGGGCCCGATCCGGCGCACCGCGGCGTTTCTGGCGTCGCAGGGTTTCGTAGTGGCCGTGCCTGAAATATTTCACGAGTTTGAACCCTTGGGAAAGGTACTGGCCTACGACGCGGAAGGCACGGACAGGGGCAACTGGTGCAAGGTGAACAAACCGCTCGCTGCCTACGACGCCGACACCCGGTCGGTGATCGACTTCTTGAAGGCGCACCCCCTCTGCACGGGGCGTCTGGGGGCGATCGGCATCTGCATCGGGGGGCACTTGAATTTCCGGGCCTGTTTCAATGCCGAGATTCTGGCGGGGGTGAGCTTCTACGCCACGGACATCCACAAGCTGGAGTCGCACCCGCGGGGGCTCGGACTCGGGATGGCGGACGATTCATTGGAGCGCGCGCGGCAGAAGGCGGTGGGCGGCGAGTTGCTGATGGTCTGGGGGCGGCAGGACCCGCACGTGCCTTTCGAGGGGCGGAGGCAAATCCACGCCGCGCTCGAGGAGTCCGGCACGAACTACCAGTGGCTGGAGTTCAACGGGGCGCACGCTTTTCTACGGGACGAGGGGCCTCGGTACAACCCGGTGCTTGCGCAGCAAAGTCTTGGAATCGCTGTGGAGTTGTTCCACCGGAGGCTGGGAGAAGGAGGAGGGGCGGTGCCGGGTGCCGGCGCTGGCGAGTCGAGGCATTGAGCCATAGCCGGCTAGGGAAGGCGAGGTCGGGAACGCAAAACACCCCGGGGGCGCGATGGCCTCCCGGGGTGTTGGATGAGTGCTTGAACGACTTCCTTCAATCGCGGCGGAGTTCATTCCAGCCGGATGCTGTCGAAAAGCCGCGGTTTGTGAACAGCAGGGACTAGAAACCGAATGCTTTGCGGACGCTGTTGCCGGCGTCTTTGGCTTTATCTCCAACTTTGTTCACTGTCTGAGTGGCGCCCTCCTTGGCTTTGTCCGCGGTTTTGGTCGCCGTGTTTGCGACCGTGTTCGCCGCCTGAGTGGTCCCCTCCTTGGTTTTGTCCGCGGCATTGGTCACGGCCGGGGTAGCTTTGTTGACAGCGTCTTTCACGCCGGTCTGGTTGGCGATCGCCTTGGTGTCGATGGTGGCTTTGCCAGACACATCGGCACCCACACCCAGCTGAGCACCTACGGAAGCGCCGATGGTGATCTTGCCGTCTTTCTGCGTCATTTGGCCGCTGGCATTTCCACCGACCCCGCCTGCAGAAACACCTGCAGTGCCTTCGGCTCCTCCGTATTTGGTCTGGGCGCCGGCACCGCCGCCGACGGAGACCGAATTTCCCGCGGACGCGGAAGCGCCTCCCGAAACGCCGTTTTTCCCTGCCGAGGCTTCACCGCTGGCGAAGGCTCCGGAACTGGCGTTCACATAGCCTTTGCCTGTGGTGGTGACGCCGCCCGCTGTCGCCCGGCCTTCCGCCGTGTTGTTGCTGGTGACTCCGGCGCCGACGGCACCGCTTGCGCTCGCATTTCCTTTGGAAACGCCCGCCTGTCCGTTTGCGTAGACGCCGGCGCTGTTTTGCGATTCCACCGAGGCCCCGTTTTTTTTGTCTCCGATTTGAACACTGTTGTTCGCGCTCACGCCGGCTGAGGCGCTGCCCGAGGCGCCGGTCTTGGTGACCGAACCGCCGGCTCCGGCGGAGGCTCCGACGGAGGCGTCGCTGCTCACCTTGGTTCCGTTGATTTTGCCGGAGGAAGAGAGGTCAGCCGAGGCGCCTGCGGAAGATTTGCCCACGCCTGCCTGCGCCGAAGCCGTGGAGCCGCCGGCTGAAGCCGAGGCGCCTGCGGAGTTTTTGTCGGATGTAGCTGTTGCCGTTGGCTTTGATGCTGCTGCGGCTTTGAGTGAGGCCTCCTTGGAGGCGGCTTCCGCCTTCGACGCGGCCTCCTTGGATGCTTCTTTGATGTCCTTGAAGATGTCCTTTGAGGGGGCTTTTCCAGCTTTGTCGAGGTCTGCGGGAGCAGCAAAGGAGGTGGCGCAGCAGGTGGCTGCGAGGAGTATGCCGGAGGCGACTTGGACGGTGGTTTTCATTTGTTTTTGAGTTTGGACCTTAATGCTATCCGTGAAGGGACCGCGCGGTATCTGACAGGTGTTTTATAAGTTGACAATTAAAATTCCGGTCGAGAAGGGTGCTTTTCTTACGATAAAACACTCACAGGGAACTGTTTTGCGCAAGGCGGGCGCCGGAATGTAATATCAAATTGGCGCATTCGGCTGGTTAAACTTTGGTGTCAATGCTTGTGCTTTGGCGATGCTTCTGTTTTGAAGACGAGCGGGCCGTTGCGCCCGAAAACAACACTCCGACGTTAATTATATGAAAAAGACCACCCAGTTCGCCGCTCTCCTCACGCTGGCAGCATTCGCCTCCAGCCCTCTGGTGTTCGCTGCGGACATCAAGGACGCCCTCAAGGATCTTAAGAAGGACGCCAAAGACACGGCGAAGACCGTTGAGAAAACGGCTGATAAGGCTGCTCCTGGCGTCAAGGATGCTGTCAAATCTGGCGTTGCCGAGGTCAAGCCAGCGGTGGTCTCTCCTGCAAAGGACGCGTTGAAAGACGCGGCCAAGGGCGCTGAGAAAGCGGCTGACAAGGCTACTTCCGCCGTCAACTCTGCAGTCAAGGGCGCCGCTGAGGCCAAACCCGCGGTGGTTCCGCCCGTGAGGACTGGTGAAGTGAAGGACGCCGTCAAAGACGCGGTTAAGGACGCCAAAGGCGCTGCTGGCGCTGCTACAGGAGCGGTGAAGGACGCGGCGAAAGACGCCAAGGGCGCTGCAAACACTGCAGTGAGCACCGGTAAGGACGTGGTCAAAGGCGGACAGGACGTTGCCAAGGGAGTCCAGGACGTGGCCAAGGGCGCCAAGGAAATCGAAAAGGGCACCAAGGAAATCAAGGACGCCGTCAAGAAGTAAGGAGTCGCAGCTTGTGTAGAGCTGCAGTCATCTAAATCAACCCCCGCTTCCGCAAGGGAGCGGGGGTTTTTTGTCTCGGCAGGTGCAGCTGTTCCGCCCGTGTGACCTGTCTGCCTCTCAAATATGATTTAAACTAGCTTGAAAAATTTACCGTAACTTATTGATATCTACCGATGGCTTCCACGGGGGGCAGTCCCGAGCCTTGTGAGTGTATTCCAAACCATCCCAACCCTTCAAATTTTATGAATAATTCAACCGGCCTATCCGCCACTCAGAAGACAGCGTCCCGCATCGGAGGGATGAACGGCAAAAAGGCCGCCTGCATTTCCGCTCTGCTGGTTGGTGCTATGGCGGTTTCCGGGTGTGGAGTTTTGGGAGCCGGCACCGTAAAGGCCGGCCGGGCGCGCTACAACGTGGCTTTTGCCACGACGACGGACGAAGAACTGCTGTTGAACATTGTCCGTCTGCGCTACCGGGACACCCCCTTCTTCCTAAACGTCGACAGGGTGGCGG
>Ga0114971_10001624_pt1 | contig 15270 bp, 20 predicted proteins | sample M_140625_MF_Meta_FD_87320 | JGI IMG/M metagenome (GOLD analysis project Ga0114971, IMG submission 87320) | Freshwater microbial communities from Lake Montjoie, Canada to study carbon cycling - M_140625_MF_MetaG | ecosystem: Environmental > Aquatic > Freshwater > Lake | place: Lake Montjoie... | reverse complement strand
TATGCTATTTATATTAGCCATCTATTATTTAATAAAATTTAATAAAATTTTTCGGTTTTGAAATACAATAAAAGTAAATAAAAAGGAAACAATTACATCAATTGTATAATGTGCTCTAGTAGCAATAATTAAAATACTATATAAAATATTAATTATAAATAAAAGAATCAAAGAAATTTGTTTATATTTATACAAAAACAAAGTAAACAAAAATATTAAAGTAATATGCCCAGAAAATATTTTATCGTAACAATAACCATCCAAAGTAATATTATTTTTAACAACACAATTTTTCATTTTAGGTAAAACTGTTAATTGTATAGTAATTAAACGAATAATGTGTAAAAATAATAATAACAATAAAAAATCAAAAATAAAAGGTGTAAATATTAATTTAAGTATAGCAATCCCAATAACAATGTTAATTAAATATTGATATTTTTCAATGTTAGGTAAATATTTATGTCCAACGTCATACACTTTTGGAATAGTTCTATGTGCATTTTTTACATAATAATCTTCATAAATTGGTTCAGATAAAAAATAATAATAATAAATGCAAATAAAAATAAAAACAAAACTAGTTAATATAACTATTTTTTTCATATAATAATTATATTATTTTATTTAAAGTAAAAATTATAATTTAATGAAGATGTCGAAAATGATTTGTGCGCCAATAAGGTTCTGGTGAAGGAGGGGGAAAATGTTGTCTTCGTACTTGTTGTGTAAGATTGCTATGAGCTCTACGTAATAGTGGAGGAGGAATATGTATAGATAAAGGAGGAGGTGATTCACCTAAAAACTCAGATAATTCCGCATTATAATTATTATTTCCTTGTGCTTCAAGACCCGCTACAAATTGTGCTTGTCCACCAGGTAATGCGGCAATATGTGCATCAACAATGTGTTGTTGATTAGGAGAAGGATACCGCGGCAAATATTGAGGAGAAGGAGTTCCAACCCTAAGATAATTTGCTTGAACCGTTCCTCGTGGAGTAACGACGTGTCCTCTAGCATACATGCCATTATGATTATAATGATTATTTTCTGAAACAGATGGGACTGCTACAGTCAAATGCATTCTGCGAGCTAAAGGCCTACCTATAATTGGCCGTCTATTGTGTGGTTTATCACCAGCTGACCTAACTTTTTTAGTTTTGGACTTAGTCTTAGATGTTTTTCTTGGTAATGAACGACCACGACGAGTAGGCATATAGTATACTATACTATTATAAAATTGAATGAATAATATTAATAGTATAATTATTAATCAAAATGACGTACGAAGGCAGTAAATATTTCACAACTTCTGATAAAATAAAAGAAACACTTGATACATATGGAGTAGCCATAATTCCATCAATCCTATGCGACCAAGAATCAGACGCAATTGTACAAGGAACATGGCAATATCTAGAACATATTACGCAAAAATGGGAGACTCCTATTAAACAAGAAGATACAAAAACATGGACACAATTTTATAAATTATTTCCAATTCATTCTATGCTTTTACAATATTGGCAAGTAGGACATGCTCAGGTAAGTTGGGACATTCGACAAAATCCAAAAATTGCCAATATTTATGCCCAATTATATGGATGTAATGCAGAAGAATTACTTGTATCGTTTGATGGTCTGAGTTTTCATTTGCCACCAGAAATTACTAAAAAGGGCTGGAATAAAAACAATTTATGGCTACATTGCGACCAAAGTTATACACAGAATGAATTTAAAAATGCACAAAGTTGGGTAACAGGAACAGATGTCAATGAAGGCGATGCAACTCTTGCTATACTTGAAGGAAGTCATGAATATCATAAAGAATTTGCAACGCGGTTTAATATGACAAAAAACGTGCAATGGACTAAATTGTCAGAAGAACAAATACAATTTTATATACAGCATAATTGTGAATTTAAAAAAATAACTTGCCCCAAAGGGTCAATGGTTTTGTGGGATAGCAGAACAATTCATTGCGGAGTAGAGGCCGACAAATCACGTATTAAGCCCAACATTCGTGCAATTATTTATGTGTGTTACGCCCCCCGCAGCAAATGCCGTGAGACAAATATTAAAAAAAAGCAAAAAGCATTTAAAGAATTAAGGGCCACTATTCATGACCCAATCGACCCCAAATTATTTGGCAAAAACCCTCGAACATATGGTGCCCCACTTCCAGAATGTACGCCAATTTTGCCACCGAGCTTAACAGAACTCGGATTAAAATTGGCAGGGTTCTAACTAACTTAAATATCCATTTCATCAATGCGGCAAATAGTAATCATCGTCATAATTTCACCATCAATATATTTCATAAGTTTTTTGCGAGGAGTAATCATTTTTTCAGATAAATATTCATATATTTTTTCTTTAATATATGAATAATCAGTGCCTTTTCGGTCAGTCCAATCATTAATTTTTAATATATAGCGGCGATAACGAGTTTCCGTATTCAATAATATCATAGGTGTAATATCTATCAATTTTAAACGTGTCATTTCTTCTAACAATGTAAATTCGTCAATCGGCATAATTTGTTCAAAATCAGTACAAAGTTCATCCATTTTTTATTTATCTATCTACAATATTTTTTACATTCAATTTTAAATATAACGAACGTAAAATGTAGATTTGGACTATTAAATATAATCTAATAAAATAAGTATTTATACTTGATTGATAGGCAATGTGAGGTATATTTACATAAGAATATATAATAAATAATGATCCCCAACATAAATATTTATTTAGTCGTAATTTTAATCGTAATATTTTAATGTATTGCGTGCCAAAAAAAACATATACAAATTGTGTTGTATTATAAGTATTTAAAACAAAAATATTTATAATTAATGAGAAGGAATAAACTAGGTGCCAAGTATTGGGGGTTATAATACCTTTTCTAACAAGTGTCATTAAAAATGCGGCTATTTGAATTGCAAATAAAGGTCCGAATGTTGATTCAATATTGTTTAACATAAATAATGTGGCTGAAATTTGTTGAAGTGTATAAAACATTGTAATCTTTTTTTGTTGTATTTCTGTAATGGCTTCATCAAATGGCATAGAACGCATAGTAGTATTTGCATTATTTACATCACTATACATATTAGTTATATAATCGGCCCCCATCATAGTCAATATACATATAGCCATTTTACAATATAATTTATATTGGACTATGTATAATATACATAACTTATTTATAACATTTTTTTTAAATATTTAAATATAATATATGAGTAAAATACAATTTCCAGAATTATTTAAATATCAAAAATTTTATATTAGTGATAAAATTAATTTATATTTATCTAGTGATAATTATCATAAAAAAATGTCTATTGATGAATTTATATTTAGGTTTAATGATATAGACATCGTACCAAAGGATAGAGTAAAATTATTAAGATTATATAATAAACTTTATCCAAAAAAAAGAAAAACTTCAATAATTCCAATTCATACAACACCTACAAGTTTTGAACAATTATTAATTCAAGAAAATATATATACAAAACGTAGCCATATTATATTTTATTTTAAGATTACTTCTGGTAAAAAAGAAATAGATATGCTTAATGTAGATCAAATATATAGATGTCTTTTTAGAAAACTGAAAAAACAACAATTTAATAAAGTAGTTTTAAAATCATTTCTTAAAAATGCACTAAATAATCGTAAAAATGATATATATCCATTAAATATGTCTCCTGCTCCATCACCGCATTATTCGCCATATGCATTACTGCCTGAATTACGGCATTCTAATCGTTCTCATAAAAAAATTTCTCCTCGTCCTAATAAAAAAATTCCTCCTCCTCTTTCTCCTCGTCTTACTCTTAAAAAAAATTCTTCTTCTGTTCTTCCTCTTACTCCTCTTCTTACTCTTACTCCTCCTCTTTTTCCTTCTCTTGTTATTCCTTCTCCTCTTCATTCTCCTAAAAAATTTTCTCTTCCTCATTCTCCTAAAAAATTTTCTCCTCCTCTTACTCCTCTTCTTCCTCTTACTCCTCCTCTTGTTATTCCTTCTCCTCTTCATTCTCCTAAAAAATTTTCTCCTCCTCTTACTCCTGATATCCTTAATCTTCCTAGTGGTTCTAATGCAAAAAAACGTAGTGCAAATAAACATAGTGCAAATAAACAAAAAAAGCATAATCAAACAAAATCTAATAAACATGCATGGTTAACAACAGCATCATCATTAATAAAAAATAAAAATAAAAATATATTACAACAAAATTGGTATCAAAAATTATTAGCTAATATTAATAATGAAAAAGGAACAAAAAAATCTATGTAATAATTTTATTTTTTACAGATGCATTTAAAAACGGAAGAACAATTTGTATCATAGAATAAGTAAACATGTTAGTATTTATAATTTTTATTTCTATTAAATAAGAACTATAACTATTAATTATTTTGGCTATACCAATTACAGTATTAATTTCAAGCATATGTTTTAATTCAAATCCATTAAAATCAAACACCCATTTCCAATAACTATTTAAACAATTATAATAAGAGAGAATTGCATTAAAATGTGATAAAATACTAGAGGTATCATTATATTTAATTGCTTTAGATGGACAACTATAAAATACATTTACTCCTTCTTCTCTCCATAATAAATGAAATGAATGACTTAATGGATTTTTATCACAATCAATACACAATCCAGTAATCATATAAAATATTATAACATATTATATGGAAGATTTATTAGTAATGTTTATAGTAATGTTTATATCAGGGTTATTATCAACTATGAACATATGGGCTACAAAAGTTACAGACATTCGATTTAGTTTAAATGATGTATATATGGCGTTATTAATGACAGGCTGGATGTTTTTTTTTATTGGAATATATTACGAACAATCGACACATACACTTTTAGGTCTATCTTTAATATTACTAATGATATGGTGTATACGAACACAATTTTTAATAAATTTAACACAATATAATTATGGTATGATACCACATCATTCTATGGCAATACACATGAGTAAAAAACTATTAGAAAAAAATCCCCCCAATGAACAATTTTTATTAACATTAATACACCAACAAGAAAAAGAAATAGAATATTTAAAAAATAATAAAATATTATAAAATTGAAATATAAAAAAGAAATATAAATACACGTACATCACAACAACTATGAGTGTTCCTCGTCACGAAAAAAACACGCTAATCAAATATAATCAATTATTAAAAAATTTAAATGGCCAAACTTTAAATGAATATTTTAATATAAGTTTTCCAACTATTAAATTAAATCAAATGAATAATACAAGTTATAATTTAGTATTATCCTATAAACGTCAATACGATGACCTTGTAAAATTAAATTTATCATATGATTTGATAAAATTAATTAAATCATATGTTGAAGTAGGTTTTATTTGTACTATTAATATATTATATACAGAAGACTCACCATTTAGGGCACCTGTATGGTCTATTATAAATAATAATTATTTAAATTTAAAAGAAAATAATTTTTTCCAAAATGCATTAATGTTACATAATACTCAATATAAATATGATTGGTCGCCAGCAATATATATAGAAAAAGACTTATTATGTTTTATAGAAAGAATATTATATAAATTACATAAAATAAATGTAGTATAATAATAAAATATAATAATAATTATTATAATTGATTTAGATTTGGAAATAACAAATTATTCAATATCTCAACAAGAATTTTTTTTTAAATTAGAACCAAACTATACAGAAGAAGATATTACATTAAAGGAAGATATACTTAAAAATAAAATAATAAAAATTAAAGAATTAACTGAAAAAAAAAAGATGGAAATATTTAAATTTTTAAATGAAGTAAAAACCTTATTAATAGAAAACAAAAAACCTGTAATTAAAAAAGAAAATCCTCCAGTAATTCATGCAAAACAAGAAGAATATGTATCTAGTGAATTGAATCCAATAGAAAAACGAACACTTACAAAATCGTTATGTGTAGATACATTGTTTAGAAATAATTATAATGCTACATTATCAACTGATTATATATATAAATTACCAGTACCAATTAATGAAGTAGTATCTTTACAATTAACTTCTTTTGAATTTCCAAATATAATTTACTATTTTTCATCTGAAAATAATTCAAATACATTTGAAATAATTTTGTATAATGTGAATACAGGAACTACAGATAATTCAGGTGCATCCATATTTACAACAGAAACGCATACAATTACTATACCAGATGGTAATTATGAAGCCACTGTATTTAAAACAATTATAAATAATATTTTTTTAAATACTTCTTCAATTGGATTAAAATTTTTAAAAATAGACATTAATTTACAAATGCAAACTGTTATACGTACATTTAATACACTAATAGATACAAGCGGTTACAATCCATATGATAATTCAACTAGTTATTATTCACCAGATTTTTATTTTAAATTAAATTTTGGAATATTGAATAAACCATTATATAAAACAGCAGGATGGATGATGGGATTTAGAAAAGAAACATACATTAATAAAAATAATTCATATATAAGTTTGATTGATTCGACGATTCCGATAACTTATAATTTATATTTGACAAGTGAATCTACATATGGTACTAAAATGGATAATTATATATTTTTAGAAATAGATGATTATCATAATAATTTTCCAACAAATACATTTATTTCAGCAAATACAACATCCTATATAGGAAAAAATATATTAGCAAGAATAGTATTAAGAAGTGGTATAAATACAATAATAACAGATAATGCAAGTGATGGTATATTTAAAAAGAGAGAATATTTTGGTCCTATAAAATTAGAAAAATTTAAAATAAGAATTTTAAATAAATATGGAGAAGTTATAAATTTAAAACAAAATGATTTTTCTTTTGTACTAGAAATAAAACAATTGTATTAATATTATATTATTCCATAGTTATTCCATAGTTATAGTTCTAATACTAATACCATCATCAAAACTTAAAGATATATTATAAATTTTTCCTTGAAATAATATATTATTTGTCAAAATTGCAATAGACATGATTTGTTGGTCACCCATAAATTCTATATTGCCATAAGGCGAATCACTATTAATATTTATTTTCATTAGTTCATCCCATGTATAAATTGTATTTGAAATATAATTCCATCTTAAATTTGTTAATGTAAAATTTTTTATATTTGTTGTAACATCATAGCCAACTTGTATACTATTAAGTCTGTCAAAACCAGGATTTAATTTATTTGAGCCAATATATCGAGGTCTAGTAAATACACTAATAAACCAATTTACAGATGGATTATTATATGATAAATCCCATTCTGCCAATGTTTGATTATTATTAACAGGTTTATCTCTATAAACTATTTCAGTAGTAAAATTAATAGTTTTTATATTATTTAATGTAGGATAATAGCTATAAGGAGAGATGTATGGATTAGTTGTTAATGAATTATTAAAAATATATTGAAATGCAGTATTTAATCCATTTGCCTGATAGGTACGATAATTAATAATATTAGTTGTTGGATTTATGATTGCTGTAGTACTTGGAGGAAAACTGCCACTTGAATCAAACAATATTTTTGTAGTATTATCTAACCCAGCATCAATATAAATTTCATATGACCTATCATATAATACTTTACCTATATTAAAGTTATTAATTGGTTTATAAGTTAATCTTACTGAAAGAGTATCTCCATAATCAAAATTAAACTTAGTATATTGGTCATTTAATATTGCATAATTAATTTGGTCAGTTCCAGTTGGTTGACTTTCAGAAGTAGTTATTTGATTAACAGAACTATAAAAAGTTTGTTTATTTGAATTAGTTATTATTTCATTATTAACATTAAAAATAATATTAAAAGTAGTAGAAAAACTATAAATTTCAGTTTGAATTAATTTTAAATTACTATAAAATAATGTAGGATCATTTGAATTCAATCGTTTTGCTTTAACATAATATATTTTATCATTCATATTATTTTTTAATTCTGTCAAAAAATTAGTTTTTCTTGTAATATTGCTTGTTTCTAATACATTATCATCATTTAAAATGCTTTGTAATAAAATTCTACAAGGATTATTTGTATAAGTTGTATTATTTTTTGGTATTGCAGTAGTACCACAATTTTGAATAATATCTTTTATTTTAGTATTAAATGAAGTATCTAATTCAACTATTTTAGTAATAAATTCATTTTTATTTTTAAATAACCCATTTTTATAAAGACTATCTGTTATAGATTTAATAATATATCGAGTAAAATCTAATTTAAGATTTTGTAATTTATATTTATCATTAATTGCAGTACTATTTGTTACGATAGATTCAGAATATTTTAAACTAGGCCAGATTGTCTTATTCATTGCATATAACATATCATCATAATATGAATTAGATAAATCATATGATTTTATATTAAATAAAAAAAGTCCATATAATAAATTTCTTGGAACATTAATTCTAGAAATAGCATCAGATTTTATAAATCCATCAATAAAAAAGAAATCATTTTCATCGACATCTATAGAATTAGATACATTAATATCAACAAATCTAAAAAGAACATTTAATTCATTAAATTCTATAGGTAATAATGTTGTAGTATTACAAGATGTATAAGACATTAAATTAATATAATATTTTTATTTTAAAAATAACTGTTTGATATTAATTTACCATCTTTAAATTCTATTTTACGAAAAGATTCATCTATTTGGTCATGTGAAACAATTATTAATGTTTTACCAATAGTTAATTTTTTAATAACATGAATAAGCCGATTTTTATTTTCAGGGTCAAGAGCAGAGGTTGGTTCATCTAAAATTAAAATGTATGATTTTCTAAAAAATGCACGTAATAACCAAACTATTTGTCGTTGACCTCCAGATAGGTTATTACCTTCTATACCCATTAATTTATCCATTCGTTCTTCAAATTCATTTTTTAAATCGGTTAAATTTAAATCTTCTAGTATAGATAAAATTTCTTCTTTGCTAGGAGGATTTTTGATACCATATACTATATTATCATATAATGTTCTATTAAATAATTTAGGTTTTTGTGGAATGTAAAAAATATTTTGGCGTATTTCATTATTAGGGATATTATTTATATTAACACCACCAATACTAATTTCGCCCATAAGTAAAGGTTGAAATCCCAATAATAATTTAATCATAGTAGATTTTCCACTACCAATTTGGCCAACAAATGCAATTTTCTCTCCTTTTTTAATAGTAATATTAATTTTTTCTAATACAAAATCTTTATTGTATTTATGATAAACATCTTTAATAACTATATCGCCATTTTTAAAACGACTTATTGATTTTTTATTAGGATTTACACTATATTTAGATATAGTATTAAAAAATGATTCTGAATCTTTTATTTGACTATGTACTCTTGAAATATTATAGGCACATCTTTCTGAATTATCAAATATTTTTATAATAGAAAATGTAATTATAAATGTACTTATTAATTTTTCTGCATCAATTTCTTTATTTTTGTATGCTTTATATAACAAAAAATTCAAAATTACAAAGATAGAAACATTAACAGTTGACCATACTACATCACCTTTTAAATATAACTCTTTTGTTTTATACATATTTTCTTTATAATTGATAAAAGAGGTGGTATAAAATCGTTTTTTTTCATATTCTTCTTGATTAAAAGAATATATACTTACTAAATTATTAAGACAATCAATTAAAAGTTCATACATTTTATCTTGTAAGCTGTTAGATTTTAATTCATATTTGTTAAATAAAGTATACATGACATAAATATAAACATAATTTAAGATAATAAATCCGCCATATGCAAAAAAAGAATATTTAGAAACAGAATAATAATGAATAAACCCACTAATAAATACAAAAATATATTTTAAAAATTCATTTTTTATGATATCAATATAATCAAATAAAATGTTTGGCATGCGAATTGTTTTTGATAAAATTTCACCAATCGGAATATTTTCAAAATCATTTTCATAATGGTCAATTATAAATTCAAAAATAGAACCAGTTGCATATTCAGTAAATTTTGGTATTATAAAATATAAGGTTGTCATTACTAATCCACTTAATATTAATTCTACTACATATAATCCAACAAGTATTTTTATAAAATAAATAAATTTATTTTGATTTTTATCTTTAAATGCATTAATAACTTTACCGTAATATTCAGGTGTATAAATATAATGTAATGGGTATTGTATTAATGTAAATAAAAAATATAATCCAAATAATACAACATTACTTTTAATAAATGCTATTAATAAATTATGTATATTTAGTTTATTCATTAATATAAAATAATATTTTATATATTATGTATTATTCAGATAATAATTATGACATAGATAAGAAACATAAAATAGATAAATTAATATTATATAACACAGAACATAATATGAAACATAAATATAAATTAGATACTTTTTTAAAAAAAAGTTTAGAATACAAATCAAATGATGATTATGAAAAAGAAATATTAAAATACAAAGAAGAAATGTATAATATAGAAAAACCTATATTAGAATATAAAATTCAATATTTATCAAAAATGTATCCAATAAATAGGTTATATGTAGAAGACCCTACAAATATAAAATATTATGGTGATATTGAATTTTATAAATGGTTATATATGCAAAATGACCCTAAACTTGCAGTATTTGCTGAATTGGTACATGCTCCAAAATTAAATGATTCTATTGAAAAAATGAGAGCTAACGTAAAAAATTTGGATACTATATCTATAGATAATTTTAAAAAAATTAAAAAACTGGGATGCAGACAAATTGAATTTATAAAAAAATTAAAAAAGAAGTATGGTAATTATATATTAAAATTTTTAAATTTATATGCATAATTAAATTATATCTCTAAGTATTACTATAAATACTAGTATAACCTAACAATAATGGGCCACAAATAATTATAAATAAAATAAATAAACTTATCAAAACAATGATAGCAAGTATTACCCCTATTATTATAAAAGACCAACCAATTTTTAACAAAATATTATATAATAAATCTTGTTTAAATGTTTTAAATAATCCTTTAGGTTTATTATTTTTAAAAAGAATTGTAAATCCTTGTTGTAAAATTTCAATTAAATATATAACATTATAAATTAATATCATGAACATTTGAAAAACTATGAAAAAAAACAAAATTTGTAATTCTAACCAAGCTATAAAAGTAACCCATTGCCATACTCCTGATAATTGTTTATATTCATCTTTTTTTAAATAATATATTCTGTAACATATAATAAGAAAATTTATAACATAAAATGTTTTATAATACATTTCACTATTATAAAAAGGAGTTGTATTACATTTATTTTGTTCTGGTGCACATTTTCTTTCTTTACAACATTTAGTTGCCATAATATATATAATTATTTAATAACTTATTATAAGTTTATTTTATAATAAGTTTATTTTATAATAAGTTTATTTTGTAATAACTTTAAATTTATAATAGATATAAATAAAAAACATAAATAAAAAACATAAATAATTATTAGTATGCTTACAAATAAAATGTATAATATTTATGATAGATGTCTAAAAAGAGCAGAAAAATCAGTTGTTATATATAGACATGGTTGTATTGCAACTTATGGTGGAAAAATTATAGCAACAGGTAATAATACAGAAAAATATGATAAATCAACTTGTACATGTCATGCAGAAGTAAATGTATTAAATAAATTATATACTACTTATTGTAGAAAACAACAAAAAGAGAAAATATTAAAAATATTTAAAAAAACAACTTTATATGTATCAAGATTGTCACAAGGTGGATTTAGTGAAACATCAGCTCCGTGTGTTCATTGTTTAGAAGTAATAAAACATTACAAAATTAAAAAAATTATATTTAATATAAATAATAATTATGTATGTATAAATCCACATAATTATTTAAATCCTAAATATTCAGATGGTCATAAATATATAAATATATGTAAAAAAATATAATCATTATTTTTTACAAATTATTTTTCACAAGTTAATGTTGCAAGATATTCTTCATAAGTTAAATTAGTAACACATTTACTATTTGAACTATTACATTGTAATGCAGGTGGATAATGTGCATCTTTTACTGGCAATGGCAAACAACTTCTTTCAAGCAATTTAGTTTTTTGATATATTTCATAACTAGGTGGATTTAAATCTTTTGATGTTGCTATTTTATTTAAAAAACAACTACGCGGCATTACATATGTTTTATTTTCTTTAAAGACACGTAATTTAGCCATATATGTTTCATAATCCATTTTTTCAATAGATTTAACAACATTATTTGGATAACCGCTATTTAACCATTTTAATTTATGAGATAATAATGCTCGATTATTTTTATTAGTTGGGCGAGGAACACCAGGAATATCATAATTTACATATTGGCTTTTTACTATATTTATCATTGATTTTGAACTTATACCAGCACTTTTATATCCAGTTCCTCGCATTAAAGTTTGTATAGATGTTTCACCACTATGTGATTCAACTCTTCGTGCACTATTAAGCGAAAACCCACCAACCCCAGAATGATTTTTATAATGAGTACTTTGTGATTTTTTTTTTAAAGTAGCAATAGACATTATATATTATAAATATATTAAACATGGCTGTTTATTATCTATAGTATTTTTAATAAAAAAATATGGTTTACTATAATATAATACATCAAGTTCTTTTTCGGTTATTTTGTTTTTAATTTTACGAGTAACTAAATAATACATAAATAATCCTACTGATTTATATAAAATATATTTATGATTATTATGAGAAATATCTTTTGGTATAAATTCTATTTTTTCTTTGGGTAATGGAGTATATATATAAGTGTCATTTACTAATTCAACTATATGAGTATCTTTTACTAAAAATAAATATTGGTCATAAACTTCAAAATCATTTAAACATATGTGGGTCAAAGTATAACCATTAATTTCTAAATAATGAATAATACATAATAACGAAAATATGCATGTTTCATTTAAATATTTATATTTATTAGTTAAATTTAAATGTTTACTATTAATATTAAAAACATTAATTTGATATTCTTTTAATAAATTTAATAGTTTTGTAGTCATTATAAATGCAATATATAAAATTGAATTAAAAATTAACTATATAAAAATTATAATAAAGAAGTAATTTAACAATGGCTTACGTACCTCCCCACGCTCGTCGCACGACTACTAAATCCAATCCAAACTTGAATGCAAATTCTAATACAAACTTGAATTCTAAAGTGATAAAAAAGGATGATTTTCCATCTCTTGTAAATAATGTAACGAATACAAAACCTACATTAAATTTTAGTAATTTGTTTAAAGAAACAGAAGAGCCTCCTAAAGAAATAAAAGATGAACTTAAAAAGGGATATATTGTATTATCAAACAAGGGATTTAGAGATAGTTTGACTCAAGAAGAACGAACAATTGAAGACAACAATAAATTAAATAATAAGATTACAGAAAACATGAAAAAGATGTATATTTATAATGAAAAAATAAAGCAAGAACGTATATTATATGACAATGAATATATTCCAGAAGTTGTAATTGACGAATACAGCAGTAGTAATTATAGTAGCAGCGAAGAAAGCGAAGATTTTGCAGAAGACCCAGAGGAAGAATCAAATGAGTTATAAATAATAATTTAAATTCTTATTTACTATAAATGAATTTTTCTTTTAATGATACAGAATTAGATACTAATATGGATGATATGCTAAATACATTTAATACTAAAACAAATTTAATTGACGTACAAAATATTTATATATATTTTTTTTATGTAGTAAATCAAACATGTGAAATATATAAAAGAGATATAGTTAATTTGTCAAATGGTGTATTATTAAAAGAAACATTAATGACAGAAATAGTAAAAAATCGCAATGATTCAGGAAGACGATTTAATGTTTCTGGAATATATGCATTTAATTTTGATACTACAGATTTAAAATTTGTTTTAAATAATGATTTATCTATGAATGAATATAAAAATGTAGATAATATTAAATTTAATAAATCAATTGATTTTTTTGAACACCATAATTCTGTATTTGTAATTTTAACTAATGAAAAAAGTAAAAATACTAAAAAATCTGGAATAATTAATAAACATAAAACTTTAAAAAGTCATTAATTTTTATTATTTAAATTTCATCAATATTGATAGATAGTTCTTCATCTAACAATGCAATATCATGATATTCTTTTGAACTATTTGTAATAATATATTCTTCATTTTTCAATATAGTAAAATTAGTAGGTGTATCAAGCAATTTATTTTTATCACTATCTTTGTATGTTTCAAGTAAATCGCATTTTGGTAATTTACCTGGAACAATTGACTCCCAATCACGTGTACCAACTAATACCCATGTTCCAATATTAATAATATTTTGAGATTTATTTTTACCTTTAAAGTTACCTCGTATAATACACAACCGAAGCTTACCATCATTACATAAGACTTGACACATTCCATTTCCATATAGCTTATTCACGATTGCATATTGTTCTTCATCGCATATAGATAATCTTACTCGATTAGATGTGGGTTGATTACTAACCCGTTTATGATTTTTATTATAACCTCCAGTAATGTTTTTACCCATTTTGTACTATATGTATACATCATTATTTTAAATTCAATTTTATTAGATGTGTTTTTTAAGTGAAGTTTTAATAGATGCAACCAAATTTTTTGATATTCTCTTAGATAATTGTTTATCTAATTTTTTATTTAAATTAACCTGATTTAATTGATTTATATAAATAGTTAATAATTTATTTATATATAATGAATTAGGTCTATAGTTTGGGTCAGGATGTATCATTAACAATAAAATAAAATAAAAAGGCAAATCATTCATTTTAATATCAAAATACATATCTAAATAGTGCAGTGCAATTTTATAATAATCCCATGTATAACATGTATTAAATAATTCTTTTATAATATAATCTTTATCTTTATTGATGTATTTGCTAAAATAATTAAATGCAAAAATAATATATTTTGCAATAAATTCTTTACCAATTTGTTTAATAATAGTATGTTTAATTAAATATTCTTCAATAGTATTTTTAATATTCTCTCTCGTTAATGTTGTACTACTATTATTATGTATTAAAAAACATAGCAAATGATATTCTAAAGTCCAATATTTCCAACTAGG